>Ga0180438_10001394_pt1 | contig 43029 bp, 33 predicted proteins | sample SS_ome_12_FD_132455 | JGI IMG/M metagenome (GOLD analysis project Ga0180438, IMG submission 132455) | Hypersaline lake sediment archaeal communities from the Salton Sea, California, USA - SS_3_D_2 metaG | ecosystem: Environmental > Aquatic > Non-marine Saline and Alkaline > Hypersaline >...
CGTGCTGAGGGTCCCGAAAGTAGGGCTTCGAGGAAGACGGTTGCCATAAGACTTGCGTTCATAACCGTCATAGTCGTTGTAGGTCTTGTTGCCGGACTATTGTTGATGAGCAAAGGTATGGGGGTGCTCGAGCAGTTTCGCCACGGCGTGGATAGTCCCTATGTGGCCCGGCTGAATACATGGCAGAGCTCGTTTCGGGCGTTCCTTGATTCGCCGGTGCTCGGCTGGGGCAAGGGAAGCTTCGAAGACGCGGTGCCGGCGTATTGGACGGACTATGAGAAAAATGTTTACGCTCGCGATCTGAAATTCAGCAAACAGGCTCACAACGAGTATCTCGAAATAGGTGTTGAGACGGGAATTATCGGGTTGGGCGCGTTCGGATGGTTCCTCATGTGCCTGGCGTCGCGGTCGTTGTCTGTGTGGAGAAGGGAGCTAAGCGCCGCGCGTCGTGCGATTCTCCTGTGCGCCGTGTGCGCGTTGACCGGTGTGCTGGTGCATTCCGTCGTCAGCTTCAACCTGCAGACGCCTGCCTCAGCTCTCAGCTTTTTCTTATTAGTTGGTGTTATCGATGTGCTGGGATTCGAGGGAAACCCGCGGTCGGTTTCTCTAACCGGCAGTGTGGGGTCCGCTGTTAGAAAAGCTGTCTGGGTAGTGCTCGTGGCGTCCGTTCTGCTGGTTCCCTCTTCCATAGCCCGGCCGTTTCTGTCGGAGATGCGTGTGGCTAGGGGGGCACTGGCGGGCGTCCGAGGCGACACAGACGAGGCTATACGTCAGTTCGAGTCCGCCGCGCGGTTGACGCCGTGGGACAGCGTTACGAGGTACCGGCTGGGAAATGCTTACGTCGCTGCAAGCCAGTGGGACAAGGCGGCAGCCGCTTATGGAGAGTGCCTTGCAGAGAGCCCGAACTACGCTATCGCGTGGGCAAACCAGGGGCTCGCTTATTTCAACCTGGAAAACCCCGAAAAGGCAATCGAGGCCGCCGAACGGGCTCTGGCTCTGGCGCCCGATATGCCGATGGGACACAACGTGCTCGGGTTATCCTACGCCAGACAGGGCAGGTGGGATGAGGCTCTTGAAGAGATGAAACGTGCTACCGGACTTCCTGAGTCCGGGCGCGCTCAGCTCCACAAGAACATGGCTGTCTGTCACGTCCAGCTGGGACAACCTGAGGAAGCGGTGGCCGAGTTCCAGCGTGCTATCGATGAGAGCCGCTATCCGGACCCGGAACTGTACCTGGACCAGGGAAAGGTGCTTTCGGACTTGAAACGGTACGAAGAGGCAGCTGCGAGCTTCAGAAAAGCGCTGGGCGTGTTCGAGGGCAGGAGAGAGGATCCAAGCGCGAATCTTCTCATGCAGCAAGCTTACTATTTCCTGGGGAAGATCTGTCTGGAAGAACTTGACAACCCGTACCTTTGCTCCTTTTGCGTGATTCAGCTGTCACGTGCGGCACCGGACGATCCGGCGCTCAGGAAACTCACGGACGATTTGTCCGTCGATCTTGCGCGACGCGGATTCTCCTTTGAGGGCGCCGGCGCGGCCTGGTACCACGTGGGAGCGGCATTCATCCGTCAAGAGCGTTACGACCGGGCGGAAGAGTGTTTGAGGATCCTGGTCGGCAGGAGCGGGGAGTCAGACATGAAGTTGCTGCAAGTCGCGTATCGCGAACTGGCGATTGCGATCTTCAAGAAAAAAGAGTATGAACAAGCCCTTGAAGTCGTTGATGAAGGCAAGAAGATAGCGCCGGACTTCGCGCCCCTTGACAATCTGAGAGCGGCGATTCTTGCTGAGAAAGCGGCTGCCGATCAAGCAGATCCCGGACGAGAAGGGGGGTAGCACATGGAGAGGCAGATTGAGAAAGTGGCGGTGCTGGGCGCCGGGGTAATGGGCAGCACTATAGCAGCTCACGTGGCCGGCGTCGGAATACCTTGTTATCTTCTGGATATTGTGCCGAAGGATCTCACCGATGAGGAGAAAGCAAAGGGCTTAACCGTCGACGATCCCGCCGTAAGGAACAGGTTTGGTACGCTTGGCGTACGGAACGCGCTGAAGTCGCGCCCGCCGGCCTTCTACGATGAGGAGGATGCGGCACTCGTTACGGTGGGCAACTTCGAGGACAACATGGACTGGCTCGACGAGGCGGACTGGATAATCGAGGCGGTTGTTGAGAATCTCGATATCAAGAAGCGGATGTTCAAAAGTGTCGAGAAGTTCCGCAGCGAGGGTTCAATAGTCAGTTCCAACACGTCGGGTCTGCCCATAACAGAAATGACGAAAGGGCTGTCAAAGGAAATGCGCCGTCACTTTCTCGGCACGCATTTCTTCAACCCTGTACGGTACATGCATCTCCTTGAGCTCATACCTGGACCCGATACGGACAAGGAAGTACTGGATTTCATGTCATATTTCGGCGAGAGGGTGCTGGGAAAAGGCGTGGTTTTCGGCAAGGACACCCCCAATTTCATCGCTAACCGCATCGGGACGTGGAGTATGATGGCGGCAATTAAAGCGACCAAAGAGACTGGGTACAAGATCGAGGAGGTTGACAAGATCCTCGGTCCGGCGACCGGCAGGCCGAAAAGCGCCATATTCCGGACGGCAGATATTGTTGGCCTGGATACGCTCATGCATGTTGCGGCGAACGCTTACAAGAACCTGCCTGACGATCCCCGCCGCGACATATTGCGCCCGCCGGATTTCTTGAAGCAGATGGTTAAGAACAAAATGCTTGGTGAGAAGACGAAACAGGGGTTCTACAAGCGCACGAAGGTCGATGGCAAGAGCGCGATTCTGGCGCTCGATCTGGACGAGATGGAGTATCGCCAACAGGAGAAGGTGAGGATAGATTCGCTGGGCAGCGTGAAGGATGTTGACGATCCCGGGCAGCGGATGAAGAAGGTGGTCTACGCGGATGACAGGGCCGGGAAGTTCGCGTGGCGCGTCGTGAGCGACAGCCTTCTGTACGCTGCGGGATGCATACCGGAGATCGCAGACGACGTCGTCAACGTCGATAACGCGATGAAGTGGGGATTCAACTGGGAGATCGGTCCTTTTGAAGCGTGGGACGCCATCGGGGTCCGAGAATCCGTTGAGCGGATGAGGAAAGAGGGAAAGAAGATTCCGCAGAACGTGAGCGATGTCATCGAGAAGGGAGAAGGCTCGTTTTACGTGACGGATAACGGGGAGAGGCGGTATTTCGACTTTACCTCGGGCGAATACAAGCCGATTGCCGCCAGCCCGTATGTGATCGTTCTCAAGGGCAGGAAGGATCAGGCTGAGGTTGTCAAACGGAACGCGGGCGCCAGCCTGATTGACATCGGTGACGGTGTTGCGTGTTTGGAGTTTCACACCAAGATGAACTCGATCGACACGGATATCATACAGATGGTATTCGACAGCGTTGAGGAGGTGAAACGGAACTTCGTCGGGCTCGTTGTCGGGAACGACGGCGCTAATTTCTCCGTGGGTGCGAACCTGCTGCTCCTGCTGATGCAGAGCAGGGCGCAAGACTGGGACGCCGTTGAGGATGTGTGCCGCCGGTTGCAGAACGCGTGCATGCTGCTGCGTTGTTCCGACAAACCGGTGGTCGCTGCGCCGTTTGGGCTGGCTCTTGGAGGGGGTGCGGAGATACCCATGGGTGCCGACAGGATCTGTGCGCATGCGGAGCTTCATATGGGGCAGGTTGAGGTTGGTGTCGGCCTCATACCGGGCGCCGGGGGCACAAAGGAGCTGCTGCTTCGGTGCGTGGGAGACGCGCCGGTTGACCCGAACGCCGATCTGCTGCCGTGCGTGCAGCGTGCATTCCAGCTCATAGCCATGGGCAAGGTCTCCACGAGCGCCAAGCAGGCGCGCAAGATGGGTTTCCTGCGTTCGTCTGACAGGATCGTAATAAACAGGGATCACCTGATCAACGAGGCGAAGCGAGCTGTGTTGGCGATGGCGGCGGAAGGCTACATCAAGCCGCAGCCGCGCACGAATCTCCGGATCGTCGGCGAGCGAGGGTACGCCGCGCTCAAGATGCAGCTGCGCACCATGAAGTGGTCGCATTATATCAGCGACCACGACGAGCTGATCGGCGCTAAACTCGCCCATGTGCTCTGCGGCGGGTCGCTGCCGGAAAGGACGCTCGTTGACGAACAGTACCTGCTCGATCTCGAGCGGGAGGCGTTCGTCAGCCTGTGCGGAGAGGAGAAGACCCAGGAGAGAATGGAGCACATGCTCAAGGTTGGCAAACCGTTGCGCAACTAATGTGGATCGGCATGAGATCGGATACCGGACGTTGATCCCCTGCTTTTGTGAACGAGAAGGAGAACACCGATGAGAGAGGCGGTTGTGGTAGCCGCAACGAGGACCGCAGTCGGGCGTGCTGTCAAGGGAAGTCTGCGGGATACGCGGCCGGAAGATTTGCTCGCGACGGTGCTGGCGGAAGTGTGCAACCGGACTCCCGGCCTCCAGAAGAAAGATGTGGACGATGTCGTGATAGGCTGTGCTGTTCCGGAAGGCGAACAGGGGATGAATATCGCCCGCATGGCTTTGCTGTATGCGGGTCTCCCGGACGTTGTGCCGGGCCAGACGGTCAACAGGGCGTGTTCTTCGGGATTGCAGGCGATAGCGATCGGCGCACAGTCCATCATGTGCGGGTTCGCCGACGTGGTGATAGGCGGCGGGATCGAGAGCACCAGTACCGTGCCGATGCTCGGTGTGAAGGTGAGCCCGCATCCGGGAATAGTGGAGAATATGCCTGAAGTCTACACCCCGATGGGGATCACAGCGGAGAACGTCGCAAGGCGGTTCAAGATCAGTCGGGAGGAGATGGACGAGTTCTCGTTGCACAGCCATGAGAAAGCGGTGAAAGCGATCAAGGAAGGCAAGTTCAAGGACGAGATCGTGCCGGTGAAAACCAAGCTGTATCCGCTCGACCCGAAAGACCGGTCCGGTCCCAAGGAGATCGTGTTCGATACCGACGAGTGTCCTAGGGCGGATACGAGCCTGGAGAAGCTGGCCGCGTTGAAGCCGGCGTTCGACCCGACGGGTTCGGTGACTGCCGGCAATTCGTCTCCTATGAACGACGGTGCGGCGGCGGTCATGCTGATGTCGCGCGAGAAAGCGCAGAAGGTCGGGGCTAAACCAATGGGAGCGTTTAGATACTTCGCTACAGCGGGTGTCCCGCCGGATGTTATGGGCATCGGGCCGAGCGTTGCCGTGCCGAAGCTGCTCAAGATATCCGGGATGAGGCTGGAAGATTTCGGGTTGATCGAGTTCAACGAGGCGTTTGCTTCCCAGGCGATATACTGCATCAGAAAGCTTGGTATGAACGAGGGGATCGTAAACGTGAACGGCGGCGCGATAGCGTTGGGCCATCCGCTGGGCGCTACCGGGGCCAAACTCACGACAAGTATCCTGTACGAAATGAGGAGGAGGAACGCGAGGTTCGGGCTCGTCACCATGTGTATAGGCGGCGGAATGGGTGCCGCTGGAGCGTTCGAACTGGAAAATCACGAAGGGTGAGCCGACCGCGCGGGCGGCACGAATAAGACAACTTCAGGGTTGCCACGCCAGAGAAGCGAAGACCCTGATTCGACGACTCAACGGCAGGCTGGGAGGTTCGTTCGGACTGCACGTAATGTGTCGACGGCACGCGTCTGGCTCTCTCGCGAACGTTTGTGTTATTATACGAGGTAGATTCTCCGTAATCATGGTGGCGCCGGTGGTCTCCGGTGCCGTCTTGGAAAGGTTGGTTTTCAAGTTTTGGCTGTGGCGGTGCGGACATTTGGCGCAGGGCAGGCGTGATCGCTGCAGGGGAGAGAACGGTTGTGATCAGATCTTCGATCAAGTACGCCGCCGTTTTGCTGGCGTTGGCTTGCCTTTTGGCGGCTGACGGATGTGCCCGGATTCGAGGGCAGAGGGTGGATGAAGCTGAAAGCCCCACCGCGCCCGTGTCCGCGGACGTTGAAGGCGGGTTCAAGCTCGTTTGGGCTACCGTGAGGAACGTGCTGCGGAACAGTCCTGTTGAGATATACACTCGGGATAAGAGAGGCACGTTCGAGGTGTTTGAGGATAAAGGGCGCGCGTTCCTTACACCGCGAAGGTTGCGTCTCGTCATCACGCTGCGGCCTGTCTCGCAGACCCGGACGCACATCACTGTAGAGACGTTTCCCGAAGCTTATACGATTCAGCTTCTCACAAGCCCCGCCTGGCGGACCGCTGATTTTGGCGACAATTCCCTGGCGAAAGAGATACTCAATTCCGTCCAAGAGCGCATCCGTGACGCGAAAGGGTAGCCTTTCACGATCCCCGTTGCGCACCAAAGTGAAGCGGCCTGTCGTTGTGTTCTGAAACGTGGCCACTGCAAAGTCCCCGGCAAACTGCACGGTCTGTGCCCAAATTGCCGTATTTGCGCGTGTTACAGGAAGGCCGTCTTTGAGCCCCCCGCTTGGCACAGAATATGCCAACCGCAAGATGGTTGAAAAGGGTTTAATGCGGTTTATTATGATGAAGAAGCGGGCTACGATTTAGTTAGCTGCATAGGGTACCGAAGGAACTGCGAAACGGCTCTGGGCGAAGAGTAGTAGAGAGACGCGTCGATTTGCATAAGTGCCGCCAATATGATATAATTTGGAGGTAGGGCGAGGCTCTTGGAAGCGGAAACAAGAGCGTTATAGGACGGCTAAACGGGGGCCAATTCAATATGTTGTCAGTAGTTGAAATTAAATGCCCTCATTGTGGCGCAGTTGGTCAGGTGATTGTGCCGCCTATGGGTCAAATCACGATAGGACCGTGCCCAAGATGCCAGGAGCTGGTGGTGCTTTTCGAAGGCCGGGTATTTGCCCTCGACAAAGAGACCATGATCTACGGTACATGCAAGGAAAAGCGGAAGCACCTGCTCTCGATCTTGACCGACTTTCTCAAAGAACAGGTCGAGGATCTCATACCGGATGACGGAGAGCTTCTGGGGCCTGAGCCGGGCGAGCCTAAACCCCACAGGCAACGAAAGAAACATAAGCCCACGGTCCGCAATCGAAAAGCCGGGCAAATCTCCCGGCAGGAACTCAAGGACTTCCTTCGCATAGACATCCCGCTTCTCTCGAAGAAAGACTACTTCGAACAGTGTTTTGGTCAGTTGCCTGCCGAAGGTGACCAGGAGAGCTGACGGGGTTGTTCCCTTCTTATTGAGTCCCGTGTGGTCAAAGGAACAGGCCCGAACTTTTAGGGGCGCTGCTTGCCGCGCCCTGTGATGGGCGAGACGCCCCTCCTACCTCTACCTGCTGTTGCATTATCAATACGAGACTCAATAGATCATACTTCACGAGCGTAACCTCGACGGCAACGTCGCTTGGACCCGCCCACGGCTCAGGCTTCCCGCCAGTGTTCGATCGCTGCCTTGACAGAGGTGTGGGCGGTACGTATAATCGAGCATGGCCCGTCGGATATGCGGGCTGCCAAGTCGTGCGCGCAACGGTTTTGGCGCAGAGTTGTGTCCGACCTGAGCGGTCGAAAGCTCGGTCGTCGCAGGACCTGGACAGGGAGCACGGGGACCGTGCTACGGATTGGGTCTTTGATAAACGATCCACGGATAGGGTACCGTCTCGATCCGGGCGAACCCGGAGTGCTGAGTGGTGCGTCCGCCAGCACGAGCACGTTGCGCGTCGTCGAGCAAGAGCAGCGGAACCTGAACCGGTTCAGATCGCGCGCGGTTCAAGAAGGAAAGACGGTCGTTTTTTCGAGCATAAAGTATCTGAGACAGTTTCGCGGCTCGTTCATGGCGACGGTAGGGGGAGAAACGAGCGTCGTTCTCGAAGACCGTCGGGCGTCAGAGCCAATTGTTCGGGGTGAAGCGCCGGCAGCGGTTGCCGAGTACTTTGAGTCGCAGGGCGACACGGCGGTTGCGGCCGAACGGGAGATTCCGGCTGCGGACGGGAGCGCGCCGAAACTTGGTGCGCTGAGAAGCGAACAGTCAGCGCTTGAGAGAAGCCGGTCGGAAACGGAACAAAGGCTGAAGAAGGCCAACTCTCTTGTGCGGCCGTACATCGAGCAGGAGTTGTCAAGGCTCGAAGGACGCATGAGGGTTGTGGCCGACGAGATCGGACGGCTGGAAGGCGTTAGCGGTGACGCTGTTACGCGACCCGCTCTAGTGTCAAGGGTACGGGCGGGCTCGGTTGCTGCATCTCTACTCGGAGATTTGCTCGCTTGACGCAATCGGAGTAAGAACGGCGAGGAGAACGATTTGCAATGAAAAAGAGCGTTTCGGAGAGGAAGCTCAAACGCATGAACGCGTTGCGCCGGCGCGTAACGGCGGACTCGGAGCAGGGCCTTACCAGCGTGAACCGCGCCGAGAACGAGCTCAAACTCCTGATCGAGAACTACGACCCGCACAATGAGAACAGAATGAAATGTCTGCTGGACATACTGAGAACGAAAGGCGGTTACTACGACGGAAGGTTCGCCAAGTACAGAGCCCTCCTCAGAAGAGCCGCCCTCGAGTACGAGAAAACCACACACCCCATCTGACCGAGTCGCGACCGCGCATGGCGCAGAGGTCCTCCCTAATATCTTAAGCGATAGTCCCTGCGCACTCTGCTGTGAAGCAACTCATGAAATACGTGTGGTGTCCCCGGAATTCCCCCGGAATTCCGCACGGTGTTCGCGCCGCCGGAGCAGCGCAAGCGGCCCGCCGGCCAACAGTATGAGCAAGGTTGAAATCCATTGCAGTGGGAGCCCCACCGTTCGGCTAAGGAAAGACCATGTCGACCCATTCGGGGTGATCGATGAATGGGTTTCGGTTTCCTTGATAGAGGAAAACGACATCATTCCTGTAGCGTTCAAGTTCGTCGACGGGATCTTCAACATGCCACAGCAACAGCACCGACTTCATACCCATATAGGCCGTGGATTCGTTGCTCCCTGTGTCGCTGTTCGCGATCAACGTCTCATTGTCGGTCAGGATCAGGTCCGGTTCCGGTGCACCGGTAATGCCATGCGTGCCCCCTTCGTACCGAACATCCATATACATCAATGCACGCGCGACATCACCACGACGGCCGATCCACGTCTCCCATGCACCGGTTGTGGTCCAATTCGAGTTCCCCGGATAGACGTCCTCTCCTCCGCCTTGACCATTGTTAAAGTCGGTCGGCTTCTCATCGCACGTGGCGTCACAGTACTGGTAGGGTCTGTGCCCCCTGGAACGGTTGTACGATTCATCGCAGTGAAAAATATGGTGGCAATCTGCGTACGGATAGTTTCTGACAGTATAGTAGGGGAAACCGTAAGAAGTTGGCCACGTGTGTTCACGCTCATAATCATCGGTGCTGGGAGGTTGCTTTAGGTAGCTGGCGTTCTTGTAGACGTCGAGGATGTTGGTGGGATTGTTGGGATCTTCCTGGGCCTGATTCAGTACGTCCCAATTAAAGGGGTAAGTCACTGTAATCGTGTGGCGGACGAAAGTGTGATCGTCGATCAGATCGTGGAGCGTAGCTCTCAAGGTGGCGGGGCTGCCCTCGTCGATCGTGCCGTAATACTCGGGCAATGCTTTTGATTCGAATTCAACATCAAAATGGAATTCTATATCAGTTGACTCTTTGAGTATTAAGGGGGTAATCCCAATGTTGTCTTCCCAGAAGTCTTGTCTTATGTCCCAGTTATAGATGCCTCCAAAAACCATTTCTAGACCTGTTTGTTGTGACTCCAAAGTGACTTTAAGGCTCGGCTTGTACGCTGCTTCTATTGGCGCATAGCCTTGTGCCGCTGTATCAACGTTGTTATATTGTCCCAGAACATCGATTGATAGATAGTCGGTAGTTGTATCGCGGAAACATGAGGTTTCGTCAGGCGGAAACCACGTGAAACTAAAACTATCTTCCACAACGTCTGCCTGCGCCATATCCCCTGTATCTCCTGTTCCCCCTGATAATAACGGAACATCGTAAAGATAATTGCTTGCTATTTTGTATAGGTTTAGATCGCCAGTAGTATTACTGAGTGCTCCATCCAATATGATTGAATACTCTCCTGTTCCTGTGATTTTCCTTTGTGCCGGTGTATAGTCAAAGAACAGCGTGATACTCCAGGTCCCATAAGTGGATGCCGCTCCATAGGATACTTCTCCTGAAGCGTTAACGCTAATCCCCTCATCACCTGGATCGATCAAATCTATGTTCGTATGTCCAAGTACGGCTCCTGGAAGAAAAGGCTGCGCGTACCATGAAGAACCCCAACCATTTACATCAACACCAGGATGCGGCCTTAAGTTTAATGTGCCGCCGTCGTCGACTAATGTCATGAAATGGTGCTCATTACAGATGAATCTGTGCTCTATCACTCCATCGTAAGGCACTTGCTGTGTTATATATGCTGACCTTCTGTGTCCGTTACACGCAGCCAGAGATAGTGACACCAAGAGTCCAAAGCCCAATGTCATTGAAACTTTCATTTTCGACCTCCCAATGAGTTCGTTATTAGGTTTTTGACGTGAGATTACGCGGCGGCAACTGGGTAGTAGTAATAATACTCCATCCGTTGCTTCCTAATGGCGACAACCTTCTCAAGTTGAAAATAATCGATTTCGCCCAGCGTATCGCCACCTGCACAGCGGGAAAGCACCTCGCCTTGATGGGGGGTCTTCCTGAACTGCAGCCGCGTTAATGTAGCTTTGCGGCAGAGGCGGGACTGGCTTTCGTCACTAATGTGCACTCCACCGATTCGTGCTTCGCCTAAAACGGCACGTACGCTGACCTTTTTAGGCCCTCTTTATCAGGTGGTCAGGGACGAGTTTCACCCTCAAACCCCTTCTACTCATACAGACGGGATAATGCCAGCTTTTCTTCCCAGAAGTTGAAGACCGCCTCTTTCGCAACACTCGAGAAACGCCCGGTCGTTCGACAGAAGATCCGAGAGTCACAAGCATTTTTTCTGGAGAGGCGACCCTGACATGTGAGCCAGAGACTTGAGAAAAGTGATGCAACGAAACGAATGTGCAGATGTCCAAGTGCTGGGATATTTCGCTTTTCGGTTTTTGGCTGGATGTAAGCGAAAAAGGAGGATACAACGATGATCACCGAACAACTCCGCATTCACGGTTGGAAGGAACAGGACGAGAACCTCGCGATGGCGTCATTGCTGACAGGCGACCCACTGCTGCTCATCGGCAACCATGGCTGTGCTAAGACGCACCTTGCCGACAGGCTAGCTCACGCGTTGGGCAAGAGGTTCCTTGTATAAGACGCGTCAAAGGCGATGTTTGAGTACGTGCTTGGCTACCCCAATAAGGTTACGGCATGCACCAACGGTGAGGATGCGCCGAGCCTTCTCGAGTGGCTGTCCCGCGACTGGACAAAAGGAATTAAGAGATCGTTCGTATCGTGCCCAACCACGAGAATAACTCCCACCATGTCGAATACGACGCGTTTCTCCCATTCCGACCTCCCAAACGCTCGTCTCAGCGACGATGGGGGTTCTTGGTTGACGTCGGAGGTGACAGCAGCTACAAGGTTTATCTAGTGGATACGTTCTCGCCGTGAATCACCTGATCCCCTTGCCACGTCCAGAATGGCCCGGTCCGGTCAAGTGCGCTCCCACCGTCATCCTCCATGTCCTGCGCGAAGCTGTAAAGTAGGTAGTCGTTCTCCCCGACGGCATACCCGAAGTTGCCGCCGGTGAAAGGGTCTTGGGGGAGGACCTGGAGGTAGTTGGGCACAAGTTGGGTCAATGTTGCGGGATAGGTACCTTGCTCAACCCGGTACAGCTCGACCGCGGCCATTACCAGAGTGCCGCGGACCAACGCGGCGATCTGCGCTTCGGCAACGTTTAACCTCGGTGCGCGCTCAATCACGCCTTGGCTTATCGGATTGTCGCCGAGAAGGGAGTCCACCTCGATAAGTTGGGCCTCGTAATACGGCAGTTCAAGGTACGTTGCTACCCTCTCATAGTCGGCCAACATCTCCCTGTACAGAGATTCCATTTCTGCAGGGGTCATCCCGGACAATGCATTCTGAAGTCCCTCGGCATCGCCATACACTTCCTGAAACACTTCGGCAAAAACCGTGTCACCCTCCTGTGTCAACCGATCAAACCAGAGTGCCAGATCATGCACTTCCGAGTCGGCCATCTCCCACAGGCGATACTGCCGCGCGTCCGCCGCGTAAAGCTGCTCAATGAGAAACCGGTATTCATCCGGCGTGGCCCATCCCGACTCTATCGCATAGCTCAGCGATTCGATTGCAGTTGCTTCGATGTTGTTGCTCACGAGTCCATTAAGGATCCAGCCGCCCCGCGCCGATTCGGTCCCAAAATCGATCAGCGTGTCGTACATGGCTAAGGCGGCCCCGTACTCCCCTCGGGCCACCAACAACTCCGCCTCGACGCGCATTGCATAGGCCAGGTCGCGATAAACCGAAACATGTGGCATTGGCTCCGCGGGCCCGCGGAGCGGCGGCAGCTCGGCGTTGCCCACAGCCAATCCCTGGCGGACCGCGTCGAACGAATCCTGACATGCCGCCAGAAACGCCAGAAGATCCGGATCCTCCATCACCCCGGTTGAGCGCAACTCCTCCAGTTTCTTCGTCAGCCAATCTCGATCCACGCCGGGAAACAGTTCCGCCGCCAGGAGGAAATAGTGGGCTCCGTTGTCCGGGGAAACATCGGAGGAACGAACCGGTTCGAGCTCATCCCCCTTATGCTCTCGGGTCTGCGTCAGATTGTCCATCAAGTTTTCCAGCGACAGGACGGAGCTCGCTGACCCGGCCTTGGCCCTCTCAGCTTCCGCACGTCGCGCCTCTCTTCTGGGTGTTTCGTGTTGCTTTTCTTCGGTCTCGCCAGGGGGCAAAGTACTCACCGTTTCTCTCTCTGAGACAGTGCCTCTATTCGGAGCCACCAACAGATATGTTCCCCCCAGCAGGGCTACTAGCACGCCAACGACAATCAACGCTTTCTTTGTCATGAGCAGGATCCCTCCGTAGACGGCCAGCTCCGATGCCGCACCAGCAGCGCCGGAGACTATGCCGGTGGTACCCACTGGCATACTGGCGGCGATCGCAAGTTTCCCCAGTGCTGCTGTCAGAGTAGCGCTGATGGGTGCCGCTTCAGCCAGCTTTGCACCCATCATGGCTGCAAGAGCCGAGGTCGTAACCCGCACCCCGCGCTTATTCAGGCTCTTGCGCATAAGCTCGACACCCTTTGCAATTCGATAACCAACTGTGCGCGGTGACACTCCAATTGCCTGCGCAATGGCAGCGTGCGATTTGTTCTCCAGGAAATGACCGACAACAGGTATGCGGAACTCTTCGGGCAGTTGCTCGATTGCATCATCCACGTAGGCGTACATATCATCCCACTGGATTTCTGAGACGGACCCCCGTTCAGCCGCAAAGCGCGTTTCTCGGTCTCGCCGGCGCTTCTCAGCTCTTACACGGTTTAAAGAACGATTGGTGGCGACGGCGTGGAGCCACGCTCCCACATGCTTCTTCGGTCTCTTGTCACCTTGGGCTAGAATCTCGAAGCACTCCTGTGTCACGTCTTCCGCTTCGGTGGCATTACCCAGAATGCGCTTGCATGTGGCATAAACCATGGCCGCGTAACGGGCGGCAATCTCTCTAAACGCCTCAGCGTCGCGCCTGTCAAACCACCGCTGCAACAGACGTCCGTCTGTAATGGGGGCCATGAGCATCCACCTTTCCAACGAACCTTCTACTATTATGACACCACGGACAGCTGTTTGCGCAAGACAATCTTCTCGTGGATTTACAGGAAAAACCTTGCTGGCAGGGTAGCTGAAACGCCGGGCAGGCAGTGCCTTGTCTACCGCGCTTCGAAAGCGATATTTGAGGACATGCTTGACCGTAGCAAGAAGTGGGAAGTCAAATGTGCATGATGCTGTTCGGAGCTGTCGAACATTTCAACCGGCTCGCCGTTGACTCGCCGCTCTCTGTTGTGCTAGTGTATGTGGTCGCAAGCGCGATACTAGCGCGGGGGGAGCTAACGACAATAGCAGGGAAAGCGGACCATGGTAACGGCGATACAACTGAAAGTGGGTAACGCGATAGTGGTGGACGGGAAACTGTATAATGTCACGTCGCTCAAGCATGTCGTGAAACAGCAGCGGCGAGGATTCATATCGGCGAAGTTGAAGAGCTTGGCCGACGGGACGAGCATTGAACGGCGGTTCCGATCGAGCGACCGCGTCGAGTTGGCGATACTCGATACCCGCGAGATGGAATTCCTCTATCAGACCGGTCCGACGTACGTTTTCATGGATGTCGAAACCTACGAACAGCTCCCTCTCGATAAGGAATTGCTGGGCGACGCGATAAAGTATCTCACTCCGAACGAACGTGTCAAAGTGCAGTATCATGAGAAGACGCCGGTCGGTGTGGAAGTACCTCTTTTCGTGGTGCTGAAGATCGAGGAGACCGAGCCGCCGCTGAAAGGGGCGACGGCCACAGCATCGCCAAAGACCGCTACGCTAGAGACAGGGATCGTCGTGCGCGTGCCGCAGTTCCTACAGATCGGAGATACCGTCAGGATAGATACTCGCGACGACTCGTTCATCGAACGGGTCGAGACGTGATGCATCCCGGCACCAGCACGGATAGAGTTTTCGCGCTACTCGGATGCCCGCTCACGCTATGTTTCAAAGACCCGGCGTAGCATGCTGTTGGCGTTAACGTCGGAAGCCTTCGTCAGTCCTTCGCTTGATGAATTGGGGGAAATCTGTTAGAATCCACGCGATATTCTGTTGGGTTTGGCGGGAGAGAGTCTTGTTTATCCTGTCGTTTTGTGTGGATATAACCGGTTAATCACTATGAAAGAGAAGGATAGCAGAAGCGAAGTGGGCCGAGCACTTTCGGAATATGAGTCGAAGAGGCGGTTGGCGCAATACGACATACCTGTTGTGAATGAAGAGCTTGTTACGAGTGCAGACGCCGCGTTGGAAGCCGCGCACCGGATAGGTTTGCCTGTCGTGCTCAAGGCTTGTGGTTCGGGTTTGGCTCACAAAACGGACCTCGGCGTGGTGGAGCTCAACCTGCGCGATGATACTGCCGTCAAGGATGCGTACGCACGCATCGTTGAACGTGCTCCCAAAGAGATCGACGGGGTTCTCGTTCAGGAAATGGCGCGAGGGCACAGAGAATTTATCTGCGGGCTTATACGCGACGAGCAGTTCGGCCCGTGCGTGATGCTGGGTACCGGCGGCATTTACGTCGAAGCGCTCGGCGACGTGGTGTTCCGCGTTGCGCCGATCGAACTGCGCGACGCGTTCGACATGATGGGCGAACTGAAAGGGCGCGCGCTACTTGCGGAGTTTCGGGGGGAAAAGGCCGTCGACAGGGAAACGCTCGGAAGGGTGCTCATCGGGCTGGGTCGCATGGGGGTCGAGGAGCCGGACGTGCACAGCGTTGATATCAACCCGCTGATAGTGCAGGACGGAATCCCGGTCGCGGTTGACGCTCTTGTAGTGCTGGACTCCTACGACGCCGATTGAGCTGCCGCCGCACGCACTCCCGGCCGCGTTCTTACGGATAACCACATTGAGACTTTGCTGATGTCTGACATTGTCAAAAGGTTTCAGCCTCTATTTGAACCGAAATCTATTGCGTTCGTCGGAGCGTCCGGCAATATGTTTAAATGGGGGTTCCAGATACCGTTCAACGTCGTTGCATTCGGTTACGACGGCACGATATACCCTGTGAACCCGCACGAGACCGAACTTCTTGGCTCGAAGGTTTACAGGACCGTAGGCGACATCCCGGATAAGCCGGTAGATCTGGCGGTGGTGACAGTGCCGGCGCAGGGTGTTCTCGATGTTGTCAAGGACTGTGCAGCCTCAGGGGTGAAGGCGGTCATAGTGGTCACGGCCGGGTTCGGCGAGCTTGGCGAAGAGGGCGTCCGGATGGAGGCGGAGATGGCCCGGGTCGCCAACGGCAACGGGATGCTGCTTGTCGGTCCGAACTGCATGGGCGTCGTGAGCCCGTCCCCCAGGAGTCTGTACTGCCAGATGCCGGCCGTCACGCCCAAGGCCGGGACTATAGCTATGGCGTCACAGAGCGGCAACGTCGGCGGTACGACGATGCGGCTGGCGGCGGACCATCGGTTGGGAGTAAGCCGGTGTATCAGCACCGGCAACGAGGCGGTTGTGCGTATCGAGGACTACATCGAGTATTTCGGTGAGGACCCGCGTACGGAAGTTGTCACCGCTTATATCGAAGGCGTGGACGACGGGCGCCGGTTTCTCGACGTGGCACGTGACGTAAGCAGGAAGAAGCCGGTGATAATTCTCAAGGTCGGCGGGACGGAAGCTGGTGAACGTGCCGCTCGGTCGCACACGGGTGCGCTGGCGGGGTCGCGCGACGTGTTCCGCGGTGCGTGCAAGCAGGCGGGTATCATCCAGGTCGTGGACAGCGAGGAACTGTTCGACGTGGCGGCGGCGTTTGCCGGCCAACCGCTGCCCCGCGGCAACCGTGTCGGGGTCGTCACTTACGGGGGCGGTTGGGGCGTTCTTGCGGCGGACGCCTGCGCTGAGTTCGGGCTCGACGTGGTGCGCCTGCCCGATGACGTGATGGCGGAGCTGGACTCGTTTCTGCCTTCGTGGTGGAGCAGGAACAATCCGGTTGACCTTGTGGCCGGACTCGTCGAGCGCGCTTACACGAGATCGATCGAGATACTCTTGAAATCCGACGCAATTGACGGTGTCATAGCGCTTGGTATAGGGTTTGCTGCACGCCGGGCTTCGATATACAGACGGCAGGCAAAGGAACATGCGGACGGCCTGCTGCCGGTAGAGCTCCCATATGAGGAGCTGGCTGAACAGGTTATCGAGTACGAGGCCGGTGTTGTCGACGAAGTCTTGCGGCTCATCGATCGGTACGAGAAACCGTTGATCTTCGCGGCCGATTCCGTTGCCTCGGCTTACTACGACCAGAATGAGGCTATTTTCACTTTATGGGACCACGGCGTTCAGGTATATCCGACACCGCGTCGCGCCGCGAGGGCGCTGGCGCGTCTTGCCGAGCGTCACGACCACCTTGCTTCGATCGGCGTTCGATAAAGGGGTGTGTATTTTGCTGGAAATACAGCATGAGGATAAGAGCTGCTAATGACCGACGTTGTCAAAAAGTTTGAACCTCTGTTTGAGCCGAAATCTATCGCGTTCATTGGGGCGTCCAGAAATCCGCTCAAATGGGGGTATCAGATACCGTCCAACCTTATCGAGTTTGGCTACAACGGCAATGTCTATCCTGTGAACCCGCACGAGTCGGACCTGTTCAAATTGAAGGTATACAGGAGTATAGACGAGATCCCGGAGCAACCTATCGACCTCGCTGTGGCGACCGTACCGTCGCGCTTGATTCTCGAAGTCGTTAAGGACTGCGCGCAGGCGGGAGTGAGAGCGCTAATAGTGATTGCCGCCGGGTTTGGCGAGTTGGGAGGGGAAGGCGCCGGGAAGGAAGCGGAGATGGCGAGGATAGCACGCGACAGCGGGATGCTGCTTGTCGGCCCGAACTGCGCGGGCGTCGTCAGCCCGGAGCCTAGAAACCTGTACTGTCAAATGCCTCCGGTAAAGACCAGTCCGGGTTGCATAGCGATGGCATCGCAGAGCGGCAACATCGGCAAAACAATTCAGGATCTCGCGACGAAGTATCATGTTGGAATAAGCCGTCTCGTCAGCACAGGCAACGAAGCGTTTCTCCACATGGAGGACTATCTTGAGTACTTCGGCGAGGACACGCGAACGAAAGTCGTAGCCTCGTATGTTGAAGGAGTGGACGACGGACGAAGGTTTCTCAACATCGCACGCGATGTGAGCAGGAAAAAGCCGGTGGTGGTCCTCAAAGTCGGCCGGACACAGGCGGGACAACGTGCGGCTAAATCGCACACGGGCGCTCTTGCAGGGTCGCGCGAGATATTCCACGGTGCGTGCAGACAGGCTGGGCTAACGGAGGTTGCCGACGTGGAGGAACTGTTCGACACGATCACGGCGTTTGCACGCCAGCCGATACCGCGCGGGAGGCGCGTTGGAATCGTCTCTGAAGGCGGAGGGTGGGGTGTTCTCGCCGCGGATGCCTGTGCTGAGTTCGGGCTTGAGGTCGTCGATCTGCCTGAGCACGTGCTGAAACAGCTTGACTCGTTCCTGCCTTCATGGTGGAGCAGAGGCAATCCGGTTGACCTAGTCGGGGGGATGGTCGACCAGGGGGTAGCCAAGTGTGCGGAGGCACTGCTCGCCTGCGACGAGGTGGACGGTGTCATAGCGCTCGGCGTGGCATTCCTCGCCCGGCAGGCTGCGGAGTACAGGAGGCGTGCGGCCAGCGGCACGAGTAAACTGGCGAGTCCGGCCCTGTACGAGCAGATAGCGGACATTGCCATCCAACGGGACCTCGAGTGGATAGGAGAGCTGGTAAAACTGATAGACCGGTACCAGAAACCGATGGTGATTGCTGCTGACACGGTTTTCACGGCGTATGAGGATAAGAACGAGGCGCTGTTCGCGTTGATGGGCGAGGGCGTTATGGTGTACCCGACACCGCGTCGTGCCGCGAGAGCGTTCGCTCATCTTGTTGAGCGCCACGAGTACCTGGCGTCGGTCGGGGCTGTATAGGATAGCACGAAGCGGATCTTACCGCGACTCAGGACATGATATGGAGGGGCTGGTGATGGAGTTGAGAGGATTCAGTGCGAAGAAACTGCCGGATAAGGCTGCGGCACGGTTAGCGGAGACCGCCCGGCTTGCTCGAGGCGACATTCTGAAGATGACTACCCTTGCGGCCTCCGGCCATCCCGGCGGGTCCATGTCGAGTATAGACGTTTACGTGGTGCTTTATTCGTGCGCCAACGTCGACCCGAAGAATCCTCGCAAGAAGGACAGGGACAGGATAGTCATCAGCCACGGTCACACGTCGCCGGGAGTCTACGCGGCACTGGGCCGTGTAGGATTCTTCGATATTGACGAGGCGATCTGCACGTTCCGGACTGCGGGGAGCAGGTACGAGGGCCATGTCGAACGGTGCGTGCCCGGAGTCGAGTGGAGTACCGGCAATCTGGGGCAGGGGCTGTCGGCCGCGTGCGGGTTCGCGCTGGCGGGTAGGCTTCACCAACTCGATTATCAGGTGTTCGTCGTAATGGGCGACGGCGAGCAGCAGAAAGGACAGATTACCGAGGCGCGCAGGTTCGCGAAAAAGTACGGTCTCAACAACATCACCGTCCTCGTGGACCTGAACGGGCTGCAGATAAGCGGCGAGACAGGCTGCGTCATGCCTCAGAACATCAAGGAGAACTTCCTGTCGGACGGGTGGCAGGTGATCGAGATTGACGGGCACGATTATCATCAGATTTACGGTGCGTTGAAACGCGCGATCGACACGAAGGACAGTCCCGTCGCGATTATCGCGCGTACCGTCATGGGTAAAGGCGTATCGTTCATGGAGGGGGACGAGCACTACCATGGTGCGCCGCTCAAGGAAGACCAGTGTCGTGCCGCGCTCGAAGAGCTGGGACTTGAGGACGACCTTGACAAGTACAAGAAGATGAGGGCGACTGTGAAGACGTCGCGGCCGCAAGAGAGCGAGCCGGCTCCAGTCAACATAGACGTCGGCGAACCGCACACTTACTCGCCCGATGATAAGATTGACAACAGGGGTGCTTACGGCCGCGTGATGAAGGATCTTGCCGAGCTCAACTCCGGTCGGAAAGGCGGCACGCCGATCGCGGTGCTCGACTGCGACCTTGCGGTTTCGTGCAAGACGGATGGTTTTGCTGCAGTCTGTGAGACCTGCTTTTTCCAGGGAGGTATTCAAGAGCACAACACGGCTACGATCGCCGGGGCGCTTTCCGTGGAGGACGTGGTTACGTTTTTCTCGGATTTCGGCGTGTTCGGCGTGGACGAGACGTTCAACCAGGAACGGCTGAACGATATCAACGAAGCCAACCTGAAACTTGTGTGCACGCACAACGGTCTCGACGTCGGTCAGGACGGCAAGACTCATCAGTGTATCGACTATGTCGGTGTCATGAACAACCTGTTCGGGTTCAAAATCATCAGTCCAGCCGACGGGAACCAGACGGACAGGGTGATCCGTTATATTGCTCGTCAGCCGGGCTCTTTCTTCGTTCCGATGGGCCGGTCGAAGTACCAGGTGATTACTCGTGAAGATGGGACGGCGATGTTCGGGGACGGCTACGAGTTCCAGTACGGGAAGGCCGACGTTGTCCGTGAAGGCGGTGCGGCTACCATCATATCGACCGGCACAATGGTTCACCGTGCCGTGAAAGCGGCCGACATACTCGCCGGAAAAGGCTGCGACACCGGCGTGCTCAACATTTCCTGTCTGACGGACGTGGATGTCGAAGCGATACGTCGCGCTGCCGATAACGGCGTCATTGTGACGTACGAGGATCACAACGTACGAACGGGTCTAGGAAGCATCGTGGCGAACGTGGTCGCGGAGCAAGGTCTCGCGGTGAAATTCCGTAGGATGGGTGTCGGCTCGTACGCCGGTTCGGGCTCACCGGAAGAGCTGTGGGGCGAGCAGGGGTTGAGCGTCGAGTCGCTGGTCGATACCGTCGAGGCGCTCGTCAAGTCGAAATAGAACCCGCCAGCGGAACGCTGTCTCTTCGTATCTCATGAACCGAGACGCCCCACCGGGGCGTCTCACCACGTTATCTCACCGTGAAATTGCTGGTTGCGCTTGATGTGTTGCCGGCGTAGTCGGAGAGAGATATCGACAGTGTGTGTTTGCCCTTTGCGAGAGCTTTGTCCGGGCGGTAGGAGATGGAGTTCTCAAACGGGTCGTACTCGCAGATTATCAGGTTGTCGTCCAGGTGGACCTTTATGGTCTTGTAGGCGATTCCCGAACCGATATCCTCAACGCTAGCGCCAATTGTTGGCGTGGCGCTGCGAACGATTGAGCCGCTGCGCGGGCGGATGGCGGATATTCGCGGAGCTACCGTGTCGCGCAACACTGCATACACGCCGAGTTCCCTGGTCGAGGCCGTGACCAGTTTCGCTTTCTCGTCAACCTCGGTGGCAAGATAGCCCCATTCTCCTTTTGAGTTTTGGAGATATATGCCTGCACCTTTGAGCGACGTTTCCTCGTTCAGCAGGAAGTTGATGTCAGCCTTTTCGTCGAACGGTTCGTCGAGCGGTTCGATGCGGTAGGCTGGGCTGATCAACGGTATTTCAGCGCGACCCGGGTCATCCACCGGTGCCACGCGAGCGAATATCGGTCTGTAGACGCCGTTTCTTGGGAAGTTGACGCGCAACGTGTTCCCATGCCTGGCCGTACCCCCCCTGACGCGCCGCACCGTATGGACGCTTGTTGACCACGCTGCCTGGGCGGTTCTTCCGTTCATGTCGGAGGCGCGCGCGCTTACCTGCAGGACTCCGTTCGCTCCGAGCTCGGGCCAGTACATGCATGAAGAGGTGTACGGTGTCCGCATCGTCGTTTCGACCTGTCCCGACCAGGAACTGTCCCAGGTGAGGTCGAGAACGGGCGGAGATTTCAGAAATACATTCGACTTCACAGTCAGAAACAGAACGTTCTCGTACCATTCTCCAACCAAAGCCAGCTGGAAAGGTTTGCGGGAACCTCCTGTCTTGGCATGTACGGGTGCGAACATAGGTTTTGACGTAACGCCACCGCCATCCTCGGCAACGGCCTCCACCATGAGATGGGATGAGGTTGGGAAACGCGGCAGTTTCACTGACCCGACGAACGTGCCTGTCTCGGTCGATGTGGTCGACTTTCTTGCTATAACTTCCTCTCCCTCTCTCCATATTTTGAAATGGACACCGGCTACTGTCCCGTCGGAGTCGTCGGCTATGGCTTCGAGATGGATCACGTCTTCCTCGAGCGATGCTACCGTACCTCTGACCACGGGTTCATCGTCCCGGAAAACCTCGAGCGCGGCTTCGCTTCGATTCTCGTTGGCGTCTTGTGCAACAAGCTTAATGACGTGCACGACGCTGCTATCGGACTTGTTCCAACTAGAAGCGTCCATGACGCCGCCGTCTCGTCCTGTATCGGCATGGACTTCAAGTTCCGTTCCAGCAAGCGCGAACTGGCGCAGGAACTTGCCGTCACCGAGCAGCGCCAACCGACGATCGAACGCTACGTCCACATCGTGCGTCCTGTCGTATGAGAAGCGGGTCATCGTGGTGGCGAAAACGCGTTCTTCGTCGAGAAACGTCTCGAGCTGGTACGGGCCGAGAGGGTACGAGCCGGGATCCTGTTCGTCGCGGACGTACGCGCTCACCGCGAACTTGCCGTCCACACGCACCCTGTTGTCCGCGCGGTACGCGTTCCGGTTACCGACGGGCTTGAGATTCACCACGCACGGGCGCGGTTCTCCGTCTACGGTCGATCCGAGACCGACGGGATACACGCATACCGCCACAAACCGGGGCGCACGGCCATCGGACACGCTCACACCATGGCTCAAAGGGTTGATCGGCCTGCTGGACCCGTCACGCAGTTCGAAATGGAGATGAGGTGCGATGCAACCGCTTCTGCCCGAGTACCCGATCACGTTGCCTTGTTTTACCGGGAACTCTCCTTCGGCCGGGTATATCTCGACCTCATACTGACCGGTTGCGTACTGTTTCTTCCTGACTGACGCTTCTATTTCTGCCGCAAGTCTTCCAAGATGGGCGTAAACCGCGTACCGTCCATCGTGTTGTTTAATGTAGATGGCCTTTCCGTATCCGAAAGGCGACACTCTTACGCGGGCAACGTATCCGGCTGCCGCCGCGTGCACCGGTACGCCGGTCTGACCACCGGTGCTGATGTCGAGGCCGGCATGGTAGTGGCCGCGCCGGTACTCGGCAAACGTGGACGTTAGCGCGTGCCGTCCTTTGAGCGGCCAGACGTAATCTGGGTTGGTCGTACCCGGCGAGACGGGACCGAAAAGCGCAATCGGCGGACGCAAAGGTAGTCCCGTTGCCGAGCACACTGTTACAGAACCGAGCAGGAGGGCAGCAAATATGAAGCAGCAGAGCAATGCAACCTGTCTTGTTACATGCACCAGACTGCCAACCGGATTCTTCCGCGAAGCCTCATTTCCTTGATCCAGGGGACAGGCTCTCCGTGGGCGTCGACCTTTCGGATCATCTCGCCGCCTTGAGGTCTTCGACCATCGCAAACTATGATGTCTAGCGTTCAGATTCAGTCTCGGTGCTCTCTTGTTCGTTCGGTTCCAGTTTTGCTTTTCGTCCGAGAGATCTTTTCGCGCGTTCGGTGGCAAACGCTGTAAGGATGGCGGACCTTATCCACCTGCTCAACATGAACCCGAGAACATAGGCCACAGTGAAACCGACGAGCGCGCGCGCGATAACGACCGCTGCTGACACGTTGCCGCGCAGACCCGCCAGTATGATGGCCAGGAAAACGACTAGACCGAGCGCCATACCGACCTTGTCGCTGTTGAAAATTACGTCCATGTCGCGGCCTTTCCTACCGTCCGGCCGTTGTCCCCGGGGTCTTTCTTTCGGGCGGCAAGTTGAACACGCTTTGTTCGCCCTCACGATAAAGCAGGGCCGAATCTATCTGCCGCGTCTGCTCCACCGACAGCGGGAGGAACTTGCCGGATGCTCGTGTGTAAAGCGTACCGTCCGCGTCGCGGATTTCGCCTTTCGCGACGCAAAGCCTGCGAGAGCACGACGCCGGCCTGGCGCTGACGACAATTCTGCTGCCCACCGGCACCGGTTTCACGTACCTGACCGTGATCTCGGCGGTCATGCACATCCGGTCGAACGCGAACGCGGAGGCCCACCCCATAGTCTCGTCCAACAAAGCTGCCAGCACGCCGCCGTGTGTCAGCCCGTCGAACCCCACACGCCGCTCGTCCACCTTGTACTCGGTGAAAACACGGTCGCCGTCTTTCCAGAAAACGATCTTAAGGCCGAGCGGATTGTGCTTGCCGCACAGAAAACAGGCGGATGATGTCGGTAACGGTCTGTGCGTCTCTTGATTTGGCACTTGTTGAGCCATCGTCAGCTTCGCCTGCGTCTGCGTTTCGACCATGCTGCCAGAACCGAGTTCAGCGAATAGGTCACGATCCCGGAAACCACCGCGGCCGTGACCAGTACAAACACGAATCTTCCCAGAACGGGCGCTTCCGGATTCAAGAACGGGTTCAGCACGAACCAGATAATCACCACGAGCGCCGCACCCACGACGAAATAAGTGCCCCAGCCCACGCTGAGCGTTCGCGGCCTGTTGTCAACCTTGTGTTTGCGCTTCTTCGCCTTCTTTTTCATGTGAAGCGTCTGGCTGTGTCCTGTCCTTGACCGCGCTCGACTGAGCATCACCCCACAAGAATGCGGCGGACAGAAACGCGCACCACCTTTGCCCTCGAAACACACGTAATCTTATCATAATCTTTCCGTCGATGTCCACCCGAGTCCCGCCGGGACCTCTCTAGGCCGCGCCCCCAGGCGGGCGTCTCTGCATTCTATCTTCTGAGTGTCAATTGCTAGTTGGGATCCTCGGACGACCGTGGCACGGCGTTATCTGGGCAGGTTGCCATCGGGAAGGCCCAGCCAGCTCGCAGCGGCATAATGAAATACTGAACGTCCCCGCCACCCGTCATTCGGGCCGAGCATCTTCGTGCAGGCCGGCGGATTCACAGCGACTAAAGCTCATCATCAACCTCGATGCCGAGCGCCTCGAAGTTCTTTTTCTCGGAGTCAAAGATGGCCTGAAGTTCTGCGAGAGTCGGAATCAGCACTTCATTTGTGTCGCGCTCCTTGAGCCATTCCTTGTACTGCTTATAGTCCCTTTGGTTGGGCCTGTTAGTGACAATCGTTGCCTTCACCTTTACAGGATCGTCTCCTTCTCCTTGCTCCATGGTGGTTGCCACCGTGAGGTCAGAAACATCCGCGAACTGAAGCGCGTCAATCTTCCCGAATTTCGTGAAGTCCGCAACGATGATTCGATGTTTGGCCGGAAGCCTTATCATAAGCTTCTTGACTTGAAGTTCCTCGGTGTTCCCCCTGCAGCGAAGGCCAGCGCCGACCGACAACGCGCTCACACCAACGAACACCTTCGAAGGCCCGAAAGTCTCGTACGCGTTGCACGTTTCTTCGCCGAAGAACGCGTTCAGATCGTCATCGTATCGTCCTCCGGCGAGGAAGACGTTCAGTCCTTTCACCTTCACTGCTCGCTCCTGTAATGCTTGGAAGGCGGCATAGTTGTGTGTCATTACGGAGTAACTTGTTTCACTGCCCTCCCCAATGAATGTAGCGATAGGCATCAGGGCTGTACCAGCATCAATAACCAACGAATCACCTGGGGCAAGGTATTTCCTCACTGCGTGGCGAGCGACTTCTTCCTTAGCAATGCTTAGTCTGCCACCTTGAGCTTCGTAGAAGCGCTGTTTCACAATGGTTTTGCCGGCTTGTTGATTCATGGTTGCAAGACCTCCCAGGCGATTCTCCAAAGTCGCTGTATCCGGTACAGGAGCGAGCTCATTTGACTAGCGACCTAAGTTCAACGCGAACACGCTTGTCCAGGTAACTGCCCACGAGAATAAGGGGTTCCCACTTGTGGTCTTCGTAAAGAAACCCTCTATTTGCTATGACCTGTTGTACTCGTGTATTGAATCGCTCTTTCACGTTTGCAGTATTGATGATGATAAGCTTCAGCGGACGCTCTCGACCATCGTTTGCCTTGATAAGGCACTCCAGGATGTCATCATCTCGAAAGCTCGTCCCAATTATTATGCACTGTTCAACCCGTCCAAGCATTCCTCGGAGATTCGTTAGGCCTTCAACGAAGGGGGATTGCGAACCCCTCAGTTTTCTGCCCGGATACATGACACAAGGCTGCCGATCTTCGGGACGATCCTCAGAGTTAATGGATACGGATACCACGTTACAGAGCCTGTCGCGCGAGTCGTTTGCTCCACTGTCTTCATACCAGCGCACGCACCCGTGAAGACGGTGGACATAAACGCCCTTTCTTTGGTCCTTCATCACATCGAGCCGACTCGGATCCCATCGCACAGTCCCGTCGCGGCGCTTTATCGCCCCTGTGATAAGTTTCATCTTAGTGGGTACGCTGTTCCAGATCCCTTCGAGTCCGACGTCGTAGTTGGTGGTGAAGAAATCGAGGACTCCACCGTTCAGATTGGTGAGTTCTTCAAGAAAACCGAAAACGCTCGCCATGGCCTCCTCGTCGTCCGAGAACTGGCCGTAATGCTCGCCCATGAATTTGTCAACGATGCTTCTAGCCTGAATCGCGTGCTGGGCAAATGCCGAGAAGCGAAATCTATCACCAACAGTGGAGAGGAACTCCTGCTTGAGAAAGTGGTCTTTGCGAAGATTGTCCCAGAGTTCCACGTACTTGGACAGTTCTGCCATAATGGCCTCAATATCGGTGAACTCGCCTTTGGCAACGAGGCTCCTTTTGATCTGGAGAAACAAGCGCTCAAGAGCCTTTCTTTCATGAGGTTTGGCCGTCGGCGCGTACCTCGTGATGGCCGATTCGAAGTCATAGAGGGTGGAGTATCCAAGCGGCGCCGAGAAGCCAGCACCCGCTACCACGATGATCTTGGGCAGCCGAACGCTTCTCTTCCTAGGTGCTTTCTTGCGTGCCGATGGCTTTGCTGAAGAACGTTTCCGTTTTGCCATGAGGAAACTCTCAACGCTCCCAGTGTAGTCTGCCGCGTTTTTCCTATCAGCACCGAACGGTTGTCGCTATGCAAATTGAGATCACGGCAACCGAAGCTTTAGAATTCACCCTGGCACCAAGCAGCCTGAGACTATGCCACCGCCGCATACCACCGGAGTATTGTGTCGGCTACTTTTGCCATGATAGTGCCAGGGAAAAATTCAGTCCTCACCCCCTCTCAAGACATTATTCTAGCATATAGCAAGAAATATGTCAAGACTTTTTCGACTAACGTGATGGTTTTGCGGAAAAGACATAGGGCCCGTTACGGACAAGCGCTTGAGTGGAACACTGCGCCTCATGATCTTATGGCGCGCCCTATCGTCCACACCATATGCCTTCATCCAGCTCAATCGTCGTTTCGCCGAGAAAACGTCTTGCGAGATACGCTCTGTCAGCGCGAGTGACTTGGCGTTGACGGTGGGTTGCCGTGTGCGCAACCGTGTCGCTGGTCTTGCCGGAGTGGAGGTTGCGCGAAGCCCCATCAATCTTCACTGGACTATGGCGCCCGGTTTTCTGTAGAATAAGCGCGTCACAAGGGGCTAATGTAAACCAGGGAGAATCAGTAATGAGACGTCAATCGCTTGAGTTTCTCAAGGAGCTTATGTCAGTTCCGACGCCTTCGGGGTTCGAGCAGCCCGGTCAGAAGATCGTGAAGGAGTACCTGTCGCAATATTGCGACGACGTGAAAGGCGATGTGCACGGGAACGTTATAGCAGTGAGAAATCCCGGCGGCAGGCCGAAGGTGATGCTCGCGGGTCATGTGGACGAGATCGGGTTCATGGTAGAGTATATCACCGACGAGGGATACATTCGTTTCGCGGCGATAGGCGGTGTTGACACGTCGTTGGCGCCCGGTCAACGTGTTGCGGTACATGCCGAGAAAGGTGCGGTGCCCGGTGTCGTCGGCAAGAAGCCGGTGCATCTTGCTGACAGGGAAGGGAAAGGCAAGAAAACCCGGTTGCGCGACCTCTGGATTGATATTGGCGCGAAGGATAAGAAGCAGGCGGAAAAACACGTTGCGGTCGGCGACCCGATAACGTTCGACGGACCGTTTGGCCTGCTCAAGAACAACCTGGCGGCGTCACGCGGGTTCGACGATAAGGTGGGCAGTTTCGTGGTTGCGGAAACCATGAGGTTGATAGCCGGCAAAAAGGTGAAACCGGCGGTCTACTGCGTATCGACCGTTCAGGAGGAGATCGGAGGTCGCGGTGCGCGGACGAGCGCGTTCGGCATCGAGCCTGATGCCGGGATAGCGATAGACGTCGACCACTCTTCGGACTATCCCGGCGCGGACAAAGCCGTGACCGGCGATATTGCTCTGGGCAAGGGACCGGTACTTCATCGAGGCGCGAGCATCAACCCGGTTCTGGGTAAGATGCTCATAAATGTCGCCAAGACGAAAAAGATCCCGTATCAGATTTCGGCTGAGCCCGGCATAACCCGGACCGATACCGACGCTATATTGGTGACACGTGCCGGCGTAGCGTCGGCCCTGGTGAGCATACCGAACAGGTATATGCACACCCCTGTAGAGGTGGTCTCGCTCGGCGATCTCGAGAACGCAGCGAAGCTGCTCGCGTCGTTCCTTGCAGAGCTGAGCGAAAAGGTCAGTTTCATCCCGTAAGCGGCGGCCGGTGAGCACACTGGTCGTCCTGGTCGTGTCGGTCGAGATCAGCGCGGCGGCCATGTTTGCCCGGTTCGAGGGACCCTCGACATTCGGCAGACTTCACATCAGGTTCGGTACGGAAGCGACATACGAACACGATCCACCGAGTCCGCCGTGAGCGTGGTCAACGTCTCAGAAGCGATTTGGGAATGCAGAGAGGAGAAGACGCCATGCTAGATGCCCTGTTGAACGATGAAGAACGTGCCGTCAGAGACGAGGTGCGCAGGTTTGTGAAGGAGGATGTACCGCGCGAGTTGCTGCGCAAGATGGACGCGGACGAGGTGCGATACCCGCGCGAGTATGTCGAGAAAGCGGCCGCTCTAAACCTGTTGGGTCTTCGGTTCGATCCGAAGTACGGCGGTCGCGGTCTGCCTTGGACCGCCGAGGTTGCCGCTATTGCCGAGGTGGGCGTGCTCGGCGCGTCGCTATCGTGTCTCTATGTCTTGCCGAGCATTATCGGCGAGGCGCTCCACGTGTTCGGCACCGAGGAGCAGAAGCAGAAGTACCTGGTACCCACGCTGAAGGGCGAGCTGTGCTGCGCCGAAGCGCTGACGGAACCGCGCGGCGGCTCGGACTTCTTCGGCGCCACGACCAGAGCCGTTAGGTCCGGCAACGGTTACGTTCTGAACGGTCATAAACGGTTCATCGTCGGCGCGGAGGGCGCGGACTACTTCCTGGTCTATGCGAAGACCGACCCGGATGCGCCGCCGCACGAGTCGATGTCTCTGTTCATCGTCGAGCGGGAAATGGGAGTCGACGTGCACCACGTCTACGGGCTAATGGGCACGCGGGGCGGCGGTACCGGCCGGATCGTGTTCAGCGACACGCAGGTCCCCGAGGAGAACCTCATCGGGCAGGAGGGTGATGGAGGGCGCATCTTCAACCAGATGATGCTGCCCGAGCGGTTGACAAGCGCTGCGGGGGTGATCGGCACCGGTCGGGCCGCGCTCGAGGTAGCCGCGGAATACAGCCTGAAACGGCGCGCGTTCGGAAAGACAATATCGAAGTTCCAGGCGGTGAGTTTCAAGGTTGCTGAAAGTGTGAGCCGGCTGGACGCGGCGTCCGCGCTGGTTTATGCCGCAGCCAAGACCATCGATCTGGGGCGGCCGGCGCGGCGTATAGTGTCCGAAGCGAAGAAGGTGGTGACGGAAACCGCCTGGGACGTCGTCAACCACGCGATGCAGATCATGGGCGGTATCGGGTACACCAATGTCTATCCTATCGAGCGCCTGCTGCGGGATATGCGGCTATGCATGATATGGACCGGGACCAACGAGGTTATGCAGCTACTCATCCAGCATGAGTATTACAAGGAGCTGGCGGACGCCATGGCCGACCGGCGACGTGTAGAGGATGACGCCGTGGCCGCCGACGAGACCGAGGAGAAAGTGTTTGAGTAACTGCTTGAGGGAAGTCTAGACTTGTCTTTGCTGGAGGTGCTTGAACCTGCCTTGAGAACAGCTGTCGTAGTGGACGGCCGGGCTAGAGCACGTACCCCAGTGCTTTCAACCGCATTATATCCTCTTCGCTCATTTCAACGGGCGAGCGCGGTCTGTCCCTAAGAACCATGGGACCTTGCTCGATGGTTGCTAGGCACTTAATGCCAAAATTGACCAGGTTCGATCTCAGACCCCTGACGATTTCTGGCTTATCTGCGGCTATATTATGTTGTTCGAGAGCGTCTGCGTACAAGTCATAAAGCTCCGTGTCGATCGAGAACACGCTCTTCAGTTTCAACTGCGTTATGGCAGAAGTTGCCACGTTTCGTCCATCTTCATTTCTTGCCACAACTCTTATAAGAATAGGACAGTAGGTAGCGGATGCACTGTCCCATTGTCTTCTGTTAACCAAGAAACCTAAGATTGTAGCCCATGTCGTTCTCCCATCCACTTCCTCAACAGTAACGGCCTTGGCTTGATCTAGACGACACGTCATTCGGCTCACCAGTTCTATGGCGAATCTGTCTATCTTATCGCTACATCCAGAAGGGTGCTTCCAAGAATAGACGATTATTCCCTTTGTCGCATCATAATCCCATTGCAGGGGCGGCTCAGGATCAAATTGTATTCTAGGAAGCTTCTCAAGTTCATCTATCCAAGACGGTGGGACTAACGGAGTCTTCTGTGTTCCAGCTATGGGCATTCTCATCTTGTGTCTGCCGCTCACTATCCCAACGAATCTGGCTCCTGCCTCAGTCAGATATAGCTCTTCTCTGATACCTCTGTCGCCAAGTATCAGTGGATTCACATTCTTGCCATCCATCTGCGGTGCTTCCAAGCCCAGCCAGTTCAACAGCGTTGGCGCGATATCTATGCTCTGGACGAGACCCTTTACTCTACTTGGCTCCATAAGAGGGTTTCGCATGATGAGGGGGATACGCACAGCTGGTTCATAGATTAAACTGTGTCCTAGCCAGTCGTCATCGTTCTCAAAAAACATTTCTCCATGGTCGGCAGTGATTACCATGACGGTGTTCTCATAGAAGCCCCTATCTTTCAAGGCATCAACGAACCTGCCGACGTGGTGGTCCATATAAGCGATCTCTCCATCATACCTTGAGACCATAGCTCTCTGTTCTTTTTCAGACAACTTCTTTCTCGACGCCACCTCCTCGAGATCATCCAGCTCATCATACTCCACATTTCCATGCCCCTCGAGACGAGTTGTTATAAACTCCAATCGCTTGGGGTCTATCTCTTCTTTCAAGAACATGTCACTGTACTTGCCAGGCGCGGCGTATGAGAAATGAGGGTCATAGTAGTGCAACCACAGGAAAAACGGGGCGCTCGTCAGTTGCATCGTGGCAAGGAAGCTAATTGCCACATCTGTTGTCTCGGCCGCGGTTCGTTCCGGCGCCTGTTCCGGTGCGTGGAACCTTTGAAACCCGTTTCCAATCGTCTTCTTATTCATAAAAGAGACGCTTGTTACAGCTCCAGTGTTGTATCCGTGAGCGGCCAATAGACTCGACAGAGTTGTTATCTCGGGATATAAGATCCATATGGGCTGATCTAATACTCCGTGATTGTGAAGATGAAGCCCAGTCAAAATAGACGCGTGACTCGGAAGCGTAATATTCGTTGTGCTGTAACAATGCTCAAATACAATAGCCTCTCTTGCGAGGGCGTCGATATTTGGCGACGTTGGCAACCTGTAGCCATAGCATCCCAAATGGTCTCTTCTCGTAGTGTCCATGGTGACGAGTATCACGTTTTGCCGTTTTGGCCTGGGCAAACACCCGTTGATCCCGCCGAGACCGCCGGCTAAACCGAAACCTAAACCGATACCTTTCAAGAAATCTCTTCTTTTCATGCGATCTTGCTGCTCCGCTGAGCGTCTTTGCTCTCTCGTGCATGTCGACGGCGAAACGGCGGCTTGATTCGCCCGGATGTGCTTGCCGCGGCGACTGCTCCGGGTTGGATTGGCTCTCCTTTTTCAATATGACACTCGATAATCCTGGCCGCAATACGAATGGATCCTGCAGGCAGTATAGTTGGTTCATGCGCCTATTGTCAATCGGGCCTGGGGGCGCGGCTTCGGACCGTCGTTGCCCCGGGTGAAGACCGGCCGGTGATGGCGGCATCGCCTACACCAACGTCTATCCTATCGAGCGGTTCCTGCGCGATATACGGCTGTGCATGATCTGGACCGGGACCAACGAGGTTATGCAGCTACTCATCCAGCATGAGTATTACAAGGAGCTGGCGGACGCCATGGCCGACCGGCGCCGTGTCGAGGACGACGCCGTCGCCGCCGACGAGACCGAGGAGAAGGTGTTCGAGTAGGTGCAGCGGCAGTACCTGGGCTTATAACGCAGCTCGCAAGGAAGCTAGGCAGCAGGACTTGCAAAAAGGCGGCTATTGATGTTATACTTTGAGATGGGAGGGAGCGTTTTCACTTGCGGGCGTGGTGCGGTTGCGTGGTGGGCTGCCAGTATGGTGCAAACTCACAAATACTACAGGTGCTGTAGTAGTCCTGGGGCACGTCATTTTTCTCTTTTTAGACATTATAATCTTTTGCGTCAACAGGGGTGTTTGCCTGAAAAAGCCCTGATGCAGATCGAGCTTTCTGGAATCCGCGTGATCGAGCCGATACCGTGAAAGCGGACCACGACCGGTAGCTCGTGCTTTAGTGAGAGTCTACGGAAGGAGAAGAGGTAACCATGCAGCGTAGCGTGTTTGACCGGCGAGGACTAACCCTGGTGGAGGTCATCCTGGCATTGTTCATCATCGCTGTGGCTTTCCTGATCACGATGCAGACGTTCGGGCGCGGGCTTCTTATCCATCAAGAAGTGGTGGGTCAGTCGCAGGCAGTTCTTGTAGCTCAGGCGCAGATGGACGCGCTGTTGCGTGATGCGGGTTCGCTGGGCGTCTCGTTGGCCGAACCGGGCACGTTTCCGGACGAGCCGAAGCCGATCGACGCAAGAGTGCTCGGCCTTGATCAGGCGGCTGTGGCCGGGTACAAATGGCAGGTCACCGTGGCGGCGCACGAGGGTCAGCCGGTTCTGCGCGAGGTGACGCTGCGCCTGATCTGGACGGATCGCGGCCGTGAACGTCATATGGAGCTTGTTTCGCTGGCTTCTTGACGACAAAGAACGGAAGGAGATGGAGTATGGCTGTCAAAGATTGCCGGAATCGAGGGTTCACACTGATTGAAGTTGTGACTGTTATAGCGATCTTGGCGGTGATCACCACAGCTACCTCTGTTACCCTTGGGAAAATGTTCGGGTATTGGCGTGAGATCAGGACGGCCGCTCTGGTTGACCAGCACGCCCGTGAGAAGCTGCTGGATCTTTCCCGGGAACTGCGGTCATCGAGCACCGCAGCGTGTCGGGCGGGAGCTGCGGTTGGCGAACCGGGCGGTGTGAAAGCGGATGTGCTTGTCTACGATCTTGATGGAGTCCCTGACGATCCGTCTGAGCCCGCACGTCGCTGCACGATACGGTTGGTCCGGAGCGCGGACCCCGGACAACCGGTGGGACTGATAAAAGAGGTTCGTCCGCGTTCCGGAGATGAGCAGACCGAGGAGCTTATTCCGGAAGCGGAAAGCTTGCAGGTTCGCTGCCTGACGCGTGGGGGATGGACGTCGCGCGCGGAGTCGGACGTTCACGTGGTCGCCTTGACGGTCCGGGTGAAGGCTTCCGAGAGAGGTGGCGGACCTCGCTTGTACTCGACGGCGGTTAATGTTCCCCGGCTGCTTTTGAAGGGCGGGGATTAGAGGCAAGAGGAGTGGCGCAATGTACAGGACATTATGTGGACGCTCCGATGAAGGTGCGGCACTGATGATAGCATTGGGTATTCTAGCGATCCTGGCGATGCTTGGTGGAGCGTTTGTCGTTTTCATGCGTATTGAGCAGAGCCGCGCCGAGTACGAAGTGGACACGCTGGGGGCCAGATACATTGCGCGCGGCGGTATTGAGGTTGCGCGAGTGCGCGTCGAGACTCTTGATGCACCGACCGGAGAGATTACGGGCAACCTTCCGGGAGGCACGTACAGCGTGAACATCCGGGAGGTGACGGGTGCGTACGAGGCCGACGCCACGGGGAAGCTTACGCGAACCGACGGCTCAGTGGTGACCTCGCGGATTTCGGCTCGAATGAGGCCCGCTGAGGGAGGAGTGAGAATCGAGACATGGCACGAGTAAACTGCTCGGGCAAAGCGGCAGCGGGCGGCGAACGCCGCTGCGGTAATATTTGGGGCGGTTAGAGAAGGAGGCACGGTACCGATGGCGAAGAAAAAGAGTGAATCGGACGATAAGCGCGAAGCCATTCGATCGTCTCTTGAGAAAAGTATTAGCGAACGTATTGAGCAGCGAGCCGTGCAGGCGCCTCCCGCGCAGGCTGCGCCGGCGGCTGCTTTTGCCGTTCGTTCGTATGGGCGCATCCGGTCGAGAGAGATAACGGCGTTTCTCCGCCAGTTGGTGATGCTCGTCGAGAGCGGCACTCCGCTAACTGGCGGGCTGCGCAAGCTGAGCGAGCGCACCTCGAGTCGTGACCTGCGCGAGCTCATCGCCGATGTGCGTGATTACGTCGAGGCCGGCAATCCCCTGTGGCAGGCGCTTGAGCGACACCCCAAATACTTCCCACCGGTGTCGGTGAACCTGGTCAAAGCCGGTGAGGCGAGCGGTACTGTGCCGACGGTGATTCGGCGAGTCATTGAGTATCGTGAGCGGAGCGAGTCGTTGCGGCGGCGGGTAGCGAGGGCGTTGGTTTATCCGGCGATCGTGGTGGTGGCGGCCGTGGCGTTCATGTTTGTGGTGAGCAAGCTGGTTATCCCTGCGTTTCAGGAGATGTTCGCCGAGGTCGATCTTGAGGTGCCGCCTCTCACACGCGCGGTGATCGGCATCGCCCACATAATGGGAGACTACTGGTTGTTGTGGCTGATCCTGGTGATTGCGTTAGTGGTGCTCTACAAGTTTTACACCGCTAGCCCAGGAGGCAGGATGGTGGTCGACCGGCTTAAGCTCAAGCTCCCGCTGGTCTCGCGCATTTCGACCGGCGCTGCGGTAGCGGAGTTCGCCCGAAGCTTCGCCCTGCTGCTTCGCAGTGGTGTGAGCATACTTGTCACGCTCGACCTCATCAAGGATTCCATGCACAACCGTGCTTTCGGCGAGAGTCTAAGGGATGCGCGCGATTCGCTCGAACGCGGCGAAGGGCTCGAACTACCTCTCAGGCAAAACGACTTCATTCCGCCGATCGTCACGGACATGTTGGCGACAGGCGAGGAATCCGGCACGCTGGATTCTATCTCTGACCGGATTGCCGATATATATGAGGAGGATCTCCAGACGGCGCTTGACACGGTCTCGTCTCTGATCGAGCCGGTGCTGGCTATTGGTCTCGGCGTGGTTGTACTTATCCTGGTACTTACGCTTTTCCTGCCGTACGTCAGTATGATAGACCAGATTAGTGGCGCGGGGATCTGAGCGGATTGCGCTCGATGTCGACCGGAACCGCCCGAGGCACCTGGAGAGCCATTCAAATAGCCTGACTTGGGAGGAGCAGGACGAATGGGTACCGAAGAGCTTACACGACAAGAGGAAACCCGTATCGGTGAGGTGCTCGTCCAGGAGGAGTATATCACCCGCGAGCAACTCGAGGCCGCTATCGAACGGGAGAAAGGCAGCGGCATATCGCTGCTGCGCCACATCATCAACATGCAGCACGTTCCCATCCACACGATAGACGAGATCCTTCATCGCGAGTTCCACTCACCGAAGCGTCGCAAGGCGGATCTGGATCTGGGAAAAACGCTGCTGCAATTGGGCGCTGTCACCAAAGTGCAACTCGCCCGCGCGATTGTCGAGGAGAAGCGTACCGGCAGGCTGCTTGGCAGCATACTGTTGGACCAGGGCGTGGTGACCTCGCACGTGATGACGGCGGCTCTCGGCAAGTTATACGGGTTGCCGGTTATGGATGTTGAGGAACTGGAGGTGGATCTTGATGCACTGATGCACGTGCCCGAGCCGGTAGCCGCACGCGACCAGGTTCTGCCGTTGCGAATCGAGCAAGGTGCGCTTGTGGTGGCGATCGGCGACCCAAGACGCACTGCGGCCATTGACACCGTGAGAATGATGTCCGGCATGAGAGTACAGTGCGTTCTCGTCGAAAAGGAAGCCCTGGCGCGTACCATCGTGTCAAAGTATCGAGCGTTCGAGCGGCGGCTCGCTAAACAGAGGGTGTCTGCGCCCAAGCATAAGGCAGCCGTGACAACGCACGTTGCCGAGACAGCTGTGACTGCCGAGAAGGAGTCTCAACCTATGGAGAAACCGACCACCAGGGGGGAGGGTGCGCCCGAGGACCGCAGGCGCTTTGAAAAGTTGAGGGAAGCGGCCGAGAACATGCCGGTGGTGTCGCTCGTGGCGCGGCTCGTGGAGGGCGCGATCAACGCCCGCGCTACGGACATACATCTCGACCCGCAACGACCGGAAATGCGCGTCAGGTACCGTATTGACGGCATACTCCACGACGTGATGACGATCCCGGAGCGCACGGAGGCGGCTGTAGTTTCGCGTATAAAGATCCTTGCTAACATGGACATCACTGAGACCCGTCGACCGCAGGACGGTCATTTTGATGTGGATTCAGGCGATGGCAGCATCGATCTGCGCGTCGCGACGCTGCCGACGCATCTGGGCGAGCGTGTGGTGGTTCGTCTGCTCAGCAGGTCGCTGGTGGGGCTTGGTTTGAACGAGCTTGGGCTCGACAAGAAGGGTGTTGAGACTCTCACGAAGCTCATCAAGAAACCGTACGGGATGATCCTCGTAACAGGTCCCACGGGCTGCGGCAAGACCACGACGCTGTACGCTGCGCTGAACCAGCGCAACGTGATCAGCGAGAGCATCGTCACGCTCGAGGACCCGGTGGAGTATGAGCTGTCCGGGATCAACCAGATTCAGATAAATCCCAACGTCGGGCTCACGTTTCCCACGACATTGCGTGCGGCACTTCGTCAGGATCCTGACACGATTATGTTGGGCGAGATACGCGATGTCGAGACGGCTCAGATAGCCATTCGCGCCGCGATGACGGGTCACCTGGTGTTCAGCACCTTGCATACCAACAACGCGCCTGAAGCTATCGCCACTCTGTACAACATGGGCGTTCCGTCGTACCTTACTGCGGCGTCGCTTGCCGCTGTGGTGGCTCAACGGCTGGTACGTGTCATCTGTCCTCACTGCATGACCCGTTACAAGCCGTCGGCTGCCGAGCTCAAGAGTGTCGGGCTGAAAGAGACGGTGAAATCAATTCACCGGGGCTCTGGTTGTGATGAGTGTTTCCACACCGGTTACCTCGGGCGGACCGGTATATTCGAGATACTGACCGTGACACCCAAGGTGCGCGACCTGATTCTCGAGAACGCTCCGGCGGAACAGATCGGCCGCGCTGCACGCGTCAAGATAATTCCGGACCAGTGTCGGGACAAGATCCGGCGTGGCATTACTACTGTCGAGGAGTATTTACGCGTGGTCGGCGCATATCTGTGACGAGCGACCGGCATGCTCGCGGCGGCGACGCAGAAGCGTGAATTGTTCCCGGGCAGTGACGCCGTCCTCCACTTGACTTACCTCCATCCTTTCGTGCAATAATTATACACTATTCAGCAGCATGCAGATGCAGCGCAATTCTCGGGTAGGGAGGCGAAAATGGAATATTTTGCTGGAGGAAATCTGGGTCGGACTATCCTGATTCGTTTTGACAAAGGCGATCTGATGCTCGAAGGGTTGCAGGAGGTTATCGAGAAGGAGGGGATCACATCCGGGGTGATCGTCTCGGGCATCGGGACCTTTGAAAGATGCATTATGCATATGATCACCACGACGGGTTACCCCGGACACGACGAGTTCGTGACCATAGAAGGTCCTCTGGAACTCCTTAGCGTGCATGGCCTGGTAGCCGACGGGAAGGCGCACCTGCATATTGCCGTCTCCGACACTGAGAAGGCGTACGGCGGACATCTCGAACCCGGCAGCCAGGTCTGTTATCTCGCCGAGATATGTCTCGTTGAACTTCCCGACGCGAATCTCACGCGCGTCGCGCACCCGAGTACGGGAACCATGCAACTGAAGCAGAAGTAGAACGTGTCGCCGTCAGGGGAATGCTGAGCGAGGGATCAGTTGCGTCGGCGCGCAGGTCAGTCCGAGTTAGCGGCCGCTCTCTTCTGCCGGAGTGCTTGTTGGATCTCGTGGTGGACCTCGCGGGTGAATGGGAATCGCAGCAGGATTAGCGCTGCGATCAAGTACATCGCGGCGGGAACCCACGCCATCAAAACGCGCATCCCCAGTATCGTCTGCGCGGACTGCTCCTGGTCCGGTACGTAGCCGACACTCGCCAACACTTGAAGCATGACGGCACTGGCAGCAGCGACCGTTACCTTCTGCATGAATGTCCAGATGCCGAAGTAGATACCTTCCCGACGTTCCCCGCTCTTCAGCTCGTCGTAATCAATGATATCGGCAAGTATTGAGAACGACAAGATCCACATTGCTCCGTACGCCGCACCCGCTATGCCGAAGAGGATGACTATCGGGATAAGCGATTCTGGCCTGGCAAAGAATATGGCAGCCAGCGAAATAGTTGACCAGATCAGCGCCACGAAATATGACCATTTTTTGCCGATTCTCGACGATAACCTGAGCCAGAGAGGTATGGCACAGACGGCTACAACCAGGTAGGCGACCAGTAGGAAAAAGAAGTTCTTCTCGTCCACCTTGATCCAGTATTTCAGCGCGAAGGGCACCATATTCGAAGGAATGAGGTTGCCGATGTTAGCGAACACAAACGTGGCGAGAAGCCACACGAAATGTCGGTTGGATACGACAAGCTTGATCCCTTTCCATCCGCCTGCTTGTGGTCTCCGCTGAAACGCAGGGTCCTCGCGCACGCCGAAGAACGTGACCAGGACGCTTATGGTCATGACGGCTCCGTATATGGCACCGACCACCGAATAACCGGTTCGCTTGGAGGCGAATCCGCCTACAAAGAGGACGAAGAATGCACCGACCAACAATCCAACGATGTGGGCCGATTCGCGATATCCCTGAATTCGCGTCCGCTCGTCATAATCCGGCGATAGCTCGGCCGCGAGAGAGTTGTACGGTACGAGAAACACCGTCAGCATCGTGAATACCGCCATGTGTGCTATGACGAAGTTGGCAAACAGGTGGTTTGGAGCAACGGGCGTCCACATCATGAAAAAGGCCAGGCCCAGCGGGACAGCGACCGCAAGCAGGTATGGACGGCGTCTACCCGTGGCGGATCGCGTGCGGTCAGAGATGTGGCCCATCGTCGGATCGGTCACGGCGTCCCAAAGGTTGCCGATGATAACACCCCGTTTAAGGAGGTAAGGTGCTAGTTTCACCACGTCTGCGTAAAAAAAATTGAGCATAACGGTCAACGGCAGGTCGAGCATCCCGTAGCCGAGATACGCGGTTGCATAGGACAGCAGCGTTCGACGTGGAAGATGTGATGTCCGCTCGGTGTCAGCCACAGCGGTATCCCTCGGACCGAAAAGTGCGTTACTCTGGTCTCAGCAATTCGAGCGCGGCGCCGTCAATATGCAGGCCGGCGCTGGGTCCCAGGCTCATGCGCTAGTCCAAGGCACCTTGCGCTGATTCCCGCGAGCAGGGCAGCGACGTGTGCCAGTTGCACGACGGTAAGTTCCCTTGACTCAGTTATCCTGTCCGGCCAACGTGACGAAATTCGTGTGGAAGCCTAACACATTCGGCGGAACCGGTCAACTGCCGGCTCGGCCGGTGTCGTAACTCCGTGATAGTGTCCTCATGGGGACTCGATAGAAATGTCCTCTATGCTACCCTCCTTTGAGAAGGAGGTGGTTATGGGAGGACATTTGTTGATGAGCAGTAAGAAGAGACGTCGGCCCGCCACGGCGGATCTGCGAAAAGTGGAGTTTGAGGGTATCGTTGAGGGTCGGATGACGATACGTGAGGCTGCGCAGCGGCTGGGACTGCCGTATCGTCATTGTCGTCGCAGCTATAAGCGGTACAGTCAGGAGGGAGACGGGGGTCTTGTGCACGGCAACCGAGGTAGGCGCCCCAATCGTGCCAAGCCTGGTGAAGGAATTGCGCATTCGGGGTATCAACCACTGTCGAGGAGGCGAACGAACTCTTGGCTGACGGCTTCTCCGAGGCGCTCAACGCCAAGTTTGAGCGCGAGCCGGCACGCCAGACCAACTTGCACCGTCGCGTGCCTAAAAGACTCAATCTGGCCGAGGTGTTCTCATGCGAGGAGACGCGCATCCTCCAGAACGATTGGGCCATCAGGTACAAGAACCAATTCTACCAGATTCTCAAGGAGAACCGGCCTCGCCCCAAGCCGAAGGAGAAGGTCGTGGTGTGGGTGCTGCTCGACCAGACCATGCAGATCGTGTACCGCGACAAAAAGCTCAACTACGAGCCGCTTGCACAACCGCCACCGAAGAACACCCACACGGTGACGCCCGTCATAGCGCTAAAGCCCAAGCGTGACTGGAAACCACCCCCTGACCATCCGTGGCGCAAGTGCCGGTATGGCCGCAGGCGAGCGGCGTGCGAACGGAGGGCTTCGGGGTGAAACCAAAGGCAACTGCACTGCGACAGAGACGAAAGATAACTATTGACAAATTTGGCCCCGCTGGGGGCCAACCCACACGACCCCAGCCTTCCTCCAGCTATGGCCGGAGGAGGACATTTCTAATGAGTTTTGACACAGAGCTACCGCGTTGCATAACTTAACCCAGTTTCATGACGCAGGCCTGTCGAGTAGCGGACCTGCTGCAACACCTTGCCGAAAACCTCCCTGCTAGATCGAAGCTATCGCAACCTTATAGCGAAATGGTATCTAGATTCCACTCCCCAGCATTGACGCGCCTATCGCAAACGCCTTGCTGCACGGTGGCTTACCGGGGTACGTGAGAAACTCCACGTGGCCGTCCATATACAGCACATTACAGCCGGCCGGCACGTGGTTGTAACCGCTCACATCAATGTTGAGGGCGTCGAGCATGATGAAGATCTCGCTTTGCGCCATAGCAGATGCTGCCGGGTTGTTGATGTCGGTGATCATAAACCGCTCAATACCTTCCCTGAGACGATAGATAGTGTCGCCGTCGCCGTTACCGATATGGACACCGCCAACCGGGTCCACGTGCGCATCCTTGTCTCTGTCTTTGGAGGCTTCGTACTGGTCCCCGTAGTACCATTGCGCCAGCAAGGGAAGCCACTGCGCGAAAAATTGTGCAGGGGCCATAGAGCCCGGCGGCACGTCGAGGCCTACGTCCGGGACCGGCGTCAGGAGGTCGTCATCACCTACTTTGTCGTACACCCAGCCAAAGTAGATGTAACTGTTGTCGGCCTGTTCGTATCCCCACCACGCGTTGGGGTCTGCAAATACGCAATCCCCCGGCTTGAGGTGAGGGTTCTCCGCCAGGATCTGCGCGGCACGCGGATTGTCCGGGGTTAGGAACAAAGGCGGTGGGGTTGCATCCGACGGGCACATCAAGATATGAGCGTCGGTCAGGTATTCGGGATAGATTGCCGCAATATCGGGGACCCGCGCGAATTGCTCATGTATTCCCGGTCCCCCCGGGGTCATCTGCACGTGCGGGAAGCGGCCGTTCCACTCGTTGGCATACATCTTGTAAATCACACCCCATTGCTTGAGGTTGTTCGCGCACGAAGCTCGCCTTGCTGCCTCCCTCGCCCGCGCGAGCGCTGGCAGCAGGATGGCCGCCAGAATCCCGATGATCGCGATGACCACCAGGAGCTCTATCAGTGTAAAACCCTTTTCCCTTGACATGTTCAGTTCCCCCTTTCGTACTATCCGAGTGTACCGTTACCGCAGAATCCTCCACCCATTGCTGGTCAACATCACCTCCTTTCTCGAATCCCGACGAGCTTAAACGGTTTAACACCGGCATTACCTTAGCACACAATGAGATTTTCGTCCATAAACCCAGACGGGCGGCTGCTGGGCAGTGGCAACTCATACGGACCACCAGCATGCTGGAGCGTTTCTTCCGGGAGCTTCGGCGCAGGATCAAGCCGGTCGATTCGTTCAAGAACGCAGCGAGCGCGGAGCGGCTGCTCTTTGCGCTCAACCAATATGCAAACGAGTTCTACTTTCCAAAGAACAGGCTTGTGAGGGGGAAGTTGCCCATCGAAGATGCGCCGTGGCGTACAATTTCCAAAGCGTCTACTGCGAAAGCTCGATCTCGAACGGCTCCGCCTTGGGCTGTGGAAATGTGGACAACTTCCGATGACCCGGAAGCGGTCGCTGCATCCTACGCTGACTACGGAGGATAAACCCATGATCCAGTTTTACAGCACAATCTTGACACGATGGGATCGAGGTTGTGTTTGACAATGCTGTCAAGTATTCTGTATAATTTTGGCTGTTTTAGAGGGGTTTCTGAGCGGTGGGGCGTCGTCAAACCGGCAAGACACAGGACTTTGGATCCTGGATTGGAGGTTCGAGTCCTCCCGCCCCAGCCATTTATCTTGAAGGGAGACAGCTCCTTTGAAAGGTTTCGCAGCAGTTATACTTGCAGCGGGTGAGGGGACGAGAATGAAATCGTCCCACCCGAAAGTGCTGCACCGCATTCTTGGAAAGACCCTGATCGAGCGCGTCGTGGAGACGGTCGAGCAGTTGGGGCCGGATAAGATAGCGGTCGTGGTCAGCGGTCTGGACGACGGCGTGCGCGATGTGCTCGGATCGAGGGTCGAGTACGTTGTCCAAGAAGAGCGGTTGGGCACTGGGCACGCTCTGTTACGGGCGAAGGAAATGTTGGGAGGGTTTAAAGGCAACCTGCTCGTGCTATACGGTGATGCCCCTTTTCTCAGCGGCGATACGTTGCGTTGTTTGATCGATACCCATGTGGAGTCGGGGGCGTCAGGAACCATATTGACGACGTGTCCAGCTGATGCGATGGCGCGGGGCAGGGTCCTGCGGGACAAGAGCGGCAACATAACCTGCATAGTCGAGGAGCGGGACGCAAGCGAGGACCAGAAAGGGATCGTCGAGATCAACGTCGGGACGTACTGCTTCGATGCTGCGCACGTGTTCGACGCGCTGGAACGCGTGAGACCGGACAACGATCAAGAGGAGTACTACCTCACTGACGTTGTCGGGATACTGGTGAGCGACGGTAAAAAGGTTGAATCCTTTCGGACCGACGATCCCGATGAGACGATTGGAATCAATTCGCGAGCGCACC
>Ga0180438_10001395_pt1 | contig 43016 bp, 39 predicted proteins | sample SS_ome_12_FD_132455 | JGI IMG/M metagenome (GOLD analysis project Ga0180438, IMG submission 132455) | Hypersaline lake sediment archaeal communities from the Salton Sea, California, USA - SS_3_D_2 metaG | ecosystem: Environmental > Aquatic > Non-marine Saline and Alkaline > Hypersaline >...
AAGACCGTCGGGTCCAGTGGCTCCAGTAGGACCTGTGGGACCAGTGCCTCCGGCACCAACAGGACCCGTAGCACCTGTAAGACCGTCGGGTCCAGTGGCTCCAGTAGGACCTGTGGGACCAGTACCTCCGGCACCAACAGGACCCGTAGCACCTGTAAGACCGTCGGGTCCGGTGGCTCCGGCAGGACCTGTGGGACCAGTACCTCCGGCACCAACAGGACCTGTAGCACCAGTTAGACCGTTAGGACCAGTGGCTCCAGTAGGACCTGTGGGACCAGTGCCTCCGGCACCAACAGGACCTGTAGCACCAGTTAGACCGTTAGGACCAGTGGCTCCGGCAGGACCAGCGAGTCCTACAGGTCCTTGTGCTCCGGTGGGACCGGTGTCACCCACAGGGCCAGTTAGACCGGTGGGACCGGTTGGACCCATAGCGAACCCAGTAGGTCCAACTGGACCAGTAGCACCAGTAGCACCAGTTGCTCCAGTGGCACCAGTTCCGACGAAATTATCAATTTGATCTTGAAGAGATTGGAGCTCAGTGGTGACGGAGTTCCTGAGCATAACAACAGCGACCGTTGTATCGCGTACTAACGGATGTACTGTTCGTAGACGAAACTCAATCTGTTCACGAGACTCCATGAATGATATACATTAGCACAAGATTTCTTCTATTTCTGCTTCTTCGGATCCCACCAGATGGTGCGCCCCTGTCTTCTGATCTGACGAGCGTTTGGCTGTCTGTAAACCTTGAACGTGAAAGTGTGTAGCCCTTTTGACTTCTGCGCTTTGTAACTACCTTTTCCTACATCTTGTAGAGCTTTCTTCAGCTTTCTTTTCTCAAGAGCTGACAGATCCGTCACTTTTTTCAGAGGAGCGATACCGGCACGGTACATCGCCTCGGCGCGAATATAATTCCCGATACCCGCGATAAACTTCTGGTCTAACAAGACGTCTGCTAGAACCTTACCTTTCTTGTATCTGGTGAACCTCTCGTTAAAAGCAGGTTGTTTCATTCTTGGTAGGTCTTTCAGTAGATCAGGTCCTAGACATTCTTTTAGTCGTTTGCCTAAGGTGTCTGTCTTGTCTTTCGGAGAGTAAACGTATAACCTCCCGAACATTCTCGGGTCGTTCATAAAGAAGGAGCCACATGTAGTTACGAACTCAACATGGTTATGCTTCGGGTTATAGGTGTAACCCTCCATCGTACGAAAATCACCAGTCACCTCAGGAGTGTATATGTGACCGGTCATTCCAGCGGTAATACCAAGAGCCCATCCATCGTCAAGCTCTATGAAAATAAACTTTCCTTTGTTGCCAATATGTTTTATCTTCAAAGGTAGTTTTCTGTTAAGAGGTACTAAGTTTTTTGAAGGGTTCTTTTTGTAACGACCACTATGAAGAATGATTTTACGAAGAAGACAGTTATCGAACTCGGAGTTCAACTCCTCTACCATCAATGTTATCTCAGGACCTTCCGGCATGATTAACTTATACCTTACCATAAAGAAAGGTTTAAGCTGTTCCAAGATAATTGGTACTTTCCTCACACTCACACAACTACATCATTAATCATGGGACAAGCAGCATCTGCCTCCGAGAATCCGATCCTTCTGCGCATGAAAGATCTCGTTAACCGATACCAAGTTCATACCTCTGCTCCCCCAGGTGGATTGGAGATAGATAAACCAGTTACTCGACAAGACTTTGACAACCTGCGTACGCTGGTTCTCGAGGACTTGCTTTGGCGTACCAAACAGTTGGACGCGATAACAGCTCTACATAACCTACAGGATTTGGTAGAGAGGAAGTTAGAGAAAGATAAGAGAAACAAGAATGAGATCAAGAAGACTGCGGAAGGTCGTTACGAGTTCGCGGACGATGATCCGATGAAAACTCTTCAAGACTCTGTGTACACCGAGTATCAGCGTCTCATGTTAGAGGCGATGACAACCTTTCTGCCGACATCTCTCGCGGAAGACGAGGAGGAGAGGAAAGCCATGAAGAATATGAAATCTTTAGAGAAGAAAGATGTTGCTGTTCCTACTTGGGACGAGTCGCCTATCAGAGCACTTGATTTACAGTTTCATATCCTTGTGGATGAGATGATTTTAAAGGCTCTCACTAAGACAGAGATAGCGGATGTCATAGCTCATTATAAGAGCAATCTAGACAAGCACGTGATGATGAGAATGGCACATGCCACATTGGTAGCTCAGAGATTCACTCCTGCTCCCAACATAGTGAACTTCTGGTTGGAGTCCTGGTAAGGGTATAAGGAGAAATTGATTATCAGGTACAGTCAACGTTAGCCATGAGTCAATTACAACTGAGCGTAACGAGAGAAAATCAAGGAACGATATCCTTAAACTATCAGAGAATGTCACAAAGTTACCATTTCAAGGTGGAGGCCGATGTGCCTTCTCAGGAGGCAGCTGATTGCTTCAGAAACCTGATACAGGCCACGTCGTCGTATTTTGACGAGTCTAAGGAACCCATTCTTCCTCAGGCGGATGTCAAGGGAGAGGAGACGGAGTCGGATCGCGAGTTTACCACGATGGAGGAGTGGCAGAAGGCGATCGTGGAGCAACTGCGCCGTGACGACCTTCCCAATATCTCACTGGATCCTTACGGAACAAACCATCGACGCGAGCGAGGGATTGTCCGCTCCGCCATGAACGGTGGAGGTGCTTTCACCGTGAAATCTCACACCAGGGAGCGACGGTACAAGATCGTCTTTCCCGAGGAGGCTCCACCACCCGTTTTCGTGGTGAAGGAGAATGAGGACGGTTCGACGATACGTCAGACGATTCGTTTCTCGTATCTGCCTTACTGCTCGTGTCGAGCGTACCTCTATCAGAGCTACGATCAGCACAACAACCAGGGAACGAAGGGTGGATGTAAGCATCTTCGTGATGTTATCGATTTCGCGGATACGTCCCCAGATTTTTCCGAGTACAACTGGAACAGTCGTCCGGAGGATCGTGATTACGACCCTTGGGCGATTCGTCAGCGGTAAAAAATTGATGGATACAGAACCTGATTACATAGTATGAGTATTTAAGAAAGATGAGCGAAAGAAAGACACCTGAATGGGACGGTAGTTTTTCTGTTATCAGACCTGATCTTACCGAAGAACACCTTGACCTAACATCTCCTGGAGCAACCAGAAATATGTTTGGTGAAGTTGGAGATGTTGGAGATGTTGGAGATGTTGATACGGAGATGACTGATGTCAGCGTGGCCTCCACAACAGAGAACACAAACTTTCTGACACCTCCTGTGAGGACGAGACCGGGAACACCTGTGGCACCGGTTAAGATCACCTTCGGGATGGATCTGAAAAGAGCAGACAGAGGGTTAGGTGCCCGAAGGAATCTCATGGATGAATACGGTGCTAGAACTCCAAACTCGAAGAGGAGGAGGTATACCGCGCCCCCGCTGTACAAGAAAGAGAAGAAAGAGAAGAAAGAGAAGAAGGAGAAGAGAGGTCGTAGCGATGGATTCGTTGCGTACGCTTGCGCGATGTCATTTGTTGTCATCGGGTTAATCTGCCTAGCTATCTTGTCACACACCCAGATGACTCCGGAGGAGTACCAAGCACGAGAGGCGAGACACGTGAAGATGTACGTCCCTCAACCAAAGAAAGTACCACTTAGCCTAAAACCGTTCGTCTTAAAGGAGAGAACGGAGAAGGCACTGGGAGACGCGATGAAAACGCCTGGATTAACCACCAACGATCCTTACAAAAACTCACCTTTGAGGCGCCGAAAAGCGGGTGACGTCTAAGCCTGATGAAGGCTTACCATAGTTAAAAATTGATCAGTAAGTCACGCTTATTGAGGGTACATTATCACAACTCGACCGACGTTCTGACAAAATGGAGAACAAGATCGACGGATTTACAATCTCTTTCACGAAGAAGGTCTTTCCTTCTCATGACAACCATGAGCTTCCGAAAGAGAAGGCGGATGTTAAGGTTGACTTCTCAGGAGCGATCAGCCCGGACTCCTTGTCTGTTTTACTTGACAGGACGTCTGATCTGATGACTGCGATCTCAGCAATAGCGTCTGTACCCATGGAACCCCGTATCGAGCGAATTGCTCGAATAAACAGAGAGAACCCCAATGTTGTACAGATCCCTGACAGTGCTCCAAGGAGGCGTTCGCCTATCGATGAGGAGTCTTCAGACTCTGACGATGATCTTCCTGATCTCGTCGAGGACGATATCGCCGAAGATGGTGAGCACAAGGATTACGCGATTGAGGGTACCCTCAATCAAGGTTGGGCTGACGCTATCGACGGTCACGTTGAGGTGATTCGTCGTGCCTGGCGTAACTTCTCATCCGTGATGGTGACAGGACGTACCAAGCAGTACCGAGTGGTCTTTCCAGCTGTAGATGGTAGTAATTTCGAGGCTATGACGCTAACAGGTGGAGCGTCCACATTGGACGGCCACTCATGGCCTATCTGTTCGTGTGAGGCGTATCATTACCGAAGCTTCGGCCGTGGCAGAACCAAGGGTTGCTGTCGCCACATTACCGCGCTTCTGAACGCGATCATTCCAGGCGATGTTGATAAGATCGTCTGGGATGATCGTCCGGAATGTCTTCCGTATCATCTTAAGCAACGTGGTGTTGCTGGGTATGAATGGGTTCCCGAGTTGGTGGATCACTAAGTCGAGAATGACACATAGTTATACGAATAAGACAGTATTCAGTCTTGCCGAACCGTCTGCTATAAATAGGTCGTTGTAGACTACTTCTTTTACTCTTTTCGGTGTACTCATAGTGTCTTGGCTCAACATAGCCACTGTTTTCTCAGGTGGGAGTTCCGTGCGGAACTTATTATTACCTTTCAATGCTTTTGCTCTTCGAATCTTACCCTCTCCGTCGAGAATCGCGTGGGTGATTCTAGCGTCATCTGTCTTGTACTCTTTGTTCATCTCCTTCTTAAGAGCCTCCGTTAGTTCGGTGTTCTCTTGACGATTTGGAGCCACAACATCAGTGAGACGACGCATCAGACGCATTCTTGCTCTACGAACTTGTGATAAAGGGTACCATCGAAGATAATGTTTACGACACCATTCTTTCACTTGGTTCCACTCATGACCTTTTCTGTACTTCTCAAACTCGTTGTAAATACGTAACATTGTGAAGTAATCGCCTTTGTTACTCACCCATTTCTTCAACTTGTTGTACTTGTCACGTCTATCTCTGGCAAACGCGAGAAGATCTCCCAAGCCACGTCCTTTTGTCGCCTCCATGATAGAGTAGATATCAACTATCTTGTTACGAATGAAATACTGATTAGACATGAGCAACGTACGAGCGACACCGGGTTCCATGTTCAGTTTGGCCATAGCCTTACCGATCACTGTTAGTTCACCCATGTCGGCTGGATCTTTCTTTGTGAACACACCCAGTCGTTTCAGCTGGTTGGCACCTGCCATTAACGCCTCTCTGGACGGAGGCTCAATCAGGTTATCTAGGAAGATCATCGCTTTCTTGTAAGATCCTACAAGAGGCATGTTCGTGATTCTCAAGATGGTCTCAGCCATATTGATAGTCTTGATCTCGGGAACATCATAATCGGGAAATGTATTAAACTGCTTCTTTGTGTAAAGATGGTAAGCGGTACCAGGTTGTAACCTTCCTGTTCTACCAGCTCTCTGTTTCGCAGATGATTTAGTGATAAACTTCTTATCAAGAACATTCGCCTCTCTTTTGGCATCATAAGAGCTCATCAGGTTAAGTCCAGAGTCTACCACAAAGTCTATGTTCTTGATCGTGATAGACTCTTCTGCCACAGCGGTAGACATAACCACTTTACGTTTGTCTGTCTCTGTCTGTTGCTCGATCACAAGCTCTTTCTGCTCGGAGTCTGAACGGAAGATATCTCCGGAAGCCTGTACACAGAAAGACAGACCCATCGAGTTTTTCTCCTCAAGCATTCTACACGCCTGCATCAGGTCGTTCGTGGTAGGCAAGAAAACCAGGATGTCACCTTTCGCAGTGTCTGTCAAAATGCGCATAACACGTGTGACCGCGGCGGAGATGTACTTGTCAGAGTCAGTCTCTAAAGGCCTGTCAGCCCACACGTCTGTTATAGGGAAGGGTGGCTTGGAAGTGACCTCTACCTCTGCGAAGGTGAACTCGGGAGAGGGGAAATAGTCTCTGAATAACTCTGCGTTGATAGTCGCTGAGACGATGAGCAGTTTAAAGTCTGGACGTCTTGTTAGCAGAACTTTCACCAAAAGTAGAATCATGTCGATGTTGGATGAGCGTTTGTGCGCCTCATCGATCACAAGAGCGTTCAGATTCTTCAGATCAGGGTCTGTTCCCAGTAACTGAGCCAGAATCGTTCCGTCTGTTGTGAAAACGATTCTTGATTTTACCTCATTCTTATTCAGCTCACGTTTTCCTCTGAACTTGTACCCGACATGTTCTCCTAGATTCACGTCTAGAGCTTGTGCCATGTACTGTGCGGAGCTAAACGTTGAGACTTGTGTAGGGATAGTGATCGCGATACGACCTTTGTAGCCAAGAAGATGAGAGAGGAACTTAGGAACCTGCGATGACTTCCCTGATCCTGTCCCGCTTTTAACCAAGATGATCTGATGTTTCTGGATCGCTTCAAACGTCTTCTTCTGAGCTTTCGGGTCGTTAAACGGTAGTTTGCTCCAATGTCTTTCTTTAGTGGGTCCCATCTTGTACTCGACCGAGTACTCCTTTCCGTTTAACGGGTTCAGGTTCTTACCGTAAGGATCAAGCACACCCACCTTTTCTAGCTCCTCAAAAGGACGCATATCCCACTTGACATCCTGAACTGAGTTCTCGGGTAGATCAGCTTTGTTATTAGCGTTATTGCCTAACATCGATCCACATACTATAAGCGCGAAAAAACTAGGTTACAACAACCTCCTGCAGACGCGTGGACGACCAGTCGCTCTCGCCGCGACTAAAAGAGGTTTGTCCAGGTTAGAGTAGTTTCTACCACAGATACCCGAGCATGATCTTCCGAGCTTTCCATGAAGCTCACCTGACTGATCTCCTAGATCGTTCGCGTGAAGATAAGGAGCTGTCACAGAGTTTCTCGTGAAATCACAGTTGAAACAGAGAGGATCAGGTGGGTACGAACCGATCGTTCCGAAGTTTCCGAAGTTTTTGGGGTTTGGTTGGTAGTTGATGGAGTACGGCAAAGGTGCCCATCCTGGCTCTAAGAGCACGGACGGGTTGGTGTAACCTCTGCGAATAACAGCGAAGTTCTCTTTAGCATCACCCCCTTCAATCTTCTCAAGAACGAAAAGAAGTCCGAATATAAGTAGGATCGCGGTGAGTTGGAAGTCCATTACAAGACACCTGACTTATCCGGTATACAGTTCGAAAGGATATTTATCCGCTCACACCCTTGTGGGACAAGGGATGTTTCTGGAGACAGAGCAAGGCACGTTCTCGGAACAGTCGTACACAAGAGTGATAGGTGGAGGACCACCAGGCCATAGACCTGCACAATCAGGTGGTTTCACAATAGTTTTTCCGAACATGGAACACTCAGGAACAGGAGACAACTTGTTGTTTCCGTACGTCTTAAGAACACCAGGATCACAAAGAGTCCAACAGCACTGAGTACGATCACCAGGATTGGTACGTCTTGACCAGATTCCGTCATACTTCAGCTCAGGGATAACAAAAGTGAACTTGCCGTCTCTAGGTGCCAGGTTGTCAAAAGGAGCCTCAGGGATCCTCGCCTCGTCAGGAACGTCTCTGTCAGGAGTCATCCCCTCCGGAAACTCAGGAACACGGTTACATGTGGCAGGAACGATCGGGCCTGCTGGCCATACGTCACAGCACTCTCCGTCGGCGACGTTGCGATAGCGCGTCATACCCAGGGGACATCCGAACGGGTTTCCTTGAGCCTTGGTAGGCTCCTTATTCTTGAACTGTTCCTTGGCAGGTTGTAAGGGGATCATAGAGTGGAATCTACTATTTTCAACAAGATATCCTCCCAGTACAAGCAGACATACCAAAACTATGAATAGAACGGGAACGGAGTCCATGGTCTACTATGTGATTACCAGGGAAAAACTCTGACAATTAGCACTTCTTTACTCCCGCTGACAGAAGTGTGCTCAGATAGTCATGTTGACCCCAGTTCTGTGCTGAGTGGGTCTTCCTGACCTTGCTCGAACGCGAGATCCCCATATTGGAGATCAAGCCCGTGATATCGTGCATGTTCTGTACAGATTGTGGTGTAGAGAACGTGTTGTACATGCTCACAATTGAGTCCATTGAGTAAACAACAACCGCGAAAACATGCTTACATGTCATACGCTCTCCTTGATCAAATCGCTCACCACAGTTACACGTGATGTGAAGACGATCAGCCAGAGGCTGGGTCTTCACGGTGTAGGTCTGGGAACGATCAGAAGAGGTCACCAGAAACTGTCCGTTCGGACGAGAGTAAATCCCTCCGTTCTCAACAATACCTACAGCCTTCTTCAGCGTCGACTTGAGAGCGTACGCACGGCGTTGACCTCTCTCTTCACTCAGATTCATGTTTCGCAATGTCCGAGTGAAGACAGGGGTAAGAGTATCAGAGATCTGACGAGAAAACTCGTCACGTAGATCTTGCTCGGTCTTCTCCTTTTTCTCCTCAGTCTCCTCCAGCTCATCGCGCTTACGCTTACGACGCAGGGGGACATGCTTGGGAGGAGAGTAGGGCTTGACCTGTCGGCGCTTACGCTCTGACCGCCTGAGTTTGAAAGAAGCTGATGGTGCCACCGGGTTCTTGGCGCAACGTTCCCCCTTCTCACGAACAACGGACATCTTGACGTCAGACATGATTCACGTTAAGATTTCCGTTTGAGGTTAGTTTTACGAGGTTACGCGTACTAACACACTCTGAATATCAATTTTTTCTACTAATCACTCTTGAACGTTCTCCGATTTTCGAGGGCGGTACTCAAGCTTTCCCTTTCTGTACTTATTTCCTGAAGGTCGCCTTCCTGAATGAGTGATTTTTCCTCCACGGTTATCACGTGGACGCTCGTGGTTTCTGGAGGAGTGATGGCGCTTGTTCAGACGATCCCCATTATCTCGAGAACGTTTGTGGGTTCCAGAATGCTCTGGGCGCCTGTAAACCTTCTCCCCATGAGAGGTGATAATCCGAGGGCCTCTTGTCGTACGACCATGTCCCCTACCCCTACCCCTACCCCTACCCCTACCTCTTGAGGAACGATGATCCCGAGACCCCCTTGAGCTCCTGGATCCGTGAGAGTCTCGAGAGCTGACAGAGTCTCTGCGTCTCGAGCGGTTCTTGCGCTCAAGGCGAGGTGGCAAGGGTTGACCGCCCTGTAGAGGAAGATCCTCGGTGGGAGCCTCTGGTTGATCATGGACAAGATTACTCAGTTTGTTCACGTTCTCAGGGATGTACGCCAGATCGGTTTCTCTGAGAGTGTTCCTCTTCTTCTCAGCAGATGTCAACTTGCTGAATGACTGCTGAATAAAGGGAAGAACAAGCTCGTCCACCATGTAAGGCAGAATCGGCTCCGAGTAGATGAACTTCTCTCCAGCTAGAACATCGAGTTGAAAGTCTGTAGGGTAGAAAGCGATGATTGGAGAGTGGATAGATGTCAGTAAAGTACGAGATCCCCTGGGAAGAGCGTCCGCGCTTTGTGGAGGGATGATCATAGATAACTGCTCCAGAGGTGTGTAGGATGTTCCCTTGGTGAAATCGAAGTTTAGATCCTTTGGGACAGTACGCAGGAAGTACAGGATGTCTGAAGGCAGAGGAGCGACTCGGAATGGGTAGTGCCACTTCCATGATGGCAGACCTGTTAGGTAGTACTGAATCGTGTACTCGAGACCTTTCAGATACTCCTGGCAGATCCTCTTCTTGTACTCACGAAACTCAACTGGATTCTCAGGAGATATCCCGAAGAAGAAGTCGTAGTACTGATCCTTCCACTGGTTCTTAGGAAGTTGGTAGTTGATAATCTTGAACATGTCAGGAACAGCGAACGGGTTTGTAGACTCGTAGTACTTCGTGTGCTCAAAAGCGGCTCGTTGTGCCTCAAACGTGTCCTCTGGCTCCTCCAGCTTACGATCCATCTTGCTGAGAATACGCTCGTACTTGTCCTTCATCTGACGATCCTCCATACGAGCAAACTCCTGTAGCATATCAGCCAGGAATCCTTGGTTGATCAGAGGAACAACACCAGCCTTGGTTCTTGTCATCTCCACAAGGTAAGGACGTGAGGTGTTGCGGAAACGATCAAACACCTTTCTGTACACACGTGCGATCGTCTGCATACCACGAGCGTTAATCTTCAGGAACGGGATCGCCATACAGAAGTCATTACCACCAAAGAAAGTGATGAAGATGAGATCACGTGCGAAACGAAGAGGGTCGACATTAGTGATACGATGATGCTTACGGAAAGCATCTCCGTACTTGCGAATGGAGAGGTAAATGTAGTCGTTATCGGGATACTGCTCCATCTCCTCCTTGGAGTTGGTGTCCTTAGCTCTCATCACGTAGATGTTTCCTGGATAGGATAGACCAAGGACGATCAGATCGGCGTCTGGCGAGAAGAGGACGATACTATCCTCTCTGTTTTTCAGCGATCGAATAAAAGGCAGAATCTTGTGCTCACCCTCACCAGGGCGAGTGGAGTCGGACAGAATGACGGTGATCTTTCCTCCCATGAACTTCTTCTTCTCGACAGCCTTCCAGAGAGCGGAGCTCAGTCTGGCCATGAAAGGAGTTCCTGGAGAGATCATCGCGGACTTGTCCCACAGAGTAGAAGGATCTTGGACACCGTATCGCTCACGCAGTTCTGTAAGGTATACCTTGGCCTTGACAGAACGGTAACGACGAAACCTCTGTAGTTCCATCTTGGAACGAGGAGCAGGGCCGTCGATCGAGATGTAGAGAAGCTTCTGTGGCTTCGCCACCTCGTTAACAAACTCCAGTGTCTTCTCCACGATGAAAGCCGATATTTTCTCGTCTTTCTTAGTGGCTGACATCTTCTTGAAGGCGTCGTAAGACACTGTCTTGAAGTACTGAGCGACCATGTTGTGAATCATAGCGTTGTAGTCAAGTAGGAGATACTGTACTACAAAGTCAGGATCCCAGAAGTGGGTGTCCTTGTACTTGGTTAGGATCTCGCGAAAAAAGGAAGGAATACCCATATTGGTTTAATGAAAACTGATCAAATGGGTTACACTATATATGTACGTGACATCCTTTATATCACAGGTTTACGTTCGCCAGGCATAAAGATTTGAGGGTGCCAATGGTAAGAGACGCTTAACAATAGCATTGTCTCGTAGATTGTTGCGTGAAAATGAGTAATGTGATAAGTAACTATGATGGTATTTTGCGTGTCTTCCCCAAAGAACCAGGGGTTGACACGCGAAAATTACAAGTGAGTAAAGAAGGATTGTACTCAGTCTCAAGACCCAGAGATGCTGAGGCTATATCTAAGATCATCATAAGAAGCATGGATGAACCAGCGAACACTCTGGTTGTGACAGACGCAACAGCTAATATTGGTGGGAATGTCATATCGTTCTCAAAACATTTCAAGAGTGTAAACGCTGTTGAGATCTCATTGTTTCATTTCTCTGTTCTACAGAACAACGTCGAGGTTTACAAAAGGGAGAACGTGAGTACTTACTGTGATGACTATCTTCTTGTCGCACCTGAGTTGAAACAGGATATCATCTTTCTTGATCCTCCGTGGGGAGGTGTCGGGTATAAATCGAAGAAGTCCCTCAATCTTTATCTTTCAGGTACTCCTGTAGAGGAGATTGTTAACAGAATCTCTACAATGGCGCGAATGATCGTTCTGAAAGTTCCCTCAAACTTCGACTTCAAGAACTTCTTTAACAAGGTGACTACCAGAACGTTCACAACTTACAAGATCAGGAACTACATGATTATCGTGATCAGGACAGACAGAGGCAAGGGCAACATAAACAGGATAATCAAGAAGGATAACAAACACGTAAAACACCCATGAGCTCTCTGACTCCAAGTATCCTGGAAGGTTTCACGGTTCCTGATCTCATCATCCTGTATCATTTCACATCAAAGGAGAAAGCGATAGTGGAAATTCGTAATAGAATCGAGCAACTAACGAGAAAACTCGGAGAGGTTCACAAGATTATTTACATGGTTCACTGTACAAAGAGACCTGGCAAAGATCACTGTCTTAACGACCTTGAAAGCTACCTGAAAGTTCTGGAGAGTGAACTAGCCCTTGCTAGAAAGCTTTACTACAGAGAGTACCCGAATCGCAAAAGAAAGAGGGTGTGGTGACTGAAAGGCACATTATCACGTACTATCCCATCTTCCATCACTTAAAGAAAAATCTTTGTATTAACAACATGGAAATTATAACACAGAAACATCGAGGTGTGATAACACCTGTTAAGATGTATCAGGTTATTATCCCATGTGCGACCAAACAATTAGACGTAACAAAAAGCAGAAAAAGAAAGAAAGTAGGATTTCATCACACTGATTCAGTACAGATTTTCTCAGACAATATTCGCAGAAGAATGAGCTCCGCGTATTATCGTGGCCTTGTCACACGCTGTGTCGAGGCTCAGAAGGAGCTTTTCTCGATTCTTAATCGTGTCACAGGTGACGGGTTTTCTCCCCTTTACGAGGATCCTGATGAGGATCCTCTGAAGGTGAAGAATCCAGATATCAGCTGGGACGAGGATGAGAGCCCAATCGAGTTTCTTCACGGCATTAAGAAGACCCCATCCGATATTCGGAAGGTCGTGAATGTGCTGGAAAGATCTGTCTGTGACGCCACCACTGATAACGTGGTAACAATATCACTGAAATCTATTTCTTTCCAGGGCTTTCTCACTGTACGAGTGTCGGGAAAACCGTTCACTGTACCAAAGGTTCCAATTGAGAATCTTGTGTGTCCTCCTGTGATGATCGTGAAGACAGTACAGATCACTCAGTTTATTATTCAAGGGGATGCGACCTCAAGTGGTACGGATGAGGAAGTAATAATAGAAGAAGCAGATAATGCGAAAAACTATCTTAACGATGAGGACATGAGCGATCTACTTCAGTCGATCAACTCTTTTAGCTCGATGTCTCTCGGTACAATGTTTGACTAAATATCACCTTTATGAGAAGGGAAGTAAATCTTAGCTTTCGGAGGGGTAGGTGGAGCTTGATAAGGTAGGATTGACTCTGGCTTTGTTCTTCCGATAGCCAGGAACTGGATCACGGTTGGGTGATCCTCTATCTGGAAGTAGTACGGTTTAACAACAAGTTCCTGAAAATAAGACCCGTATCTCTTGGTGATATCCTCTTTTGTCTGGAACACTCTGACATGATCAGGAGTCCAGTAGTTCGGAACGGAGAAACAGAACCATGTGTTTCTCGGTATTCGATGAACGACGTTAAGATCGTCGTTAATATGTTCAAGAAACTCGAAAGCTGTGTACACAGTGTTCTCTGGCTTACCTTTTGTGAAGTTCGTCTTGAGAACGTTGCGCTTCTCGAAAGTGAACCTGGTGTCTCTCTTCACCATCTTTCTGGCTGTCTTAACAGCTTTTCCAGAGAAGTCGTAACCCCAGTATTTCAAAAAAAATTTGTGTCCGTCTTTGAGTAGTTTAGCGAAATGGCCAGCACCACATCCGAGATCGACAACGTACGGTATTCTTCTAGTCCTACATAATTTAACAACGACAGACCATATTTGTAGGTTGTTGCCCACTATCTCGTAAGGTGACCAGTTCAGATTCTTCTGCGACGCATGCTGTCTCTCGTAGTACTCCTCCGATCTCTCACGACAATTACCAGGATTCTTTCTGCGAAAGTTCTTTAGTTTATCCTTTTTCACCTTTTTCACCTTTTTCACTTTCGCTTTTTCTATCTCTTTCTTATCAGTGGGAGCACCAAGGATGATAGGCTGTTCGGCTTGTTGTGGTCTCTCAAAAGGTATGATTGTCGTTCCGTGGAGGTGGAAGAACGCTCCTACATCTCTTGTGTTGTTACCATCCATCGCGTTACATAAAGGGCGGAAATATCCTTCTCATATTCAACGAGAGCGAACATGCGTATTAACGGAAACTTCCCGAACGTACATCCTGTCTGTATCAACCTGAAAGAGAGAACAGCCAAGAAGAAGTGGATGAAGAAGCAGGCGAGACAACAGAAGATGAAGCTGAACTTCTTCTCGGCGACACTTCACCAGAACCCTCGACGAGGTTGTATGGAGTCTCATCTGACAGTTATTCGTGATGCTATCAAGCAAGGGCACAAGTATCTTCTGATTTTGGAGGACGACGCTCTGTTTGTCAGACCCCTAAAGACTCTTCCTGCTCCACCATCTGACTGGGCTCTTCTGTATCTTGGTGGTACAGTTAATCATATCTTTGCTCGTGAGAAACAAGAGGAGAAGTTACAGAGAGGCAAAAACGTCTGGATTCGTATGACATGTTGGACTACACACGCGTATATCGTGAATCTCCAGAACAGGGCTTTGGTTCAGGACATTCTGAGAGCGGAGCAGACACCGCCAGAGATGGAGATTGATCGTTACTACGTGGACACCATTCACACCAAGTATCCTTGTTATATGATCCACCCAATGGTCTGTATTCAGAAGACTGGTTACTCAGACATCGAGCAGAAACGCGTGGAGTACTCTTTCATGCAGAACTCTTTGTTCGGTCTGCGCAAACCTCCTCACGAGGTGACAGAGGACGGTGCTTACAGGCTGAAGATGCCCGATGTTCCTGTCGAGTTACTTCCTGGTGTCAGCATCATCACACCGACAAAGAATCGTGAATGGATCTTCTCGTTCGCTAAGTTCAATTTCAAGAGGTTGATGTATCCACCTGAGAAACTAGAGTGGATCATTATCGATTCGTCAGACACAGATGATCTGAGATACCAGTTTGACAAGAATGATAAACGTATCAAGTATCTTCATGTGCCCGACTGTACGATCGCGCACAAGAGAAACCTTGGTTGTCGCCTGGCGTCTTACCCCATCATCGCACACATGGATGATGATGACTTCTACCCTCCGGAGTCTCTGATCGCTCGCGTGAAGCCGATTGTCGGATACAAAGGTGTTGACTGTGTAGGGTGCTCACGTATCGGTGTTTACGATATCGTGAATGACAAGAGTTACATCTCCTCAGACGGTCACATCTCTTTGTCAGAGGCGTCGATGGCTTACACGAAGAAGTTCTGGGAGGAACAGAACTTTGATCCTGGTTGTGAGAGAGGTGAGTACAGAGCTTTTATGATGAACCGTCTGGATAAGATCATGGATCTTCCTTACATATTTGTCATTTGTGCTACCAATCACGGACGTAATTTCACACCAAGGACAGAGTGGTTGTCCGAGAGAGATCCTTCAAAAGAGACGATTCGTAACGCACAAACAGGTGAGGAGATGAACTTTCCTGATACGTGGGACGAGGAGGCTAGAATGTTCGTGGGTAACTTGCGCAAGTACATTCTTAACTCGCGCTGGATGCAGAACCGCCTACAACAGCAGGATGATGGCAAGTCTGCGGAGAACCCTGTGATTACGGATGATGCCGGGGAGAGTAAGGAAGTTGTTGATAACACGGAACAGAACGAACATCTTGCGGTTGATTTAACACAGAATAATGAGACCGAACAACAAGACGCAAACGCAAATGGTTAAGGTAGAGGAGATAAAGTCTGATGACTCAAAAGAGATTCGAGATACTCAAGAATCCATCCCAAGAATCTGTCTTAATATGATCGTCAAGGACGAGGAGCACTGTATCCTCGAGACTTTAGAGAACGTTTACAAGTACGTTGATTACTACATTATCGTGGACACAGGTTCCACTGATAATACCAAAAAGGTGATTAAGGAGTTCATGGATAGCAAGGGTCTGAAAGGAGAGATCCACGACTCTGAGTTTCGTGATTTTGGTTACGCTCGCTCAAAGGCTTTATCCTACTGTTCCCAAAAGTGTCGATACGCCTGGGTTATCGACGCTGATGACTTGGTACAAGGTGACTTTAAGTTTCCTGAGAAGATGACAGCGGACGGTTACAACGTACAGTACGGGAAAGGTTTTGTGTATTGGCGTTGTCAGATCTTTCGTATGGACAAGCCTGGACCCGATGGGGCTCCAGCCTGGAAGTATAATGGTGTACTCCATGAGTACCCACACTGTACAAAGCGTAACACGAGTATCGCCTACATGAAAGGTAATTATTTTATCGAGTCACGACGTAAGGGAGCACGTAACAAGGTGAAGGACAAGTACCAGAAGGACGCGGCGGTGTTTGAGGAGGCTCTAAAAAAGGGAGATGTTAAGGACGAGTCACGTTACATCTTTTATCTGGCACAGAGTTACTTCGACGCCGGTGATTTTACAAAGTCTCTTGAGAACTACAGAAAACGTGTACAAATGGGTGGATGGGTAGAGGAGGTTTATTACTCACAGTATCGTGTAGCTATCTGTATGGCCAGACTCGGAAGATCCTTCTTGGATATAATTAACGAGTTTATCAGAGCCACACAGATTCATCCTGGAAGAGCAGAGCCTTTTTACGAGGTCGCGAGAATCTTCAGAATGCAGAAGATGTACAGGCATGCTTATGAGTACGGAAAGCTTGGTCTGCCTCTGATGTACAACGAGTCCTATCTGTTCTGTACAAAGGCTGTTTTCGACTATCTGTTAATGGACGAGGTCGCGATCTCAGCTTACTACGTAGGTGACTACGCCACAGCAACGAACCTTTCCACAAGACTTCTGTCAAACCCTGAAACACCCAGTCAGTTCCATCTTCGTATTAACATTAATCGGCAGTTCGCTAACCAGAAGATTCAAGATGTTGGTCCCAAGGAGAAACCTCTTCTTGTGTTCTACACAGGTTACTCAACGATATACTCCAACAAGGAGATATACGGGTCTGAGTTGGCTCTACAGTCTCTTACCAAGTACCTACAACAGGATTACCGTATTGTTGTCTTCTCGGAGAACTGCGAGCTACAAGGTATTATCAACGGTGTGATGTCACTTCCCGCAAGGAACTTTGAGCAGTTTCAAGCGGTGAACGAGATTGATGTCATGGTTATCTCACGTTACATCTGTTTCTTTATGGAGCATAAGCTTCGTGCGAAAAAGACATTTGTGTGGATTCATGACACGACATTTCAACCTTACTGGAACGGTATGCGCATGCGTAACGAGGGTCGGTACCTGATGCAGAACATGGACAGTCAGATTGACGGGTACATCACTCTGACAGAGTGGCATCGCAAGTTGGTATCTCAGCATTACGGGATCGAGCCTCACAAGATTCATATCATCGGAAACGGTCTGCGCCCTGAACTGTTTGAGCAGAAGACAGAGAAGATTCCACAGAGATTCATCTATACATCTTGTCCGAAACGTGGACTTACACTGCTTCTGAAGTACTTTCAGAAGATCCACGAAGAGTTTGATAACGCTGAGCTTTACATCTTCCGTGGTAAAGAGAGTTTTACGAAGGAACAGTTGGACACTATAGATAAATTACCCTACGTTTATTACGAGGGAGGTGTTCCTCAGTCAAGAACAGCTGTTGAGTTCCAGAAGGCTGATGTCTGGTTCTATCCGACTAACTTCCCAGAGACTTACTGTATGACCGCCTTGGAGGCTCAGATGGCAGGATGTATCTGTATCGCCACTGATTTCGCCGCATTGTCAGAGACTGTGAACAACCGTGGTGTTCTGTGTAAGGAGGTTTACGCATCGGAAGAGTATGAGGAGTTTATGTTACAAAAAGTACGTGATGCTCTCAACGGGAAGCTGGAAGATCTTCGCGCAAAAGGTAAAGAGTGGGCGTCACAGCAGACATGGGAGATGATGAGTAAGAAATGGAGAGGTTTATTCCAGACAGGAATGGTCGTAGCCAAGGATGCTCGTAAGGTAGAGACACCTGGAGATCTTCAGTTGGCTAAACTGATCAAAGAGGGCAAGGTTCGTATCTTGAACGAAGATGAGGTGAAGAGATCCATGATCTCAAGTAGTCGGTTAACGAGAGGTTCTACTGGGGATGTGAAGGATGTGAAGAATGTAAAAGCACCTGAAAACGTTCGATACCCGAAGATTCCCATAGTTGTTGTGAACCTTGATCGCAGAAAAGATCGCTGGGCTGAGTTTGAGAGACGTGCCAAGAACATTCGATTAGAAAAATACGAGAGGTTCTCTGCCATTGACGGAAAGAAACTGGATATTACGGATGAAAGTGTGACAAAACTATTCCCACTTGATGTCTCAACGGAGAGAAAGATGTACGAGTCTCATCGTCATCAACCAGGGGTTCTTGGATGTGCTATGTCTCACTACAAGATCTGGAAGAAGATGTTGGAAGAGACAAAAAGTAAGAGTGACACATGGCTTGTTCTTGAGGATGATGTAGAGTTTACCCCGGAGTTCGCATCCAAGTGGCCACAATTGTGGGAGCAACTCCGTCATGACACTCGATGGGATATCCTTTACTTAGGATACACTGACCATCAGTATAACTACGGAGATATGGAGGTTATTCCCGGTGTGAGACAGTTTCGTGGTAACGTGGATCGCAAGCATGGCGGTGGAACTTTCGGATACTGTATTCGTAGATCCGCCGCTGAATACTATGTGAAACTTATTGAGTCAGAGGGTGTTTATCGAGCGATTGATTGGTTTATGATTGATCAATTCTCGAAACTAACGTGCTATCTGACCTTACCTGTAATGGTTACGTCTGAGCCATGGCATCCACAGAGAAATCCTGACTCCGATGTTCGTACGTAGTGATATATGGAATACCTGGTGAGACAAGAACGTTCCTTATTAAGGGTCTACTTATCTCACCATTCAGATACTGTTGTAACTGTGGGTCTCTTAAAGTACTGGCGTACCCAAGTGGGTAGATCTTACAGATCCAGTACTGTCCACAAAATACGAGCGTGTACTCGATTAAAATAAGTGATAAGGAGAGTGAGCCTGCCAAAGCAAGAATCTGCTTCTTCTCCTTATCACCTACAGTTCCGTGATGACGTGCTCCTAGATAGGTCACAAAAGTGATCAGAATGATCCACAAACAGGTCATGAAGACGGATATCAGATAGGTATGTCTCCACCACTCAAACCAGTGTCGCAGGTTCATTGTGTAAAGGATGATCACCAGAAATAAGTACGTAATACTCGCACCAATCGCACCCACTGGAACCGGGTCAACACCTTCGTATCCCATGATGTACGCACATACCATGTACGCCACTGCCAAAACAAGGTACTGGAAAATACAATGATTCACTCTCTCCACCCAGTTAGGCTCGTAGTTAGGTTGGGGTTCTTCGAGACAACTGGGAGGGGACATCGTGTTTATTAGTGGAAACCGCACTCATTCTGTGAAAACTATCGATTTTTATGATTAGTTTTGACAGAACGCTAAGGGGAGTAATAGGAAGACGTTCCAATATATTTTAAGTTGTAAATAGAGCAAGAAAATTGTCGAGAGTGTTGGTGGTTTCGGCAATTTTCCCAGGTCTTTTATACTCAAACAATGTCAGGTAAAGTATCAGGAATGGGAGCAAGCAAAGTGTTGATTCTGAGTTCGCCGGTGGGGAAGGTTACGGCGAGATCTAACACTGCGAAAGCTCCATTGCCTTATCTGCCAGTTGAGCTACTGACTAATATCGCCATTTTTGCCGGATTCCGAGAGATGTTTATACTACATCTTTTGGTCTCGGAGGTATGTCCTAAACATTACCTGCGGGATTTCGGCTCTCCTTCTCTGGAGTCTGCTGTAGATAACGGTCGTGTCTACGAGGTTCAGTTCCGTCTTTGGAAGAACCCTCAACCTAAGTTTCGCCGTACACTGATTGTTGCGAGAGCTATTCGCATGCAGAGGTGGAAAGTGATTCGTTGCATGATCACACTCTACGACACTAAACCTAATGTATGGGATATTCTCGAAGGTGTCAAGAACGGGATTGACCCGAAGACACTTGATATGATGATAGAGACTTATCAGGAACCCATGCGCGAGAGACTACGCCCTGCCTGTTTGTATCAGTCAGAGCTCCAGAACAACTCTGAGATCTTCGGCTATATTCTTAAGGAATGTGAGCTTCAGAGACGTAGACGTGGACAAGTCCGTAAGATTATCAGTAATATTGAGGAGGGAAAGTGGCAGCGCTTGATAGCGCACATCTGAACTATTTAAGAAGAGCTCCGTCAGGAGCTAACCATGGATTACGATAAAGAGATCAAGAGCTTGCGTCGTGCGATCTTTCGCACAAGAGTTGGTGGTATTCTGGGACTAGGTATAGGCCTAGCAGGACTTGGGTTCGGTATTCATCATTTGGGTGAGAAGCATCATGAGGTGTTTTCTGAGTTCTACGAGAAGCACAGAACTCCGCGTCCTGAAAATGGGTTAATTACTCGTCTTAAGGGTATTAGGCTACCTGGCTATGTCCCAACCAGTCAAAGTAGAGGAAAAGGTGACATCTTACCTGAACAAAAATCAGACTCTGTCTGAACATCAAGAACACCAAGGATCTTTTCTGGAGAAGTACTCTGACAAGTTCTTTCATCATCTGGAGAAAGAGCTTCAGAATCTTGATGAGTTATTCGAGGCAGGAATAGCAGAACACTCTAAGTTCATGGAGTCCCGAGAGAGAATATCCATACTTATTAAGACTATGACAGAGTTACACGTTCTAGAACAGGGCGCATCTGCCACCTACATGGGCTCAGGTCAGATTTTCTCTCAACAGAAGCATAGCTAGTGATATACAATGTGTTTTCGACACCTTAAAGAGAAAAATATCGGATACTGTGATCATCTGAAACAGGCATGGTGGCTTGCCTGGGAGTTTACCAAGGTGATTCCTAAGATGTTGCTTCATGGGCTGTACCCAGACGTCTGCGAGGAATCAGCTAGCGAACTGGCGGAAAAGACCCTGGAGACAACGCATCCTGGCTGGAGCGTCTTACGTCCCGACAGAAAAAAGCCGTTTTGAGATGTTAAAATCGCTTCTCAAAATGCTTAAATGAAGTAAAATGGGTACCTATCAAGATGGCACAACTAACCGAGAGAAAGGTTCAGATTCAGTCTTTTCAGATCAACGTCTACGGATTTTCCGGCAAGATAGGCTCCGGTAAGGACTACGTGGCGAAGAATATCTTCCCACGCCTTCTACGAGCCTCCGGAGATCTGGGACAGCATGAGACACCTCTGTATCTCGCGTTCGCGGATCTCCTGAAGACTATCTGTGCGGGACGATTCGGACTCGATTACGACGATCTGTATGTCACCAAGACTCCTGAGACGCGAAAACGTTTACAAGAAGTCGGTGACGAGCTTAGAAAGAAGAACGGAGAGTTGTACTTCGTGAACGCGATGAAACTTGAGCTCGCGAAACACGCGAAGCGCTCTGGCATTCGCACATTCATCTTCACGGATGTGCGTTTTCCTGAGGAGTTCATCTGGATTCATGAGATGGGAGGTGTTGTCTTTCGGGTCAACGCGCCGAAGCGCTCTCACCAGAAACTCCTAGAAGAGTGTAAAGGAGATCAGAAAGCCTACGAGGCTCGCGCAGCCCATCGGTCAGAGACTCTTTTGGACTGTGCGAAATTCGACGCTATCATCGAGAACGATCCTGAACAGAACCCTGCTCAGGGAATCTCTGATTGGATTCAAAAGGGATCGGTGCTACTTTAAGTCCGATCGATCATAACATAGTGCGTTTTCTTTACTCAAATTTTTATCTCCAAGCTTTAGGGGTCTTCGGAGACTTTGATGTTTTCTTCTGAATAAACTTGATTAGGGCGTCATCAACGTCTTTACGGTAGAACTGCTTCTTAAAGGTCTCTGGGTCTTCAACGAAGAGCTCTCTTAGAGGTGGGAACAGATAAGAGTTTCGGAAGGTGGCAGGAGTGTGATGTAACTCTTCTGCCAGCTTCTTGATCACCTCAACAGTGTACTTCTTGCGTTTTCTCTCGTTCATATCCTTAATGTACGGAATAGCAGGAATCATCGCTGCGATGAACTGTGCGTTCGCGTGATACGTACGAAACGCCTTCGCGGTGACTTGTCTTCCACCGATGTTTTGTAGGAACTTGTTGATGTCTTCAGGTGTCACCAGAGATCCGTTAATAAAGAAGACAGGTTCCTCACGGTGTTTCTTCTTTCTTAGTAAAGCCCTGAGAGACTTTCCTATCTTGGTGTTCAGAGTGACTCTACATTCGTTAACGACACCACTTTTGCCTCTAAAACGAATAAGAAGGCATTTAGACTTGGAACCAGGACACTTACCTTCAACAATATGACCACGTAAAAGAGTGGTCGTGCCAAAAGACCCTGTGTCTCTCAGATGTTTAGCACTACCTGGACGAATACGACAGATATTAAGAAGACCTGTAGCCAGAGCGACCATCTCCTTCTTGTCTTTAGGAGCCCCGTTCAACTGGTTGTTAATCGTTCGAAGAATCTTGGGGTACGCCTCTGCGAACGCGATAAGACCTCGAAACTTCTTACGACCGCGTTCCTGTACCCATGAAGGGTGATAACGGTACTGTTTTCTCTGTTTATCATCAAGTCCTGTCGCCTGAACCTTTGCTTGTGATGAGAAGATACGTACTCTTGTGTAAGCCGGGGGAATACGAAGTTTTCGAATACGGTCTAGGACGTTCTTGTCACGAACGGAGTTCCCGTTCTTGTACACGTATCGAAACGGATCCTTGGACTTATTTCTGTTGCGAACGCGCTTGATAGGATACTTACGATCAGGCATCCTTCAGATACTCTACCAAAGATATTTAGAAAATCTCGTTTACTTGTGGCTCTTTTCCACCGACATAGGATATAGAATGGAGCCTTACACTTTAGTTCAGAGTAAGGAGAAGACGTGTCCTCACGGGATAGCCGTTCGCTTCGACTGTTATCAATGCGCTTTTAATCAAGTTCGTCAGGCACAACAAGGTGTATGCTCTCATTGGATACCCAAGGGACAGCCTTGTTACGCGTGTGAGCGTCAGAAAGGTCGTGAGAACCCTTTCACGGAGAGACCTTACATTCCTGTCGATCCGAAACGAGCTCAGAACAACTGCCAACCCAATCAAGAGTTTATGCAACAACAACTGGGTTCTGACCAGAGTAGATTTGGGAATCAGATGTTACCAAGTATGGTCGGTTACACACATCCTGACGATCCTAATCGTGACTTCCCACAACCTGTGAACACAGTAGGTGGAGGAAGGTACCGTCCTCCTGCCGATCCTAGACGCGCTATGTCCTCAGGACGCGAACAGACACAACGTTCAAGAAATGAGGGACCTGTTATGGGATACGCGATGGATCGCTCTCTAGATGAGTCTAAATTTATGCAGGAACAACAAGGTCATATGTGGGGGAACCCGTTAATTCGCAGGAACTTCCCGTCTCCTATGGAGCAGAAGTTAGAGCCTCAGGAGGAACAGACTATCACGAATTACGGTGTAAGTACTCGAAAATCAAGAAAGATAGATCCCTCTGGTAGAAACGAGAACATCTTCCTAAATAGGTCGATGGTACAGCCTGATATGAGGCATGGTAACCGCTTCTACGAGTACATGCCACAGACTGATCGCGTCTCAGGACAGCGTAGAGAGTCCGATAATATGATGGCGAACCAGTTTCAGCAACAATCCGCTCAGATGTACTCAGAGATGGACTATCAGAGGGCTTTTGACACAGGAGCAGCTGTGGGACGTGGTGGACAAGCTAGATGGGATCAACAGTAAGGTAAAATTGAAGCTAAGATCTCAAGAAACCCTCTAAAATGAACAGAACTGGGAGTAAGGAAACGTCCAGCTTTTTTGTGTTCGATTTTCCAAGTTTTATCCCGACGACCTACGATTTCGCATCATGGGTAGCCAACTTTCAAGCGAGGAGATTGCCAATGTTAACCGCCTTGATCTGAACGATCTCAAAGCGAGAATCGCCGCGGAACGTGACGAGAATTATCTTCAAGCTCGTATGAACGATAAGGCTCACAGTCTCCAAAAGAGGGATCAGTACAGACGACGTCTCCTGATTCTCAAAGCGTGGAAGGCACGTGTGAAAAAGTTAGAGAAGGAGGTGTTTACTGCTGAGGATCAGAGGGCTATGGAAGCTAGTGTCGCCGGCACTCCATCCGCCTACGTTCTCTCTCTTTTAGAGCACGTGGCTGGTGAGGTGGCGGAGATGAAGGCTCAAGGTGAGACCTACGCCAGTAAGCATTTCGGTATCGCTGTGCGACTTCAAGGAGCACTCAAGGACAAGCTCTGGAGATTGCTCAAGGAGAGAGTTGGCGACCAGCAGGTTCGTGAGGCATTCGTGAAGTTCGCCAAGGAGAAACTGGGCTCAGATGCTAACCTAACCGTGACCGTCGCCCAAAGGTGCCTTGTGCGTCGCTGGAGTTTGTGAGAGGGATAACTCCGAACCCGCAAAGGTAGGAGTCTAAATAAAGAAAAAATAAAAAACAAACAAAAAACATAATCAGAAAACGTCGCGCCAAAAAGCAAAAATCTCTTTGGCGGGACGTCCCATGTATTTTTGGAAAATACAAAATTGAAGTAAAGATCCCTGAAAACATCGTAAAATCGGTAAGTACAAGCGACACAGAGTAAGGAAACAGAGAACGTTTGTACTTTTTGAGTGTTTGAGACATTGAATCCCGACGGTTCATTACTTACGAGTCATGGGCAATACCAGTGTTTCAGGAAATTTAAAGATGGTGGAGACAGATCTACATGAGCTTAAGCAACAGTTACTGAAACTGGGTGGGAAGAACCCGGAACAGGTGCTGAGACCTTTGGCACAGCGTGGCAACAAGCAGGCGGCTCTCAAGCTCGCCAAAGTGGAGGAGTTACGACAGAAGGAGATCAAGCTTGACAGATGTCTTCGTTACCTACAGACCCTGGCTAGTCCGGGGATCCATCAGGTGTCGAGCATGAACAAGGATCAGATGGCTGTTTTCGAGAGAATGTACAAGGATGTGAACGCTGACGGCAACCTGGAGCTGAAGGATGCGAGTGTTCAATCTGTTCGACCGACAGCCAGACAGCAGTTCGCGAAGGAAAAGGCTCTGTGTGCTCGCGCGAGAGATATCACCAGTGAGGAGAAGGCGAGGTACCTACAGGCTAAGTTGGAGCTACTCACGCACGATCTTCGAGTACCTGAGGTGAACGAACCTGAGTGTAAGAGCAAGTGCGATGATCTGGACGCTAGGGCGACTCAACTATGGTCAGATCAGAAGCTGTCCGACGAGGCGTACGAGATGTTCAACAACATGCTTGAGGCTCTACGGAAGAAGATTCAGGACAAGGTCGAGGAGGACAATCTGCTGGCACGCCTGGACGCGCTGGAGAGGTAAGTTAAGACCTCGACTCTCTTACCCCAAGAGAGGATAAACTAAAATAAAATATTCAAAGGGGGGCATAGTTTTAGATAAGACCAAGTGCTTTTAATTTCTCCTCAAAAGCTGCCTGGCGTCTCTTCGATGCGAATTTAGGGTAACTCCCTGTCTCATCCTTGCCCTGCCTAATCATCTCTGACTCCTCAGCAGACAGGTTCATGGAGTTCAGCCAGAACTTCTCGAAAGCCCCGCATGCGATGGGGAACTTAGGCTTCACCAACTCGTACATCGCGTTAGCCAGCTCTTGAATCTCCTTCTGAGCTGTGGAGTGCATGCGCAGACGACACATCTTCAGAAAGTTATGTAGATCTATCTTCCAGACAAAACTTGTCATGATGTTCTGAGGCATCGCACCACGAGCGACCTCCTTGCCAACACCTTGATCACAGCACAGCTTGTACATCTGATAAGTGCCGTTCGCGTGCTTATACATCTTCTCGTACATATCACGTACTACTGGATCAACCTCTTTAGTCTCAGACCCCTGATGATTGATCTGACTTTGTACACGTAATTCAGGGATGAAGAAGGCATCTTCCTCTATCTCTGTATATCTACGACTAATGCAATTAATTTTCGCCGTTCTGTGCCGCACTAGTTGATTGAAAACAAACAAGGGAGCTTTAACAATAAACTTCACCTCTCCCATCTCCAAAGGGCTTGTGTGATAGTGTTCGACAAGGTACTCAACAAGTCCTTTATCAGCCTTGGCAGAGCGTAGGTTATGAGACCCGTAGGAGACACGTGCCCCTTGTACAATGGCTACATCTCCTGTCCTGCCTTTCGGTACTATGCGAGGCATCATATCAACAAGCTCTACATACCCCATGAACTCACCAGTCTTCTCATCCTTGTACAGGTTGATACGATGGTGAACATCAGGGGGAAGAAGGCAGTCGAACTGGGGTTCTTGCTGTGGGTCGGTCATGATTATAGATCTATGTGGATTACTTTAAGTTGTCTTATCTGTACGATCACTCTGTTTTTCAGGAAGGTGTTATTTTATATTCAGGACACTAACGGGCTTTCTGTCGAGACGTGTACGGTTACGAGTGTGAACACGGCGGGCTTCGCGTGCCACTTCAAGAGGGCAGTTCTCCCCAGACGTGGATTACAGCTACGCGCTTCTGTCTGAACAGGGTTGAGAACAAGATCACTGAACCGTTACCTGTTATGTAAGGCTACCAGGGTGAAAGAGATGGAAATGGCAGAGACGTCATCGGATGTCTGACCTCGGCTTACAAGCCACATAGTAAAAATCGATAAATGTTGTAAAGAATTGCTGTTATTTGTCATCAAGCAAGCTCAAGAGTACAGAAATAACAATCATGAGCCAAATCACTGACGGACAAAAATGTGGGTTTACTGTCACCTCTATCATATGCTGGGTGATGGGTATTTCTTTCTTCTTCGGGTTCTACTACGGAATGGTAGTACCTGAACAAGACATGTTGGATCGCACCGAGGATGTCGCGTGCCTGATCACAAGTATCTCGGAGAATCCTCGACGATGTCCACGACAGCACAGCTGTCAGTGTATTGGATGTGGCGGTAGTCCCAGCTGTGGATTTCGCGAGGTGACTATCAACTCATCAGGAGACTGCTGTGGTGGATCTTGTTGTTCTCTTTATCGAACCAGAACTTACGCTTGTCGTAAGCGCAGTTGTATATGGTCATGTCCTGGTGACAAGACATGTTGTACTAAGTGGACCACATGTACAGAGAGATACTGTGCACAGACATCGGTCGAGAGATGTCAGGTCACATGGGGTGACTGTTGGGATCCAATCATGTTCTTCACCGTTACAGACGAGGAAGGGCGAGTTCGGCAGTCAAACTTTCATTGTGGTTACAACGATCGTAACTGTGTGGATCAGGTTTATCGGGACTTTCCGATTAATTCTACGAAGGCTTGCTGGCGAGACCCGAAACATGACACAATCTCTTTCAGTTCACCAGGTGATGATAAACTGAAAGGGGCTTGGGCAGGCGCAGGTCTCGGAATCGCGTTTCTGTGTATCGGATTTCTAACATGTTGTGCTGTCGTGCTTCTGACGAACAAGTTGTGTCGTCCGATGACAGCACAAGAGAGAAGGGATGCGAAAGAGGGCGACACAAGTACTTTTGGCCTTCCTCGTGAGAAGTCTGATGACCAGACTAAGGTGACTGTTGTCTCACAGTATCCTCCTGTACAGGAGAACCCTACTAGCTACTACGGTCAGTACAACCCGTACGGACAGAATACGAGACAGGCGTACACTGACCAACCTCAGATGTAAAGAAGTTGGTAAAATCATAATTATGTTGTCTTAATATTTTTAAGACCTAAGAAAGCGCTCTTGATCTCTCTCAAGCTCCTCCATATCGCGACGACAGATCGGGCATGTATCATCTCCACGAAACTCAAACCATCGCTGAATACACTGTTCGTGAAAGAAGTGGGTACAGAGAAGCGTCTGCCTATATGAGCCCACACAGTCATCCATACAGATGATACACCTGTCCTTGTACTCATCGGGAGGACGTGGTGAAGGAGGAAGTGGGGGTGGTTCTGTCACATTATCAACATCATCGCCAATAACCATATCAACTTCACCGTTTACTTCGCCTTGATCCTCTTTACGATCCTCACGGTTGACGAACTCGCGGATGATGTCGAGAGTGTTCTCAATGTCAGTAATAATCTCACGTTGTGCCGACTCATGTTCTCTCTTTTTCTCTTCCTCACGTTCTCTTTGTTCACGAGACTCACCTTCGGTACGCTCGAGAGCCTCTTTCATCTCTTGCTCCTCGCGTTCACGACGACATGCGCGACAGTTGTCTGACGCCTCGAGGCATTTCAGACAGCAGATATGGCCACATGGGTCTTTCGTGATAAAGTGTTGTACCTGAGTGTTACATGATGGACATTGAACTCGCTCAATCTTCGGGGGTTCGTTGAGAAGTTCTTGGATGACCATACATGCCGCACATGTCAGCTTCTTCTCCTTACAGTCCTCACAGAAGATGTGAGAACAGAAGAGTCTGTCGTAATTAAAAGAGATCTTTCCACAGGTGTCACACGTCTTCGGGTCTTGTAGCATAGGATGTAATCCCATTTCTTTCTTCTCGTCCCGTTTCTCCTCAGATCTGTTCTGGTTTGAGAGGAGAATGGGTGCGCTGGAAGACGACGGCAGATGTAAGGAGATGTTCATCTCCGGCGTGTGCCTAAAATGAGCGCGGTGAATCGCGTTCTGTAACATTGGGCATCTCCCCATCATGTGACAGAAGTAGTAGTACTTGCGCATATGCTCGTTGTACCTCTCTACACTCACAGGATCCTGGGGCAGGAAGTACAGGAAAGGACAGTTAGTCCCCTCCTTACACGGGTGCATGAAGTTTCTGTGTAGGAGATCATCCTTCTGTAGAAACAGGCAACGGTCAGCGAAATGAGGACAAAAATGCGAGAACTGCTCAAAATGGATATGATCTCCAACAGATTTCAGCCCCTCGATGTGCCCTTGACGTTGAGCGCAAAGCTCACCTTGGGGGCATGCCATCACAAGCTTTAATGTAAGGAGAGATTGTTTATCATACTTTCTCTCTACAGCGCTAGCCGAAGCTACACCTGTAGATATGTGTTCCATACCTACAAAAATCTCTTGTTCGGCTTCGTCGTGAGAACGCTTTTTAGACATCGATAGCCGATTGTTTTCTGATCTGGTACTAATGATTCTTTAAATAGAAATCGATTCTTTTTAGGGGGGTTCAACAGTAAAGGGTACAACAAACCAGATCATCTGACGAAGAGCGGAATCATGGCTTATTCTGAGGATGATCTAACATTCTTTTATCAGCTATCTGGGGGACTTCCCGGTGCTATCAATGTTCTTTCGAACTTCATGAAGGGTGGTGGCACGCTTGCTCATATGCGCAGACTGTCTGCCCTCGGACTGAAGGAGTTGGACTTTTGTTACCTTCACACGATCCTTCTGAAGGAGAACGTGGATCTCACAAACATCTCTCTGATGGCTCTGGCTGTCAGAGCTGAGCCAGAGAAGTTTATGATGGACGAGTCACGGACACTTCTGAACGCGATTTTCTCTGGGCGTAAGCCCACTCCCGAAGAGGAAGCAGTAGCAACTGACTCTGTTTCTGAGAGTTCTGTTCAAGGCGACAGAAACGCGCCGACACATATTCCTCCCCCTGGAGGAATCTGAGGGGTAAACCCCCTACATAGTTACATAAGAGGAGCGAAATCTGCGATTAACAATGTCCTGTCAGAACGGTTACGATGCTTTAGAGAACTTTCATTACTTCGAGGACTGGAACCCTGGAGGAAAGACCGCGGTGTCCATTCTGTACGCGAGAAACGTGATGACACCTCAGACAATCGAGTTTATGAAAAAGCATGATCTACGTGGCGCGAGACTGTGGGATCTGTACAAAAACGTGTGTAATCAAGACGCTGACGTGTTCGTGCGCACACTGAAGAAACTAAGAGACGCCTCTGATCCTACAACTATCGAGGCGTACTCACCGATTGAGGAGAGATCAGTCACGATTCTCCTGTATCTTAACAGGTTTGAATCCACATAAGCGTTATTATGTATAGTCACAACAGAATCATGGCTGAACAAAAAGAAGATAGTTTTTGTACAGACGGACTTGCGGAGGTGATAGGTCTGTCTCTTCTGAAGAAGAAAATTGAGGGAAGACAAGCAATCAAGGCGTATTGGGGAACAGCTCCGACAGGTGAACCACATTTAGCGTACTTACTCCCTCTACTGAAGGTTCGTGAGATGGTAAAGGCGGGATGGCACGTCACAGTGCTAGTAGCCGATGTTCACTCTTACATGGATGAGGGTGCGGAGGCGTGTTCGAACGTTCAACAACGTGCTGCTTACTACAAGTATCTCATTGCTTCCATCCTGGAAAGACTAGGTGTGGCACCGGGAGAGTACGATATTGTACTTGGTTCAGAGTACCAGTTTGACAGGAAGTACTGTATCGATCTGTTCAAGTTCACCTCTATGGTCGGTGTAAGAGATGCGAAGAAGGCGAGTTCTGATGTTGTTAAGCAGTCGAAAAATCCCAGGCTGTCTAATCTTATCTATCCGTTAATGCAAGTTCTGGATGAGACTGTTCTAGAGGCTGATGTACAGTTAGGAGGGATGGATCAGAGAAAGATATTCATGATGTCCTGGGACTGGGTGGAGAAGTTGGGGCATACCCGTACTACGTATTTCATGACACCCATCATCCCTTCACTTACTTACGGTAAGCTGTACGTGAACGAGAAGAAACAGATGTTAAGTAAGTACGCGAAGGAGATAGAGGAGGGAAAGATAGATGAGGTTGAGTTGGAGAGGCGTCTCAAGGAGCATCTTAAGAAGCGCGCGAAGATGTCATCGTCAGACCCGAACGGAAAACTGGCGTTTACAGACACAGACGAGGAGATCGCTCGTAAAGTGCGCAAGGCTTTCTGCCTAGACCAGGACGAACGTCTTGAGTTAAACTCACTGTTATGCTTACTGAAGTACGTAGTCTTCCCTTTCTTCGAGACGTTTGAGATCAAAAGAGAGGAGAAGTACGGGGGTGACAAAAAGTATGACAGTTTTGTACAGTTTATGGATGATTGGAGATCAGGAGCTATTGTAGGAGCTGATCTGAAGCCTAATCTGTCCAATTACTTGATCACTCTGGTGGCGCCTATTCGAGAGAAAATTGAACAGCGACCTATTCTGAGAAGTCAGGCTTACCCTCAGAAAAATCCGAAGAAGTAGAATAGTCAATGCCTTGTTTCGCTCTCAAACTCAGGAAAGACAAACGTCACTTCTCTTACATCATGGGTTCCTACGAAACGTGTGTGGAAAATGAAGAGACGGTACGAGGTTCTATTTTGGGGTTCTTCTCGAAGCCCTTCGGGAACGTCCTCGGAGATCTTTAAGCACATCACATCCTTCTGAGCCTTTTAGAGAGGAAATATGAAGAGTAGAAAAACATTGATACGTCAATGGGAAATCATATGTAAATTAAAAATTGAACCAATTGTACATAAATCGTAACAAAGAAGGCTAAAACAGTCTGTCAAAAAACCACAAAGAACTTTGTTTTTCGACCGACTCAAGCTTTCGATTTGACGCAACATGGATATTAAACGTACCAACACGCTTCGTCGTCAGCTGTCCTTTCAGGCAACCTCGACGGTCAACGCACGTGGATTCAAATCCTCTTGTATGGAATGGATCTCTGATAAGATCTGCTGTGGCAAGAAGGGTGAGGAGGAGGACGCCGGTGTTCAACGCACCGAGTCCTTTCACGACACGGTGAAGCAGAGCTTTACCGCCAAAAATGAGGAGGAACTGCTTCGCATTCTCAACTCCTTTGATCTCAACGAGTTCAAGGACATCGAGAGTGCGTGCGACCTCGGAATCTCCGGAAAGCAGGCGGCTCGTTTGGATCGCATGCTTGAGGAGTACGGGCTCAATGAGCTACCTAAGCCACCACTGGAGTCTTACTTCATGCTGTTTCTTGGCGCGTTCAAGGACATCATGATGATTCTTCTTCTGATCGCCATGGCTGTGCTGTACGCGGTGGGAGACCCTATCGCTGCTACTGCCATTCTGGTGATCCTGTTGGTCGCAACCAACATTGGTGCGTACACGGAGTGGTCCTCTAACAAGGCGGCCGCAGAGCTGGGTGATCTACCTGGTTCGACCTTCGTACGCTGTCCTGGAGCTGAGAAAGCAATTAATGGATGGGTTCTTATGCCCAACCACCGTCTGCTTCCTGGTTTCATGATCAAGTTGACCAACGGAACTGTTATGCCAGCCGACTGTATCATTGTGAAGAAGGATAAGCCTAACAGCATCGTCTCATGTAAGGAGGCTATGCTGACAGGTGAGTCTGACGCAGTGATCAAGTCTATCTACCACAACGTGGAAGACGGCGTTGAACACGCGAATGACCTTCGCTTGGCGCAAACTCGCCTTTACATGGGTACGGAGTACTCTGGTTGCGACTGTGTCGCTCTCGTTGTCGAGACTGGTGAACGCACCAGAATGGGCGAGATTTTCAAGTCCATGGCCGAGGAGGAACCCGAGCCCAGTCCACTGCAGAAGATGATCGAGAAACTCATCGGTGTGCTGGCTCTGCTTTCCATTGCTGCCTCTGTCGTCAACGCTGCGATCTGTATTCCTACGGGACGCGGTATCGAGCCGAGCGAGACGGATCCTCGAGCACTTGTTTGCTCGTTGAACTCTGTCGCTCTGACTGTGGCCGCTGTGCCAGAGAACCTTCCGGTTGCTCTGGTCATCGCTTTGGCTGCTATCATCAAGCATCTCGCTAAACGCGATGTGATTGTGAAGTCACTGGTAGCTGGTGAGGAGCTAAGCCGTGTCAACATGGTCTTCTCAGACAAGACAGGCACTCTCACCAAGAACGAGATGGAGCTTCGTTTCACTGTACAGTGGGACGGACACTCTGTTGTGGTACCTAACTCGATTCCGCCTGCGGAGTCTGATGAGTGTAAGGAACAGGTCTTGACCGACCAGATGCTTCTACTTTGTGCTGAACAGGAGGACAAGCTCAGCGCTAATCCTACGGGGAAAGCGTGCCAAGAAGCATGTCCCGACGAGGTCGACCTGAAGGTTAACCGCGTTCTTTTCGAGGCTGCTACGTCCAAGACTAAGATGTCTAGGGCTGGTTTCGATGTCAGCGGACAATCCATGCTCACTCTCAAGGGGTGTGACTGGGTTCTTGACCGTTGCTCGCATCAAGCGACTGCTGCCATTGACCTGACTGACATTCACATGGATGCCGTAGCTCCGATTGACAAGGAGGGCTGGCGTCAGCGTATTAACACGTGGGCAGCTAGTGGATACCGTGTCATCTGTATGGCTGTGAAGCCTGTGGAGCAACTTCCTGAGGACATTGATCCTGAGGAAGTTGGGCAGTTCGGCGAGGGATTCATCTTCCTCGGCTGTGTTGCCATCCAAGATCCACCCCGTGATGATGTCGCAGAGAACATCGCGATTATTAAGGGTGCGGACGTGATTGTTCATATGATCACAGGAGACAATCCTGTGACCGGTTTGAGCATTGCTCGCCAGATCGGTCTGGTTCGTGATTACTCACAAGCTGACCTCGAGAACTGTCTGATCAACGCCTACGTTCTGTTCTATGAGCTTGAAGAGGAAGCTGCGAAGGAGATTATTCGCCAACGCCTTGACTACTCTATTCGACACAGGAAGGGACTCGTCATTGGACGAGTATCTCCTCTACAGAAGAAGTGGTTTGTCGAGGTGGCTAAGTCTATGGGACAAGTTGTTGCCATGACAGGTGACGGTGCTAACGACGCTCCGGCTCTTCGTTGTGCTCATGTGGGCATCGCGATTGGTGACGGTTCTGACATCGCTAAGGCTGCTGCCGAGATGGTGCTCAAGGATCCGAGCTTTTCCGGAATTGTTGAGGCGATCCGTACTGGACGTCTTGGCTTTGACAACATTCTCAAGTTTCTGCTGTTTCTGTTGGGTACGAACATCTCAGAAGTGGGAATCTATCTGACACTAACAGCCTCGAACATCGTGATCACGCTGGACGCTCTGAATCTGCTGGTTCTGAACCTGCTGACTGACGGCTTCCCGGCTATCGCGCTGTCTCTTGAGGAGGCAGAGGGTGACCTCATGAAAAGAGCCCCATTGCGACGTGACACGTCTGTGCTGAACAAGTTCACTTATGTCAGCATCACCATCACGAACATGGCTCTCATGGCCTCGTATCTTGTGGTGATTCTTGTTGGCAACGAGTGGCACACCGGTGACATCACCGGTCTTTCCACAGACAATGTTGAGGATTACGAAAAGGGTCTTGCCAAGGTGCGTATGATGTTTGTTCTTCTGATCAACATCGCTCAGCTACTGCTGGGTTTCTCGCACAGAGCCCCTGATCGGTCTGTCTTCTCTATCGGATTCTTTTCTGGTAAGTGGATGAACCGTTCCTCGCTCACGTCTATGGGCATCATCATTCTGATGACTCATCTGCCCGGACTGAAGGACATTATGCGTACCGAGTATCTCGATACACAGTCCTACGTTCTGGTCGCTGTTATGGCGGTTTTACCCTTTGTGGTACATGAGATCGCTAAGGTGACCATCTTTCAGAGGCTTGGCTACAGTGTTTACAACTTGTACAAGTGTGAGCACGAGCCTGTACAGATGGAGGATGTTGTTGTCCAAACTCATGATGTTATGATGGACTCACTGTCCGAGCATCATTAAGTGGTTTAGGCAACCACAGAGCCCAAAATGGGCTTCATAATTACAGTACGTTATCCGAGTTCTTTACGTAATAAACACGAACGAAAATTGATTTATAAAGGGTATTTTGTTTGTAATAACAAAGCAATCTGTAATCCCGACGAGTTGAAAACGGTCATGGACGATATCGAGAGCAAAGCTACTGGCGTTCGAGAGACAGATGAGTACACAGAGTATTATCTAACCTCCAGAGACGCCCAGGAGTTGGCGTTCAAGTACGCCGTACAGTACTTCGAGGAGTATCTACCGATGATCCTATGGGGTCAACTTGGTGACAACGTGAAGTCTAAGGACGGTCATGATGCTTCGCATCAGACCTATATATCACTTCTGCGAGAGACCCAGAAGACACATGGAAAGGGTTACTATGTAGTCTGTCTGACTATACAGCTGATGTTCATGCTGGGTAGGAGTAAGAACAGACCTTTCCCGTACTCGGGTGGTTGGTCAAAGGCGGACGCAATGAATGAGTTAGAGCCAGTGAGTCACCGTGAGGCTGTCCAAAGTGTTCTGACACCTGTGCTCAGACAGATGGATGTCGACAGAGACCTTGTGGTTCTGATCGAGTTCTTTGATGCTGGATGTGTTTACGCTTTCAACTTCAAGGATGCTCTCACAAGGGACAGTTTTGATCCTGTTCTCATAAGGAGGAATAAAATCCAACGAGTACATGACGTTCAATTAGCGGAACCCATATGAGTTATAAACTCATACCATAGTAACAGACTTAAACGCAACTATAAACACATGTATGATCTTTTCTTGATCCCTATATTTCACAATGCCTAGACTAGCTCAGCGCGATCGTTTCAACCGGACTTGGAAGAACCAACCGGTCGGATGGATCACAGTGATCAACAACGCAAGGATGGCCGAGTATTCGTGGCGCCGTGTAGGAGGCGGTGATCGAGGGCGACATCGTTCAGGACACAACGGACGATGGAAGCTCGTGTACGACAAGAAGCACGGAATGTATGACTATAGGGGTCGTCATATCAAGGAGCCTGCTTTCGAGAAGCGAGCGGTACTCCTGAAGCGTGACGGCACCTACGAGCACTTTCCCAGCGACGAGGACTCTCAGGAGTACAAGTGGGGACTGGAGCACGGAACTGTTCCCACACCAATGGATGTGGAGGACGATGAGGATGTGGTTCCTCCAACAATCACGATTAAGTAACTATGTTGTGGAACATGTTTACAGAAGTGATGAAACAACTTTCTGAATAATCGGAGGAGGTACAGCGTTACCGATCTGTTTTATCACGTTGTTCACACTACCCATAAACCGGAAGGACTTGGGGAATCCCTGAATCTGCTGAAGTTCCTTCGTGTTCAGGGTTCTCAGCCAGTAGGTTCCATCTCTGCGCTTCAGACCGACATATAACCGGGGTTGAAATGTGTATGCGCAGATGATCGTCTTAGAAGGCAGGTCTAGATTCACTACCTCTCCGTGATTCGAGCTGAACCGAGTCTCAAACGAGATTCGATTGAGACCGATATTCTTCACCAGAAACGGATGAGGTGGTTTTAACTTTTCCGGAACTTTATAATCAGCGGGTTCATTCACCCATGTGATCACCTTATTTTTCTTTCTCTCAACAACCTTCTCCTCGATCTGAACAGCACCGTTCATGTCGAACTCGATAATCGATCGCAGAGAAGGTACAAGTTGATCATCCCCTTCAGGAATCTCGAACTCTTCGTTGTCACGAGAACCTACCATAATGAATCTCTCGCGTTTCTGAGGGACGTTGTACCAGGTCGCTTTCACGACTTTGTACTTGATTGTGTATCCTAACTCTTGAAAACACTTTGATATAACATCCACGAAGTTATCACCAGACTTGTTCTTTCTCTTGAGAATGCCTTTCACGTTCTCACCGATGATCCATCGCGGACGAACCAACTTGGTTACACGAACGAACTCTCGAAAGAGTTGGTTTCTAGGGTCTTTTGGATCCTTCTTACCTGCATGTGAATGACCCTGGCACGGAAATCCCGAGAAGACGATATCAACCTTGTTCTTGAACTCAAGAATTTCGGAGTCAGGAACCTTCTGAATGTCACCTTTGTACTTCTTTCCGATCCACTTAGAATCGGGGAAGTTCTCCAGATGAGTCTTCACGGCCTGAGCACTGTTCTCAGAGAACGCGATCACGTTCACACCAGCTTTCTCCATGCCTAGCGTATCACCACCAGCACCGGCGAACATAGAGATCGCTGTCCACTCATCATCCTCAGACTCAGAAACATCCATGTTGATATTCTCGATAATATGAGCTTAATCCCTGTTCTCTTATATCTCTGTTGGGTATCCGAAGATACTCCTCGTTTCGAGAAGCTCAAGGAGTTAATCTCTCAGAGGGATAAAGAGGAGAAAACCCCTGAGCAACACTCCTCATGACGGATTTCGTGTTTCAGCCCATGCTGACATGTATAGGAAACAAGCGTAAGCTTCTCGACAGTATTGAGGCTGTTGTCGAGAAGGTCAAGACTAGTCTGGGAAAGACGAAACTGGTGATTATGGACGGGTTCGCAGGATCTACAGTGGTCTCTAGAATGTTCATGTCTCATGCCAGTATGTTACACACGAACGACGCCGAGGAGTACTCTGTGGAGATGTGTAAGTGCTTTCTACAGAAACCCGATGAGGAGGCTCAGTTGATAATAAAGGACTTCATCGAAAGTATGAATCAAGTGGCTCAGAAAGGGCCTTTTGTAGAAGGTGTGGTCTCCAAGCTGTACGCGCCAAGAGACACAGAAAATATCAGAAAAGGAGAGAGGTGCTTCTACACCAGAAAGAACGCCTTGATCATAGACACGATGCGCAAGTATATAGAGGATAACGTCACAGAGAACCTGAGACCTTACTGTTTAGCACCTCTACTTGTCAAGGCGAGTATACACACGAACACCTCAGGGGTGTTCAAGGGGTTTCACAAGGCGAACGGGATAGGGTGCTTCGGTGGAGCAGGTAGGAACGCTCTTAAGAGAATCACGAGGCCTATTAGAGTGGTGATGCCTGTGTGGTATTCCGGAGATACAAAAGTCACGTGCCATCATGGTGATATTAACAGGGTACTGTCAGACACCAAGCAGGAGTTCGATCTGATATACTTAGATCCACCGTACAACCAGCATCCTTACGGCTCTAACTACTTCATGCTGAACGTGATACTGGAGAACAAGGAGCCGAAAGCTCTCTCTAAAGTCTCAGGTATTCCCAGGGACTGGCGTAAGTCTGAGTACAACTACAGGAGTAAGGCTAAGAAGGCGATGAAAGACTTGTTGAGACAGGCGACAGCTAAGTCTAAGTACGTGCTCATCTCTTACAATGATGAGGGGATCATAACAGATGAGGAGTGGGAGGTGTTACTGGAGCCGTATCAGTCAGAGAGAATAGAGATAGAGTATGACACTTTCAAGGGATCAAGAAATCTGAGAGATCGAAACTCGAAGGTTATCGAGATTATGTATTTAGTGAACTATGCGGGGAGATCCTCTTCTTGATCTCACACCCTCACTCATCCAAGCGTCCATTACTTCTTTTTCTGGTTTGCCTTCTTCGCCCAGTCAATCTGTTGCCACGCGCGGATATCCTCGGGTGATGGGCGATCCTCGCGTTCTTGTAGTCTCCTTCCTTGAGACGCTGTAGATTTGAAAACGTAAGGACTCATCGCTTTGTCGTAGCCAGTCATATGAGACTGTTCCTTCTTCTCTTCATGAGTCTCGCTCCACAGATTGGAAAATCCGTCCTTGCCAGACATGATAAAACTTCGGGAATGTAGTTGCTTGCTTGTTGTCAAGAATGCTTTTGCTTGGTTGAGATAGCATTTTTAGTAAGATCTGGGGAAATCATTTCAATTTTTGTTTTAAAGGCACGTCCCCGCTAATCCCTTAATATCGGATAACGTAGCGGTAAAGTCTTTCATGAAAATCGCTTTTCAGTTTAAAGGAAAAGAGTGAGTTATTAGTATCTACTAATGTCTCGCTACTGTCTTAGTGGAACGACGGTGAACGAGGATTACGCTAACGTCAGCGGATCCGGATGTATCGTCAACGGAGATTACTGTAATGTCTCGGGATCTGGCTGTGTCGTGAACGGAGACTACTGCCAAGTCTCAGGCTCAGGATGCGTCGTGAAAGGCGATTACTGTAACGTGACAGGCTCAGGTTGCCAAATAACAGGTGATTACTGTACTGGCAGTGCTGTCGGTACCTCAAACAACCGAAGGCGACAATCACAAAACAGTGTGATCAATATTGGTGGAGGTGGTATCACACTTTCTGGTGTTCATTTCTCTCAGAGCACAAGAATTGGGAACGGTACGGTCATCATTGACGGTGTGGATATCTCAGATTTAGTACGCCAGAAACGTGATAATTCAGAGGAAAAAGCCTCTCCTGTTGAGAAAATCCTGGAGAAGTTGTCTGATATTCCTGATGTGGAAGACGAGACGGATGACGCTTGTATTCTCTGTCTAGAGAGGAAGAAAGTGATCGCGGTAATGGAGTGTGGACACAAGCATCTCTGTGTTGAGTGCTGTCGAAAGGTTGTACAAGACAAAAACGAGTGTCCTCACTGTCGAGAACCTATCACGAACGTAGTTCGAGTCTTCGATTAGCAAAATAACCGAGTTCGATTAATTTATAGCAATGTCTCATTAATCCCTTAAAACTTGGAACGTTACCGTATTTAAGGGTGAAATCATTAATCGATGTCATGAAAATCGTTTAATGAGTCTGAAAGCTAAATTAACGGAACATCAGGAGAAAATAGTGGGAAACAACGAACGTACCGAGATAAAATGAATCAGACGGAACTTGTTATCTCAGTAACATTCGGGATTTGCCTTGTCATGGGCGTAATATGCTTCTGTTTCTGTAAAAATAAGGTCTGAGAGATAAAAATCATCTCTCAGAGAGGTTTATAGTCGTAATTTATGTCATTATAGTCGTGTCAAAGAGATAAAATTCATGTCCTATCGGGAACCCTCATCTTTTCTAACTACGTTCGATTAATAGCTATTAATCGAACCGTTAGGTAAAAGAAGTCGGGCGGTATTCTCGACATAAAAATCATGTCTTTCACGACTATAATTAGATAAATTTTATGTCATGACCTTTTTTTGAGAGAGAAATCATGTCGGAACCTTCCATTAATTTCATGTATAGTCTCATTAAGACGATTTTGATGTTTTGAGATGATTTTCATTAGCGTTTCCGGTCACGAACCGTGTTTTTTTGAATTAATGAGAATTGAGGTAAAATTAATCGAACTATGTTAATTATGAGAACGTTCGCTGTTGATGTCCTGTTTTTTAAACTTAACGGGACGTCCCCGTAACGAAAAATGATTCTATTTACCCCAGAGGCGTTTAAATAAGAGTAGTTTTGTGAGATAATGGAAGAAAACAAGGAAACTCTCATGAAAAGAAAGTCTGACGCTACGGCGATTAAACCGCCTACGAAGCAGGCAAAACTATACAGCGCTTCAAGTGCGACGGAAGCGACGGAAGACAAGGTTGATCTCTTCTGTCATGAGAACATTGGATCATCTCCCCCGTACGAGGAAAGGAAGGATTTGGGAACTCCGATGATCGAGATGGTCACTGGTGTGGGTGTCACAGGACAGATCGCGCGTATGGAGACAAGTCGGGCGGACACGGTCAACTTCTTGATCAAGTTCTGTCAAGATCACAGACTGGGAGACACGGTTCTTTTCCGCGCTGTCCGCTTTTTGGACATGATGTTGTTCGAGACCAGTATGAGGATCATGCCAGGCAACACAGACATTTACGGATGTACCTGTCTGGCTCTGGTGCTCAAGCTCCAGGAGAACCCTATTGATCTCCGTAAGTTCCTCCATCATTTCATGGTGGGTGTGAAACACAACAAACTCCAAGTGAAGAACTTATTCAAAGCACTGAAAGATGCTGATCGAGATGTCTCTTGTTGTCTTCAGAGCAAGGTTCTTAACGTGGACTCACCACATGAACTCCTCGATCCGACTGCCAGAGACCAGACCACGATGTACTTCTTGGAGATCATGATGCAAGACTCAAGCGTCTACCGCCGTTACAGTTACAGGGAAATCCTGGACGCTGTTCGAGAGATCAAGAACCAGTATCCCGCCGGTGTTGTGCGTAGCTGGGCTGCCGTGGAACTTCTACAACTCCTTCAAGGAGGCGCTAAGATTCCCGCGACAGCCATCAAGCACCAGAACACGATCAAACCCCTGCGTTTCGGTCAGATGACCGCTCAAGTCACACCTCTGGCGTTGCGCCCGTCTATCTTCACAACTTTTTGTGACATCGGGTGTGCCTTCATCAACCGCTCTGAGTACAAGAACATCAAGAAGCTCAAGGAGGGAGCGTACGGTAAAGTGTACCTGGTCGAGAAGAAAGGCACGCGCCAACGCTTCGTTATCAAAGACGAGGAGAACACAGATCCTAAGTTCGGTGTTCCAAAGACCGTGCTCTACGAGGCAGCATGCCTGGCGAAGCTTGGTGTTCATACGAATATCGTGACGTCGTACGGCATGTTCATCGACCCATCTACGGGAACCTCCTCACTTGTGTTGGAGCGGATGGATCACGATCTGTATGATCATTATCGGATGTACAAACTTCGGTTGGAACACATCAAGGCGTACCTGAAGCAGATTCTACAGGGAGTTGCTCATATACACGTAAACGGTGTCATTCATCGTGACCTGAAACCGCAGAACATCCTGTACAGAAACTCTGACAAATCTATTAAGATCGCAGACTTCGGTCTCGCAGTAAGGTCTCAAGATCGACGCGAGATGGCAGTGCAGACCCTGTGGTACCGCGCACCTGAGGTTCTCCTCGGTGATCACAACTACGGCACAGCTATCGACATCTGGTCGGTCGGGTGTATCTTCGCTGAGATCGCAGAAAAGTGTCCACTTTTCCCGCATGACAGAGAGGGTCAGACCTTGATCGCGATCTTTCAGAGACTGGGAAAGCCCCGGGAACTGAACGCGGTCTACGGTCATCTGACTGACTGGGAGTGGCTGGGACGTTTCATCAAGCAACCGACTGCCTTGACGGCTCTGAATATTCCTATTCTGGGCCCTGAGGGTAACGACCTGCTGAACAAAATGCTAGACCTCAACCCGAGGACTCGCATTACCGCGGAACAAGCTCTGCGACATCCCTTTTTCGGTTAGGGCAAAAACCAGAACCCTTCCTGTTGGGTTAAAAACAGGATCATAGTTTTCATTTTGTCTAAAAATATTTATTACTATGTGCGATATTCGCTTACAGATTCTTCCAGAAATCTCTGTTTAGATACTCGAAGGGTCTGTAACTGTGAGCTGTTAGATAAAAAGCTTCACGAAGCTTTTGCGATTTATCTGACTTCATAGCTCTCTCGATATGCTTAAGATTGCTTTTAGTGTCTGTAAAAGCTCCAACTGTTTTTCCAAGTCCGTATCTGCCTGTTGCGTCATAAATGACTTTTGTTCCAACACTGCTCATGAAAATCACTTTCGGAACCATAAACTCTTTTTGTGGTTTGGATGAATAGTAAAATGAAGGTCCTCCAGTGCTTGTCACACCTGGATACTTAAACTTCGCCGATTTTTTCGTTTTTACCCAGTCTTTTCTCTTGTCATAAAAAGAAGAAGAAAAGAGAAGATCAACCTTCTCCTTCTTATTGGTCAATCTCATGATCTTTCCAAACCAAAAGTTAGGCACAAAAGGAAGCTTCCATGACTTAAAATGGACATGTGTAACTTTTCCTTTCTGATCTCTTACTGTTGTCATGTCCCTTGACGGCAAGTTCTGTAGAACATACCAATCATAACGAATGTCACATCCGAACGTTTTTCTACCATCCTTAATATCATGTATTGACAAGTACAGAAGATTACGAGATAGAATCTCATCATGGCACGCCCCATTTACTTGTCTCCAAGCAGGAGGATGAACAAACACAAGGTATCCCTTTGCTACAAGATGCTTTAGAGAGAACTTCACAAAATCACACCATAACTGGTGTCCAGATCCCTTAATTCCTGACTTGTTGTAAGGAGGATTGCCGATAATCATATCGAACTTATCAACACCAAAAGCTTTCTTAACGTTCATCTTCAGAGTATCTCCCTTGTACACGTTCAGATTGTACTTGCCTTCAGGGTCTAACAAAAGAGTACATATGAAAACGTTCATAGGATTGAGATCAGCGAAGTAGATACATTTTTCCACAATAGTTCTGTATCTTCTTTTTCCGTTCGG
>Ga0180438_10001397_pt1 | contig 43007 bp, 69 predicted proteins | sample SS_ome_12_FD_132455 | JGI IMG/M metagenome (GOLD analysis project Ga0180438, IMG submission 132455) | Hypersaline lake sediment archaeal communities from the Salton Sea, California, USA - SS_3_D_2 metaG | ecosystem: Environmental > Aquatic > Non-marine Saline and Alkaline > Hypersaline >...
GATTGTCCGCTGGATGTCCGCTGGAAAACGCGATTGTCCGCTGGACAATCATCCTGGATGTCCGCTGGAAAACGCGATTGTCCGCTGGATGTCCGCTGGAAAACGCGATTGTCCGCTGGACAAACATCATTGTCCGCTGGACAATCATCTTCACTGCGAAGTTTGCGCTTTCTCTCGCGGTCAGCCACCCGGCGCTCAATGACTTTGCCGCCATATTTTCCCCAAGTCGGCATTACGAGCCCATCATCAGTCTCGGTGAGGTATTCTGCCGAAATCAGCCCGCGCAGAAATAAATCAGGGTCGCCAGGCCATTGCGCCATATCGGCGATGTCTTCGGGATCTAATTGACCCAGCAGACCATCAGGGTACTGCTTGGCTATTTCCAAGAACAATTCAATCACATACCAATAGACCGGTACCGAGGCCTGATGGCCGATCATCCGCTTCAATCTTCGAGTTTTCTTGTGCGCCTGGATCGATAAATGCAGCGGTATGTAATCGAGCGGACGTTCTTTGAGTTTCGCCACCGACAACCCCCCCCTAGGATTTTTTGATGATCTCGAAAACGTCAGGCATATCCCCCCCCGCGTTTTGGGACCCGACCCAACTGCGACGCGTGTCAACGCACTCAAGGTGTGAACGCCGCAGCGGGCCGGACTATGTGTGGTGTCAGTACGTTGACGGCCGGTAGACTTGCAAAGGTCGGTGGTCGGTTCAAGGAAAATCCGCGCCTTGCAATCGCCATCGAGGAGGGGGTATTTGGGTCGCGACGCGCAACCCGCGGGGCTTACATGCGTATTAGCTCACCTGGTAGAGCAACTGACCTGTAATCAGTGGGTAGCTGGTTCGAATCCAGCATACACAGCCAAAAAACCGCCCTGTCACTCGCGCGTCATCCCATCCCAACACCGCCAGCAAAGACCAGATTTGAATTGAATCTCATCCGAACCGACCTTGCTCGAGCAGTTGGTGCATTGCTTGGTGACCAATAGCCTGGTGAGGAGCTGTTGCCGAGCCATATCCCGGAGTTGGATTCGAAACGAGTCGCGTAGTTCCAATAGGCTAATGGATTTCATGGCAATTCAGTCACCATCAGCTCGACGCTCAGGTCGGTACAAGGCCCGTTTGGTTGATTTTTGTCCTTGGGTACGATCAGCCACTCTTGCGACAGTACCCTGAAATGCTTGTCGGGGGGGCCGACCAAATGAAATAGCGCGCCATCGCGAGGCACCGAAATCGAATTGAAATCGAACAACGTCTTACCATTTCGGTCGACCACGTAAATGTGATGCATTTGATTCTCCCAAGAATGACCCGACCCCCACGCATCTGCTTGGCGTGAGATGGACATGCTCACGTACGCAGGGGCCGGGAGCCTGATTTACCGTTTGAGTTTTGTCACGCCAAGCGCGGCGAACGTACATTATATTGGCGCTCTATTGCAATTTTCTTCGACCGAGGCTACGTTGCCGAAATTCGCCCACCCTTGGGAGGGAACATGCGAAAAAACGACGGAAAGACGGACCTCGGTCCAGTCGAGGATTGGTTTTTTGTTTGGGCTCCACGGCTGATGTTTGTTGCCGCCATGGTGCTCTTGTTTTTGGCGAGGGTCGCGCAATGAATCTCCACGACCTGGCCAAGGAAATCGAAGCCGCTCAACGGAAGAAACGTCTCGAAGCAAGGGGGAAACTTTGGCGCCCGGCTGCCACGACGGCTACAGACCTCGGGTATCGCTGTCTGCGACGAATCGTCTATCACCGGACGGTACCCGAGCGGGCAGCCCCAATCAGCGAAGGCCTGGCAAGCATCTTCGAGGAGGGCAATCTCCACGAGAGGGATATCCGGCGCGAGCTGTCGGAGCTCGGCTGGGAGGTTGTCGAGTCTGACGTCCATTTCCGGGACGATCGTCTCGAAATCAGCGGCGTCATCGATGGCATGATCAAGGCTGCCGACCCGACTTCGCGCTTCGGATGGCGCAAGGTTCCGGTGGAGATCAAATCCTGCGGGGGTGACCCGCCGAAGACCGAGGAGGCGCTGGCTGGCCACTGGGGCCTCTATGGACGCTATTATTGCCAGATGCAGAGCTATCTGTTTCTGCTCGAGCAGTGGGAGGGGTTGTTCCTTTTCAAATCGAAACAAACTGGGCTGTGGACTGTGGTCCCGGTCCAACTCAATCTGGAGCTGATGGAGGCCTTGGCTCAAAAAGCCGAGCAGGTCCGCGACTGCATCAAGGCCAAGACGTTGCCAAAGCGCATACCGGACCGAAGCGAATGCCCAAATTGCCCATGGAAGGATACCACTTGCCATCCCGAGGAATCGGCACCGGACCCGCTGCTCGTGGCTGTGGACCGCGAACTCGAGGGGCAAATAGTGCGCCGCGAAGAGCTGAATCCGTGGCGCAAGGAATTTGCGAAATTGGACAAGCAATTGAAAGAGAGATTCAAACTCACGAAGGGCGATCGATTTATGTGCGGCGACTTCGTGATTGAAAAGAAGCCCCACGGACGTGGTGTTCGTGTGGATTTCAAACGGGTGGCAGAGAAGGCTGCCGAGGACGAGGGGGTTGCGCTTGAAACGGCATCACCGCTCGAGGACCAGCTATGAGGACAGAGGGTGAAGTAGTTGAAGTTGATGGCGAGGACGTGGAGGTCATCCGGACGCAGAAAATGTCCGTGGTACCGGAGAAACGGGATTTGCTCGCCACCGGTCAAACTAATCAGGGGGTCGCCCTATTCGAAGAGCGGGCGAAAAACAGCAAGCGGCTACTTGCCGCGGCGCTCAAGTTGACGACGCCCAGCCAATGGATGGTTTACGGCAACGGCGAGAACCGCGCCCCGTATGCCACCGGGGGCGCTGCCGATCGCATCCTGCGCCACGGTTTCGGCATGAAGTGGGGCAAAAAGGAAATCGAAATCTCAAGCGACGATGAGGCGCTGGTCGTCAAATGCATCGCCAAGCTGCTCAATCCGGACGGCAGTGTCTATGAGCAATTCATTGGCACACGACGCGGCGAACGGCGTGACGATGGGGGCATCAAGGGTTACCTCAAGCACGAGCAGGACCTAATCAAGGGCGCTATTCAAAATATGAAACATGTCGCAGTCACGGACATTCTCGGGCTGCGATTCATGTCGCCAAAGGATTTCAAAGAGGTCGGCCTCGACCTCGATCGTCTCGATCGCAAAGTCGAATTCCAGGACCACACCAACCACGTCGACACTAGCGAACTCACCGTCCCGTTCGGCAAGAACAAGGGCAAGCGGCCGAGCGAGCTCAACGACAAGCAACTCGATTGGTACATCGAAGCCGCCGAGAAGGGAGTCAACGATCCCGCCAAGGCGAAATGGAAGGACAAGAATCAACTCTGGCTCGACGCCCTCCTCGCCGATAAAGCACGGCGCGCGAACAGCGACCAACCGCAATCGGAGCCGGTCAAGGAGGAGCCGGCAACGAACGGTGACACAGCCGACGAAATGCCGAAATGGGATGACCTCGACGAAACGGGCAGTTAAGTGCTAGATTTCTAGCGCTTATTGCTCGGCCCGGCCCCAGCGGTTGCCCACAAATTCCTCCCAAGATTTACCCGGCTGCTGGGGCCGGGTTTGGAGCAAATCATGACACTTCTCGAGTTTAGGGCGCAGGCAGCACGCAGGGAGGCTGATTTCGTGCGTCGTGCATTGGCGCGCAACGAATGGTCCCTGTCAAAGGCAGCCAACGAATTGGCAATCAACCCAAGTACACTGCGCGCCATGATCAAAACATTTGGATTGAGCACAGAGTATCAACGCAACAATCCGGGACGCGGGAGACCCAAAAAGTGACCCAAGTCTTCGGCGTATTGCGCTGGCGAGTATACGGAAGCGAATTCGATTTCGGCCTCGCCGCGGTATTCGGCACCCATGAAGCTGCCGAACAATACGCCCTCGCTTGCATTCTGGGCGAGAAGGTCAAGCCTGAGCACGAGCGTTACAAATACGCAGTCCGCGGCCCCTACCTCGTGAGCGATGCAATGCGGGACAACTCGACGCCGCTACCCTACGGAAATCTGCTTGGCGTCTGCGAAAAATGCGGGCTTGCAGTGCCAATTCTTGGATAGTAGGGTTTCGCCCGACATCCCAAAAGCCCGTTGTTAGCGTGCTCGGATGGTCCGAGCATTGGTCCCACGTTGCGATTCCGCAGCGTGGGGCCTAGCGGGATTGTCCTGACTTGCAACGCCCAGGGAATCTGGTAGGCAGCGGCCACCATGCCAGATTTCGTTTTTGCTGACTCTGTCGAGACTGTATCCGGGACCGACCGTATCCTTACAATCACCGATGGCCTCGAGAAACGGGAGCTGTTTGCGCTGACGCTTTTAGGCGCGCTGCTGACTCACCCGGTCTATCTGCGCCGAGTCCAAAATGATGGGGATAGAATCGCCCAGGTGGCCTGCAAAATGGCCGACCACCTGGAGACCGCGCTAGCCTCGCCGTAACCCCCCGTTTTTGGCCGATTTTATCGACGCCCCTGCCCCCTCGCCCGAAAATTGCAATTTTCTGCCTATTTCGCTATTACAAGGAGGTCAACAACAAAACTCTGGGGAGAGTCACATGACAATCGCAAGCGAAATCGCCGACAAATTTGGCAACGACGGACTGTGCTGGACCACCGATGATGGTGTCGATCTGGTCGAATTTTGTAATGCGCAGCCGTGCCAAAAAACAAAATCTCCGGACCACGAGCATACCGCCTACATATTCACGGACGACTCGTGTCTCGTGACCTCGGGCGGGGGCTGGGACCTGCGGGCAAAGGGCTGCACGCGTTGGTGCTGGGACGGCAATGGCTGCCAGTGCTCGACGAAATATCTGGTCGCCTATCAGCTCGGTGGCAGAGGCGCACCGCACGATACGCTGGAGGCCGCAGTCAAGGACCTCCGCGAATCGATTGCCATCGCCACCGAGGACGGTGACTGCCAGGCGATACGGCTAAAGGCGATAGAATATCCCAGCGATGGCTCGGACCCATACGGCATCGAGCGCAATTTGACCGAGGCCGAGGTCGAGGCAATCGCCCGCGAAATCAACGCACAATAAATCCCAGCTAATCTCCCCAGGCTGGGCCGCCCAGCGGCACCGGATATCAGGGCCGGTGTCGCTGGGTTTCAAACGGGGAGACCACCGAACAAGGGGAGAAACCATGTTCACAACGGAAAAGAATTTTCGCCGCGGGCTTGCGCGCCTCAGCGCCAGCCTACACTCATCACAGGACGAGCAGTTTTTGATTGTCCCGGAGCCGCAAATCAGCTGGGGCGAGTATCTGCACCTAGTATGCTCGCTCAAAATCGCGCAGGACAACCTCGATCAATTGGTCAGCAACACGAACCTCCTTGCGGCCGAGTTGTGCCGAGCCGTGAAAACGGAGGGGCAAGATGTCTGAAATGACATGTCCCAATTGCGCACACACCGAAGATGAATCGGATTTCGCCTTTGGCCTCGAGGTCATCGATGGCGTCGTGATTGATGCGAACCGAGGGTGCCCGAACTGCGAATCTCGATTCGAAACCGAAGAGACCCTGCGGCTTATCGGCGGGCCCGTGCCTTGCCCGAGCTGCTCCGAATTGCGACACGGAATTGACTCTTTGACACTTGAGCTGGCGGCAGCGTTTGCGTTGCCCGGCTGAGGAGACAACTATGGATTTCGAAGATTGGAAAATTTGCGAACGAGAGACGGTTTGCCGGAGTATCGAGGATTGCTGCGACTGGTGCAGATTGCAACGGGTGACGTCAGGCTTGGCGGGCCAGGTTTTGCTCAACGATTTGGACGCAATCTCAATGGGCATCATTCTTCTTGGTAGGGTTTACAACGACAAACTGCCTGAGGCTAAGACTTGCACGGCGGCCCGTCGTGACTTGCTTGCCCTAGCATCGATGGTACTCAAGACCGCAGCGGTCAATCTTAAATTCTTGGAAACGCGCTGCGACTGTCCTGATTGTACGTCGGGCGCGCAAGCACACTGAGGGAGAAACACATGGGACGCGAAGTCAAACGGGTATGGTGAAACATGAATTACTGGTGGCTATCATTTGCAACCGAAGAGGGCTGCAGGGGCGTCGCGATTGTCCGCGGTGCGAACATACTTGACGCTGCAAAACGAGCGCACGAATTGCGCATCAACCCTGGTGGGGAAATCCAGGGCTTTGAAATACCGCCAGACGATCCGGAGGCGATTGCCGAGATCAACGAGCTGGGCGTTGATCGGCTCATATGCCCAGACGAGCTATGGGCTCGTGGGTACAGGAAGCGGTCAGAGCTGCCCGAGAATGAAGTCAATGCACATGGTGAGAAGCTTGGGGATTATCTTGATAGCACGACCGAAGTTATCGAGGAAAAAGACAATGAATGATCCATGGGCCCCTCTTCGGCGAGAAGTTAGGCGTGCCGAGATCGGCTGTTCAATCGTGGTGCTTTTCTACATGATCATTCTCGCCTGCGTTACCTGGCAAATTATCCAACTCACCTTTTGCGGCTGACGCCCGCTGGCGTTCACGGTCCCGCTTCGCGAGCGCGATGACATCGTCGTGCTCGCGGATAAACTTCTCGAATACGAGCGCAATGCCGACTAGCGCGATTGACGCAAAAACGAACACGATGATTCCGATGAACTGTGACATTAGAATTCGCCTCTCAGGACGGCGAATATAGACCCATCTAGTTTGTGTCGTCTAGGGCCGGCTAGCCCATACGTGGCGCGGCCTTCAATGCCGCCATAGAGCGTCTCGTTGAAGCGGCGTAGCAAACGGGCTTGCCCATAGGCGCCCAGCGATGTGTCGATCCCCAGACCGAGGTCGATTGAATTCCGTCCTGGCTTGAGCAACGACGCATCGAGGGCGAGGGCATCTAGCTGCCTGTTTGCTTCAGCGTAGGGTTTTCGGTGTCCTGATTTGCTGCTGCCGCAATTTGTTGCATCTTGAGCTGCGTTCGCCTGGTCGTGTAGTTGCGGGTGGCCGCAACCTTGCCAGTGATCGTCGCAGCTGCGCCAGCAACGAGCGTCAATATCACGGTCCATGGCCCACCAGGAATCTGGCCAGTATCGAGCAGTGCAGTCGCGATGCCACCGAGGATAGTGATTGCGAAAACCACCCAAATCTCCGCTTGGGTTTTCGCGTTCATTTCGAGTTCAGATGTTTCCTTGCCTGTCCTGGTCGGGTCGTTGGGTTCATTCGCCATGTGGTGTCCTTTCGTCAACTAGAGCCTGTGTAACCTCTCGCGTCAGTCATTTTATCGAATCTATCGTGTAGCTTATCTACCGAACGTTGCAAATGTGACTGCTCATGGGACAGCATCCGAAGGTCTGACCGTATCGAGCTTAGTTCCTTTTCGATACCCTTCATCGTCTCGAGTTGCCGGCCCGTCAGGTCGACAATCTGTTTCAATGCATCCGTGGACGATCCTTCAGATTCCATGCTTGCCTTGAGCAAATCCGCAAGGCGAGCGAAGTCCTTGCCATCACCGTTTTTGATCGCCGCTACTTTTCTGATTGCTAGCTCAGCCAATTTCACAACGGCCAATGCTACCAAGAGCGCCGTGGCATTCTCAACGCTACTCATGTCTTTGTGTGTCTCTAACTGGGGCAGATGGTTGAAAAACAAGTACGCGCATATCCGCTATTGTCCGCGAGTATCTGTCAGATTCCAGGGTCAGGCGGGTTTGGATCGACCGGGGGCGCCATGGTGCAAAAGACAGGCGTCTCCAAATTGACGATTGTTCTCGGCAGGCCGCCAGTGCGGATGAATCGGAGCCTGTAATCAATCGAAGCACCGTCGCACACCGAACCGCCATAGCGAGCGTTGACTCGCTGGCAATATACCGAATCGAGCTTGCCATCGATCCAACTTGCTACAATCGGCTCGGTTGGCTCACGTTCCGCATAGTCAGCTAGTTGCGGATAGCGGCGTACCACACTCTCAACGCCATTCTTGCGCCGATAGACGATGTCGTAGTCCATCAATTCTGGCGCGCATGTTGAGACACCAAAAGTCGCATCGATTGCGCCGCACGATTGGCTTGCAATCCGATTCTGCAATTGCGTCACTATGCCAGGCGGAGTTGGTCTGATGATTTGCTCAATGGGTAGCGTTTGATGGTAACCAGCCAAAGCGGTGTCCGAAAAAACGACATCATCACCCATTGCACCTGCGACGGCGCCAATCGTGGTTGCCGTGGCCAACAAAAAGTAGAGTTTCTTTGGTTCCATTCGTCCCTCATCGGCCTTGTTCATAAAGCTTGAGTTTCTCTGCAGCTGTTAGGGCGCGGTCATATACTCTACCGTGTTTGACATAACCGTCTAGGTATTGGACCACTGAAGTAAACTCGACCGCTCCAAAAGTTATGCTGTCCCGGTTCGCTATTTGGCCTAACCAATCGCCATCAACACCCGAAATAACCTCACTCAGAGTGCACGGTTGTCCATCCAGATCGATATAATAATTGGAATCATCACTAGAAAATGTGACCATATGCCAGGCCCCTGTAGTGACTGTACCTGCGGCGCAGGATGCAACATCGATACTGTTTTGCAAAGTGGATACCCTAACCCGTGCAAACGGTAGCGATGTAGACGACTCAATAGACATGTATAATATATGAGCAGTACTTGCGTGGTCAGCTGAGCCAAAGACGGCAGAATCGCCTGTGAGGGTATCTAGGTAAATCCATGCGTTTATCGTTCCGGCCGAATCGCCACTGCGCCAGTCTGATACAGTGTATTTCGCATAGTCACTATTGCCGTCCAAGGACATTCCGGTAGCATCGAGCGCCGCAGTACCCTGCAGCGTCATCGTTGGAACGCCGTCTGGTACCCTGTCATTGGGGTAGGTACCGTCGGTGTAGGCGGAGGTGAACGGCATATCCAGCACCAGGCCTTTGTGAAGCGAATCAGTGCTTGCGGCGATGACTCGGCTGCCTTGGGTGTATGCCTGTGCAAACTCAGCTGCCGATACTACCCTGTTGTAAAGTTTTGGCCCGAAAAACGAACCGCTACACCATCCGCCAGATCCAGGTATTGTTCCTAATACCAGTGGTTCCGTACCATTGACCACGCCTGTGTAAGATCCAGTTGAATCAGTTAAGCAGGAGATATCTTGACCGTTAATATATATTGTAATGCCGCTGGGAGATTCGCTGCCATCGTAGGCAAAGCCGAAATGGGTCCATGATCCCTCATAAGCTGTTATTGCAGTATCACTGTAACAAAGGATACGGTTTGACGCCGTATTCGTGAACAAGAAGAGTGCTAATACATCCGATGAATTCGCGCCAAAGGCCCATTCTCGAATACCTGCAGTGTCATCCTTCACGATCATCCAACAACTAGTGGCGTCAGTCATATTGGCCCATACGCTACCCGAGAACGGCTTGTCGTTACCCGCTCCATCTGTTGGACTAAACACATCTGCGTCGCCAAAGTCGATATAGTCGGATGTACCATTTAGAGTCACGCCGTCGGCACCAAACGTTGGTGGAGTTCCCGTTGCAGTACCATGGTTACTGTACGGTGTTCGATCACTCGCTACCGTTGCGCTTTGCAGGTATCCGCTAATCAATGGTGCATCAAGCACCAGGCCCTTGTAAAGCGACCCAGTGCTTGCGGCGATGACTCGGCGGCCTTGCTCATACGCCTGAGCAAACTCGGTAGCAGTCCACTCCCAATCATTGACTCGAACGCCTTGTATTTTCCCAGACAGATTATACTGCTCGCCAGCGGCCCTTATGAGGGCGCCAACTGCGATGTTGTCCCGATTCGCTGCATCGGCGAAAAAATCTCCATTGTCAGATCCATTGACGACTGAGTGAGCCGCGAGCGCCCCGTTGATATAAAGGAGCCATCTAGATCCATTGGTTGTTACACCTATGTGGTAAAATGTCGCCGTGCTCAGGGTGCTATCGGTACAGACAGTGGAAAAAACGCCAGCTGCTTTTTTGACGTTAAAACATGCATTTCCAGTACTGCTAATATAAAACATAACCACATAGTCGTCGGTAGCTGTATCTGCAGAGGTAAAAACCGCAGCAATGAGACCAGGCAACGAATCAAGATAAACCCAGGCTGATATTGAACCGCTCGAAAGTGCACCGCTCCAATCTGATACAGCCAAAGAAAACGATTCTGATCCGTCTAGTGTAACGCCGTCCGAGCCTAATACTGGTGTACCTGTTTTGGACGTTAAGTGGTAGCCGTATGGCGTTCGGTCGCTAGGTACGTCGCTCGCTTGCAGATACCCGCTGGTCAGTGGTGCATCAAGCACAAGGCCTTTGTGAAGCGAACCAGGGCCAAATTGAGCCCCAAGCAAAAACGGCAGTAGCAAAATGAAACGTTTCATCGTGGCACCTAGTTGAAATGTACCGAGCAGAGAACTAGGCCAGGGCTCAGGGTGGTCTCTAAACAATGGCCGCACTCTTGGAAGTGCTTTTGGGTCGTAAATGGCGCCGCTGGCAAAGTCTCAGCGACTGCCATACCGACAGCACCAACCGAGTCTGCAGCGACCGGTGATCGGATAAACCACTCACGAGTGGCCGCTGTGGCTGAGTAGATATAGGCCACCAGATATTTGACGATCCAGCAATCAGCACCGTCTCCAACTTGATTGCCGTCATCGTCTCCAAAGACCACACCGATTATATCAGGCTCATCGTTGCCGACGTACGTGAACGCATAGTCAACAGCCGATGACGGGTGGACGATATAGCCCTTTGTCGTCGTGCCACCGGTCTTATTCGCCATCTTGTAGGCGAGGCCGCCATCAGCCGTAATACCGACCTTGCCACCAGGAGCAATGGCCACCATGCCGCTCGTTGTCCGCCCAGTGGGTATCATGGCGTGCTCCGTCCGGTTTCGTACCAGACTGCGTCAGCGGAGTTCCACTGGACAGTCAGACTGTGCCCCTTGTCGAGCTGAATATTGACCCCGCCGTCGAGTTCGACATTGGTACCGTCGTTGATCGTCACGTGATTGGTGTCATCGGTGCCAGTCACGATGCACACTTGCCCATCGAGGTCACCATCGTTGATTGATGGGTCAGCGCTGAGGGTCACTGCGCCGCCATTGCCAACGACGCGCGTGACCCCCTTGTCACAATCGAAATTCCCATCGGCAGACAGCGATTTGGCCGTTGATGGAATCCACACGGGCGAGTGCGCCTCCACCGTGTGGCAATCCTCGCCAGTGCCAGAGCCATCAGCCTCACAATAGAATTTCGTGTGGAGGTTGCTATCGAGCTGGACAGATAGCGATTCCTCCACTCCGGCAGCTGGCGTTGCGCTGATTTCCATATTGAGAAATCCAGCCGCCCCAGAATCTGCATAGTATTCGTATGGACCGACCTCGATTGACGCATCAAAGACAATATTTCCCGAGCTATTCATCCTGGTGTTGGTTCCGTCAAAGTAGGCCTTGAAATCCACAGCCCCAGCGGCACCGAGAGTAAGATTTACCCCATCGGCATTGATTGCCAGGCCATCGGTGGCGGTTAGCTTCCCGCTCCACACGCAATCGTTGGTGCCGTCCGAACAAATCGAGACCTCACAGGGTGACCCTCCCCCGCAGTCGGTGTGCCACAGTTCGAATTGGGTACTCACCGAATTGTAAACGTAATACCAGGGACAACCGGCCCCAAAGCAGGCCTTCACACCATTGCCGAGTTCGAATCCGTTTGCGCTCGTGTTCTCGGGAATCGCGATGTCGCCACTCGGGTCGTCAGGCCCCCATGCCGAAGCGTCGGGTGGCAGAATGAAAAACGCCGCGCAAGCGGCTAGAACGAAGATCCATCGCATCAGAGAACCCCCAGCCTAGTCTTTACCGTGCCCAGGACATCGTCAGCAGTGACTACCCCTGTGCTACCCACGACGCAGGAGAGATAGTCATCGTTCAGGGGTGTCACAATGAATCGAATCTCATCCGATGCCGAGACCGCCCAGCTCCAGGTATGCTGACCAGCCTGGCTTGTGTGCGCCGTCGCGGTTTGCTCGAGCGAGGCGACCTTGTAGTTGACATCACCGGTCGGACCGGCAAGGCAGCTCATCGTGATTGTCGTTGCCGCCCCCGTACCACCGCGGTTGTAATCGATGTAGACAGTCGCCTGGCTGTAGCCTTTGGTCGGGATGCTGAACGTCCTCGAGCCTGCTGCGGCAGTGAGCGCGACGTTCGTGATTTCGGCAGTGTCCCGGTTTACCTGTTGGGTCTCGATTGGATAGACGGCGCCGAGAGTGAAAAGCGAAAGACCGATCAAAATCGGCAAGTAGTTGGTGAATTTGCGCATGAGTGTGGGCTCCTTGCCCTGAATGTATCAATCTGTCGGGATTTTGGAAATCTAGCCGGCGATATCAACGGTGAAGTTGAATAGCTGGGCAGAGTTTCCGCCAGCGGATATTGAAAACTGGACGGTGACAACGAGGTCCAATGATGTTGTTGTGTCTACCGTTACACCAGCTGTTGTCACATAAGGGACAACGAGTGGCGTTGCGCCAAGATAGGCGTACGACATTACGCCACTGGCATACTGGACCCCAGCTCCACCAATCGAATTGACCCGATGATGAAGATCGATCACAAAAAAACCATCATCGGCAGCGGCAATATTAGCCCTGGAGAAAATGACCGGGCCGCTTAGACCACCAAGCCTGACTCTCAAATCGTAGGTACCACTGACCACGCTCGCGTTACCGCCAGCCTTGAGGCGGATACTGTCACCAACTTTGAGCGAATTGGCTGGGATTGTGTACGAGCCAGTACTGAACACAGTCTCGGTGGTCGTCGTGTTGATCGATGCCGACACTCCATTGTTCGCCACATTATGGACAAGGCCAGTCCAACCGTTGCCATCGTAGGCACGAAAACGCCCTCCGGTGCTGTGCGGATACAGCCCGCCTTTCTCTGGCGAACTGGCGTCACTGTTCTGCGGATGTACATAAAGACTGGTCCTCACCGGGCTGGCTGCTTTACCAAATGCCATGACCCCGTAACCATCTTCAAAGCTTAGGCCGCTAACCCCAGCGCCAGTGCCATCTCCGGTGCCCTGGACACCGATTCCGTTAGAGGCTCCGCCAGTGCCTTTGACACCGATCCCATTGGACGAGCCGCCAGTGCCGCTGACCCCATCGCCGATACCGTCGCCAAGACCGACAACACCAGCCCCGTTGCTACCGCCACCAGTACCCTTGACGCCAGGTTCACTCCCGCCACCCTCTCCCTCAACACCTATTGCGTTGGCCGCGCTATCTCCGACACCCTTGACTCCCGTACCAGTGCCCTCGCCAAATCCCTCGACACCCTTGCCATTCGTTGCGCCACCGGTGCCCTTGAGACCTGTGCCATTCGTTGCGCCACCGGTTGCATCGATACCCGCTCCGGCGCCCGTCCCAACGGGAGTCTGGAGATATTGCATCCAGGTGTAGATGTTGTTGAGCAACCAGTTGAGCTTGCGGGCTGCCGGCCTGGTCGCGACGGCGTAGCCGGCGGCCTTTTCGCCAGGCGCAGGTTCGACTGTCGTATCAACGTTTGTTGCCCACTGGGGTAGTTTCGTTGGTTGTTCGGCCATGGTGTTCCTACCTAATCAAGATTGCGTCAGCCCAATAGCCCCCTGCGAACTGACCATTGGACGCTGCTACGCCACGGAGGGAAGGATTGTTTGGAGTCGTCTGTAAAGTCCAGGTTGTACCGGTTGGACTCGTGACAACATAGGCGCTAGCCCCATCGTTTTCGCCGGCTGCACAGAATAGGGTCAACTCATCAGACCAAACGACATTCGAAAGGAATCGATTTTTTGGGTTGCTTCTTTGGGTCCAAAAAAATCCGCTCGAGCTGGTGATGATGTACGCGTAAGACGTGCCCTTGTCTCCGACCGCGCAGAATCGCCCGACAGACTCGGACCAATCTATGCCCAAAAGACCATCATTCGTCGGATTGCTACGCTCGCTCCAATTGATGGCATTCGCGCTGCTTAGCATGTAGGAATCTCCACCGCCATCATCGTCACCAACCGCGATCAGCAGAGATAGGCTACTACTCCATGCGATACCATTGAGATTGACATTTTTCGGATTGGTTTGCTCCGACCAGTCTTCACCATTTGGGCTCGTGATGATCAGTGCGTCACTGCCATCTGCATCGCCAACGGCGATATATAGACCTAGCGAATCGGCCCAAGTTATATCGTTGAGATTTACGGCTTTTGGGCTGGTTCTTTGCGTCCAGCTCAACCCATCTGGGCTCGTAATGATGGTGCCATTGTTGCCGACTACGCACCAGAGCAATAGTTCTGGAGACCAGGCGGCGCCATTGAGCGAGGTATTGACTGGATTGGATTGCTCGTCCCAGTCGAGTCCATTGAAGCTCGATAGGATGTAGCTATCTGCACCGTCAGGACCACCAACCGCAAGATACTGCCCACGTTCCTCCGAATAGGCCACGTCATAAAGCGCAACCGCCTTGGGGTTGGTTCGCTCGTTCCAAGATGAGCCATCGTTGCTGCTAACGACATGGGCGTCAGTAGCATCTTGACTGCCAACGGCAACAAGCGACTCAGGCACACCAGCGAATCCCTGCTCGACACTGAATTGATCGACATCAGCATCGGCAAAGGTAAACGTCTCGTCATCATCGTACAGACTGTATTCAAGCGAAGCGCGGACACCTGCAGCCTTCGAGAGGTTGCGGGCAATCTGCTCAGGGTCCTCAGACAATGCATCGTAGATGACAATTTTCAGACCAGCCGGGAAAAACTCCTCGAGTGTGAAAACGTTATCTGTCAGCAGGGCAAGAATCTCGAGGATTTCGTCACCCGTTCCAGACATCACGTTGCGCTTGATTCGCGCAGTGATGGCGAGGCGATAGTCGTCATCGCTCCGCCCTAGCCGCTCCTCGCCGACGATTTCGCCAAGGCCATCGAGTTGCGCGCCAATCGCGGTAGACAAGGCGCGCTCGAGCAGCAAATCCCAAAAAACGTCCTCGTCGTCTTGGGTTTGCTCGGTATACGCGTTGATCAACGCGGCGATATTGGGCAGCTCCTTGAACTGCTCGATGAGGCGCGCAAGCGCCTCGGTGTCGTGGGTTGTCTTGTAGGCGAGCGTCATCGGTCAACCTCAGGTAGACGTGACATCGATATTGGCGGTGTCGAAATCAGCAAGCTCGTCACGGTCAATAGAAATGTTCGCCGCCCCCGTTGGCGGGTCTACCAGGCCGATCCAAATCTTGGTCACATCGACAACACCAGATACCGAGAAAACCGGGTCATAGAGCTGGCTCGTGATGACGTCATCACCGATCAGCAGAGCATTGCCGAAGGCCACGATGGCCGCCTTCACCTGGTCATCGCCGTTCGTTGGGTAGTCGTCATTTTTGGTCAGCTCAACGATGACATGAATCGTTTGTTCGCTTGGCCGATCAAATTTGACCGTGTGCGGGTTGCCGATTGAGTCGATCGCGATGCCGCTCTCAGAGCCGTAGGATTCGATACCAGCCGCTTTCGTCTCCCAGATGGTGTCCCAGATGTCTTGATCGTCTCCGCCTTGGACAACGCATTGGAACGAATGGGGCGGCAGACCATAGATGTCAGTTGCGTCGGTCGTATTCTCGAACGCGATTGACTGGGTCACATCATCAACCTCGGCAATGTTGTCAATCAGGGCATCAAGCGTGGCATTGCCTGTGGACGAAAGCAGCGCCTCGCGCCGAATCCTGAATTCCTCGTCAGTCTCAAGGTCACGCCCTGGCGTACCATCTTCGAGGTTGCGCGCATCGTTCCAACCGGAGACGGGCGTCTCGATGGCGCCCTTGCTGTCCTCGGTATCGATGCTTCCCGTGGGACAAGCGAGCGGTCCGGTCTCCTCTGCCGTGAAATCGCCCGACACCGTCCCGGTGCCATCGCCAACGAAATTCCAAACGACGGTGTTGTCCGCGATCGCGTCACCCGTACCAGTCGGACCACCAGCTCCCGCCGAAGTGCCCGCGGTGGTACACACATAGATATTCGAATCGTTGGTTACCAGATCGCCGACGTTGTAGGAGGTCGTTGCGGCCCACGCAACTGCAGCGGCAATCGTAACATCTGCATCAAGAGCAAAGCGGATACCCTGGTCATTGGAAACCACCTTACCCGCGGTTACCACTGTCGTTGGCGTACCAGTCAGCTGGACGTCAACGATTGTACCAGTCGCCTCGAGCCTGATGATGCCGGTGAGCGACCCTACGTTGTCGAGGCTCTGGCCGCTGGCGCTCGGATACTGGGATGCATAGACCTCCGCAGCCAGGTCCCAAATCTCTGATTCGCGTTCCGCGATTATGCCGACGATCTGACCAAAAACCGCATCCGAAAGCAGGTTGATACCATCGCCAAGTTTTGCCCGTAGCGAGGCCTCGAGTTCACCTTTGATATCCTCGAGCGTTTTCTTGACGAACCCTTCTGATGTGACACCGAAAGCCATTAGATTATGAACTCCTCGTCAAATACGAGCGGCCCATCAGTGGTATCCGCCTTGAATGTCAATCTGGCTGCCCTATTTTCGGACAGCGTGAAATCGAATTGATTGAGGCTTGTTACTGCTTTGTCGCTCAGGATGGCCTTGCGAAATATCGACCTGACCACGGCAAGATTTGGGTTTTTGACGAAGATACTCTCCCAGTAAGGGATCCCGACGCTTTCATTCAGGAACCATTCTCCGAGGAAAAACCGCAGTTTGATTTTGAGACGCTGGGCCGTCGCATCGAGGCCTGTGTAGATGACCAAATCGCCATCGACAATCTGAAGGTCATGCGTGATTTCGTCGAGCGCGAGGTCCATGTCAATCCGCCTTGAGCTTGCTTGCTGCCATCGAATTTACCGCGGCGGGAGGTACTTGCAGGGGAGGCGTTGGCGGACTACCAAAACTCGGATGCCCGTGGGTATTGAATACTATGACGGCATTGTTGAAACTGTCGCGAAGTGCAGTCAACTCAGTCAACACCTTTTGGGCGAGCGCAACGAAGTCTGCGGCATTCTCGGACCCGGCATGAATCTCCCCGTTTGGCTTGATGTGGATGACTGACCCACCGTCCTTGCCCAGGATCATATCGGTCGAGTTCACGGCCCCAATCGGATTCTTCGAATCGTGGAGGCCAGGATAGAAGACCGGTGAGGTCAGCGAATGGGTCCGCAGGTCTAGCGGGTCGACCGGTTTATTGCCTCCCTTGGCGCGCCATTGATCGATCGGGAAATCGGTGAATACGAGCAGTCCAGTATCTCCGCGCTCAATTGGCATGTGGACGAAGAAACCACCGGAGCGCGGCCACGCAATTGGAACGGTTGGCAGAACTGGCAATTCCTCAGGCGAGGCCGCGCCGGAGTCGTCAACGAATCGATTCAAAATCAACGGCCGAACATCAGCTGTCTGTGCCTCGATATCAACCTTTTCGACAACGCCAGGCAACGACACGCGCAGCTCGGCTGTTGCCGATTCGATTGCCGCCCGTATTAGCTCTGCTCGTCTGGTCATATTTGCGTCGCCTCAATCTCCGAATACCACGATTGGCCGTGGGTATCGCCAGTATGCAGTACCCGACGTGCAACGTAAAATCCCTGAAGTTCGACCGTGCTCAATTGCAACTTGCGGCGAGGCCTGATTATCGGCTGGAGAAGGCTCCGAATCTTGGTGAGCCCCTTGGCGCCTGGCTCTGGCGAGCCGATGAGGCCAGTTGCGGCGCTCAACAAAACCGCGGTTTGGTCGGTTGCTTGGCCAATGTTTGTGACCTGCAGCTGGCCATCCTGAACCGAATAATCGTAGCCAACCGAGCGGAACAGCCGCTCCATCTCCCTCGAGTTGCGACCGGACAGAGTAACACCCTCGGTGAATTCGGTGAGCGCCCCAGTTGGATCACCTGCCGCAAGCTTCGTGAGTGCATTGCCAATGCCGACGCCAGCGGATTTGGCTAGCTTCTTGAGCACCGGGCCTAGCTTGGTGCCAGCCTTGAACGATTCCTGAATTCGCGATTCGATAAACGCCTGGCCCCCATCTAGCGATTTGAAGGTCGTGATCCAATCCGGCCCGGACCTGGCCGAGGAAACTCCGTCCTTGCGGATGTCACCAGAGAAAATCTGCGCGATGTTGTCCTCGTAGCCTGCCTCGAGGATCACCGGAAGCGTTTGGTCTTGAATTTTCCCCCGGGTGGTCTCGGACAGATTGTAGACCGATATCTCAGAGCCATTCGGCTCGGGCTTATCGCTTTGGTTGATTTTGAAAACGACGCGGAGCCCATCTATCTGGGTCGTGCCCACGGTGAGCACGGCGCGGCGCCCAAAGAGATTGATTCCCATTGCTACGTCCCATCGTAAAACAGCAAAACACGGTCACCGAGGTCCTCTAGCCCAGCCTCCAGGCCAGCGTTCGTCGTATCAACGGCAATCAACTCGCCAGCCGGTTTGTCGGTGCCAGGGACTGTGCGCAGGAGGGGCATCCCAACGACGACTTTTAGATTGCCGGCGACAACGATGCGGTCGGCATCGGAGATGGTCAGGTACCAATATTCAGACCGATAGTTCCACGTGAAACGTAGAAAAAATGAAACGCCCGACAGCTCGACCTCGATCTCGTAGTCCTCCGAATCCTGGCGCGTTGGGATAATGAAATCGGCCATGGGTCAATTGTTCCATAGGTTCAAAAGGACGCTGCTCGATTCCTTTTGGGCGTCATTGGCGGCCTTCTTCGGACGTTTGCCTTGGTCCCGCTTCGGATTCTTGCGCTGGCGGGTTGGTGGCGCTGCCACGACTTGGGACGTTGCGATTTTGATCTGTTTGAAATCGATGGTGACCGTAACGCCATCACCATCGGCCCTGGTCCGCGGCCGGCCGATACGCTCGATCACCATGTTGGTGTATTCGCGACGAGAGGTGAACACGGACAGAGGCTCACCGATACCCTGCAACGTCAGCAGTGCATCAAAGAGGTCCTCGGCTCTGGTCTCGGCCGCTGCGTTTTGATCGTCGGCATTGGCGAGCGATTGGGCAAAGAACGCGGTCAGCTGGAGTGTATCGGGTTGGTCCTGCAGATTGTCACTGACCTGGCTCCCATCTTCTACCGGATGCTCTGTTGCCTTTTTGGTCCTGGTGAAAGTGTCACTCTCGAGGACATCAATCTGCACGGCGCTCGAGCCTTGGCCGATCTGGGTCCGAATCTCGCCATAGACTGGTGAAACGAGGCTAGACATTTACCGTACAACTCCTGCTTGCGACGGTATCAGAATCTGTTCGTCCTCTGCGTCCCGATCGTCAAAAAACCCGAGGAGCGTGTTCTTGATTGATTCAGCGATGCCGACCTCGTCTTGCCCGGCCGCAGCATTTACCGTGATTTCGCTCACGTTGACTGATTTGTTGCTCGTGCCACCGACTGCGCTCGTCGTTGTCACGGTTTCGGTCACTCCACCTGGCCTCGTGGCAACGCCGAGCCCCAGGAACTCGAGGGCGTCCTCGCCCACTGTCTTAAGTCCTGACAGATCACCGGTGGCAGCCATGCCGACAGCAAAAATGGCATTCTTGAGGAGTATGGTTCCCTCGAGCGCCCTTTGCAGGAAGCGGATGAACGGGTTATCGGTTTCGAACGTGAGGAATTTATCGGTGATGTCCGAAATTGCCTCGGATATCTTTTTGCCTAGTGTCTCGCCACCGGTGAGCGCCGTGGCAATCTCGTCGGCGAGCAGGGCAATCAACCCAATCAGGGCGATGAACAAACCACCGAGCAAGATGGCCTTTGCTTGCACGAGCAGGAGTTGGAGGTTGAATCCTGCCGCGGCACCCTTGGCGGCAATCGTTGCGGTAGCCACGGCGCCCAATGCAGCGACCAACTTGCTGATCAAAATCAGCGCTGTGACTGCTGCGGCAGTCCCGATCGCACCAATGATGAGCGGAATGATTTTGCTCTCGCGCAGGAACCGACCCACGGTGGCGATCACTGGCGCCATCACATTGAGAAACTTGGTCAATGTGGGCAGCAAGAATGATGCGATGACATTCCGCACGCCATCAACGGCCCGGCCCCATCGAGCTTGCGAATCAATCATCGCTTCGCTTTGGGCCAGCAGCTCCTCGGACATGACTCCACCGAGGGCAATCGCCTCCTTGCGTTGCTCGTTGATGGCCGCGGAACCCTGCTCCAGGAATGGAATCAGCCGCTTGCCTGTGCGCCCCATCAGCGTGAGCGCTACGCCAGTACGCTCGGTGCTGTCAGTCATCATCGACATGCCATCAGAGATCTCGCCGATCAGAACTTCGGCGCTCTTCAGGGTGCCGTCAGCGTTTTTGACGTTGACGCCAACGGTCTTGAAGGCCTCGGCCATGGTCTTGGATCCCATGGACGCATCGCGGGCGTTCTTTTGTAGGACACCGAGGCCTTGGGAGAATGCCGCCCCATCAACGCCAGCGAGGTCAGCGGCATGGCGCAGCTCTTGAAGCGCCTGGGCATTGATGCCGAGCTGCTTGGACGTCTTGGCGATTTCGTCCCCAGCTTGGGCAGCTGAGGTCGCGATGTTGATGAATCCCTTTGCGACGGCTGCGCTGGCAAGGAATCCGGCTAGGGCTTTGGCAGCAGCCTTGACCTTGTTGACAGTGTCATCGGCTTTTTTGGCGGAGGCATCGTCGACCTTGAATCCGAGCCTGGCGAAAAGTTCTTTGACGATCATTGTTGCTTCATTGCCTCCGCGTTGGCAGCCATCTGTGCGTGGTAGGCACGGCTGGCATCGTCAAGATCGTATATACTCCAGTGTGTTTCAATCTCCTGTAACGTTGCGACCCTGTTGACGACGAGTTCCCAGATTCTCCAATTGAGCCCTGACGGGACTTCTATGGTTCCTTTTCGTCCTCGGTATCGGGCTGCAGAAGGCCGCTGTTCTTTAGCCCTTCGAAGAAATTTCCGTAGTTGACCCTCAGGGCGAATGCCAGCCAGGCCACCAGTTCGCCATAGCGGCCGGCGAAATGATCCTCGAGATGGACATCAAGGGGCGCCCCAGCATCGCCAAAGCCCTCGCCAAAAATCGAAGTCATCTTGGCCAGCGTTTTGACAATCTTCTGGACCTTTGCGGAGTCGATGGCCATGGCCAGCTTGGTCGCCGCAGTGGCGAACTGCTCGCCCCCTACGTCGGATTTCAGGATTGAACCAATGCCGCCCGAGGCGAAACCACCCATGCCTGGCAACAGCATCTTAGCCAGCTCGGCCATGATCTCGAGCCCAGGCGTAACGCCGAGCTGAGTGACCCGGTAAGTGTAGCCCCCGATTGGGGGAGATGTTTCGGAATGTCTTGCCATTTATTTGCCCGTGGAAAGTGTGAGGCTACAGGTTGCCACCGTCGTAGTTGCGCAAGCTGGCGGTTCCGAAGACCCACGTCCGATCGCCAGCCTCTTTTGCATACTCCGATGCGGGTGTCTTCTGGATCCACGCATTAGCGGCATGGTGGAGGCTGAAGCCGTTGAGGTCTTTGACGGTTAGGGGCTGAGGGGGCAGCGGGATCGCCGAGTCATCGTCAAGCTGCGCCTTGGTAGACAGCTCGCCATTGGTCAGGGAGGTTTGGAGCAGAGTGACTTCAACTGTGCCAGACCGGTTGTTGTTGCGGGTCCTGGCCCCCTCGCCATCGAGCCCAACTTTTGTCGAATAACGGTCCTCTGCCCGCTCGACCTTGATGGCAGTGCCATCGGTAAAACCCTCCAATCGGAGTTCCCCCCAAGTCACGACCACCAGGGCGGGATCGTAAGTACTTGTTCGCTCTTTGTACGCCACTTGCTTCTCCTAGCGGTTAAGCGGTTACGAAACCGTCAATGTCTAGAGTGTGGATTGCGCCAGCCAACCGCCCGTTGAATTTGATTCCCGGGAAGTAGCGAGCATCACGATCGGCAACCAGTTGGTCAGCAACCTTTGGGATCGTGGTGTAGGGCGCTGGGCTTTGAGCAAGGACGCCCTGGCCAATGGCAATCCGCAGGCGCGCGAGGATTTTGCCATCGATGATGGCTGCCCCCTCATCCGTGTAGGGGATTTTCTCGGCTTCTGCCAACGCCCCGAAGACGTCCTCTTGGATGCGCACACGCAACCAATCGAGGCCCCGAGTCACATCGATGAACTCGCCGGCCGACGTCCAACCGTTGATGATGACATTCTTGCCGGATTGAGCGACGTAGTAGTTGCCTTTTTTGGCCGTGATTTGGGCGCGCTCGGCAGTGGTCAGCGTGCTCGTGGTGACTCCGCTGATTTCCTTGTAGGCCCAAGTTCTCGAGCCAGGATCGTATGGGAACGACTCGCCCATCTGGCCGGCCGCCAAAAACGACCCCTCGCTATCGTGGTACGAGAGATAGGTCCGCGCGTATGCCGAGCTTGCGGCTACCGACATGACATCCGTGGTCGTGACCGAATCCAGAATCTCGGTATCGCTCACCGTCGCGCCGAACAATTTGACCTTGGTCTCGACCCAAGCCGCAGCGGCCAGGACCTCGGCTGGGCTGTTGCTGTCGAGCAGCAGGCCGTACCAGTCATCGTCAAAAGCGGATACGGCGGCAAGGTCGGTGGCGATTCCCGGGTCAGCGGTCTTGTTCTCGATCCACATGTGGCGACCGTCAACCTCATCGGTGACTTCGACAGTGAAATAATCGCCAGCATTGTCCGCAGTGAGCGTCAGCGTGTCAGTGAGGTCGTCAACGACAGTGATCGAGAGCCCAAGCAAATCGATTGCCGATTTGAGGCCAGCCGTGATTTCGTCCTTGGTCGCCGTGGCGTCCGAGGTGAACTCGGCAGCAGTGCCGTTGATCGTTACCGCGTATCTGACGCTGTTCGCCGCGGTTTTGACGATGATGTCCCAGATTTGCGTGAACGGTAGCGCGCGCTTCCCGACCTTGAACGTTGCCACTTGGGGGTTTTGTGACAGCAGCGCCTGGGCCGCCTTGTAGACCGGATCGGTCGTAGCAAATCCGTCCGTAACCAAATCGGTCAGACCCGTGGAGCCTGAATACAGCTTGGTCAGCGGAGCAAAGTTGTCGTGGTAACCAAGAATGAGGGCCGTGCCAAAACCGGTCCTACTGAGCGCCGAGCTCTGCTTGGTGATCGTGACATTGACCAGCGTGTCGAGTGACATGGCTTCTCCTCAATCCCTTATTCTGGGATGTCCTCAGTGTAGTTGACCACAGTGGCTCCGGCAACGTTGGTGAACGTGCCCTCCACTCCGACCTTGGCGATGTAGCCAGTCTTTTCCGTTACCGTTGCGAGTGTCCTAAACCGTACATCCATAGACGCACCGCTCGTCCACTCCTCGCCGAGCACTTCATCAAGATCCAGGACGGGTTCCGACTCGACAAGGATTGCCCCAGCGCCACGCAAGGCCTCCCGCACGGATGGCAGCGTGAGCTGGTACTTGGCACTCTCAAGGTACGAGTTTGAATCAGATCCTGGGGCATCGTCAGATGTCCTGCATTGGCAAGACAGAAAAAATTCGACATCCCTGACAACCGTTTGCTCGATTTCTTCGCCGGCCGGATTTCCGAGTTCCGTGTTCTCGATTTTTTCTCCTCGAGGAGCACCGAGGCCGAAACCGCTATCTGACCGTTTGAGTGTGATGTACGGATATGGCGGCTCCGGGCGATCTTGAGTGACCCAGTTGACCGTGATTCCGGTCGCCGCAAACATCCAATTGTAGATGGCGCTTTCGATTGTTGACCAATCTATGGGAGTCTGGAGCGCCATCAGCCCTGACCAATCCTCGCAATCATCGCTTTGTAGTACGTGCCCCAGGTATGTTTTTCAACGGAAACGACTTCCCAGGTTTCGCCATCCCAGAGGATCAAATCTGCTGGTGTCCCGGTTGATGTGTTTTTTTGCAGCAGTTCAGTCTCTGTGTACAGTTTTGCCGGCCGCCTACTCCGAAGCCCTTCGGGAAGTGTCTCGGCCTCATCTCCAGTGATTGGCTGGACGCTGGCCACCACGCCTGTGATGTCGTTGGTCGCGCCAGGTGTGTAACGTCCCTCAATATCGCTACCGGCCGACCCTCGACGGATGGTTATCCCGCCAGGCACGTTGAATATGGCGATGGTGGCCGCGAACATCACTTACCCTCGCTCGCCTTGCGCACTACCCAAGTGATCGAATTAATGAGCTGCCCAGTGTCGATCAGCTGCTTGCTGCTACCCTTGCGGGCGATCGTAGCGTCAGCCAACGGTGGCGGAATACCCTTGCGGATGGTGGCCTTGACGTCGTTGGCCGCCTTGAGTCCGACCTTGTCGAGGACCTTGATCGGGGTGTCCTTGCGCTCGTAAATGGCCTTCGCGCCCTTCGCAAGCATGCCCTCGTATGTCCTTCGCTTTTTCGCCTTGGTCGATCGCAAAAACGAGCGCTCGTCGATGTACTTCGTTCCGAACTCATGCCACGTCGCAATCTGCACATTGGTGGGGCCGCCGTGGTCTTCGGGTGCTTGCTCGCCGAGAACACCGATATCAACAACGATTTCGCCCTTAGCGATTTTCTTCAGGTCGAGAAGGATGTCATTCCATCCCTTATCGTGCTCCTCGACTCCACCAAAACTACTCATGACGATGTACTCGTTGCCGTGGTCCGCACGCTGAAGACCTGCGAGCGGAGGTCCAAATACATCCGGCCCCAAAGGGTCGACGCCAGCGCTTGGTCCGAATAGGGTAGCGACCCGGCTGCACCAGCGCTGTAGGCAACCTGCAGGTCACCATCCTTTTGCATGACGACCGGCCCGGCTGGCACGCTGCCGCTATTGTTCGCTGCGTCAGCCCAAAACTTGAGCAGGTGAGCGGCCAGATAGATTTGGCCAAGAAATGCTTTGGTCTCCCCCCAGTTGGTCGTGTTGATTTGATCCAGGGCGTCGGACAACGCGAGGTCAACCGTCGCGTCAGCTGTCGCGGTAAACTCGGTACACCGAGCCCTGAGGTCTCCTCGCGTTGCCGACATTCGCCCCTCTTTTAGCTTTTGACTTTCGGTGGTGGAGTCATTTTGGCAATCTTATCAAGAATCGCCTTGCTCACGCCCTTCCGCGATTCTTGCGCTTGCCAGGCTCGCAGGACGTCCATGTTGTGTGTGCCACGGACCATCTCGATCGCATCATCCGTTTTGAGATTGGTCAGGTCGTCGAATCCGCCAGTAGATTTCCCGCCCTCCTCGGTTTGATACTCGACGTATTCGATTTCGCCAGTGTCGAGCGCGAGCCACCAGCTCGCGTCCTTGGGCGAAGTCTTTTCGATCCAATCGATCATCTCCCGAGGGATTTCATTGAGGCCAGGCATCAAGGTGAGCGCATCGGTTTTGGGATCTGGATGCGGCCAGTCCTTGATGTGAGGCTTGTTGTTTTTGACAAGAATTTTTTCGGTTTCCATGTGGTGGCTCCTCGGGCCCTAAATTTGTGGAAGGGCCGTAACCACGGGCCCTGTGGCTACGACCCGGCCACCACCAGCGGCAATAACCGCCAAGCGGTCAGTCAATCTTGTCGATGTACCGAGCCGAGAGTGGGTAGTACCAGATAACCCCACCACATCGGCCATGGGTTGGAGTGATCAGCTCGAGGTTGCGAGCTTGGACAGGCAGTTGCTCGTAGTCCTGCGGGATCTCGAACGACACACTCTCTGGATTCCGTGTGTACAAGATTCCGCGACCAACGCCACCGGCCCCAGCCGTGTTGAGCTTCCACCATGGCGCGACCGACTTCAAATCGGGGAATTGCTTCAGGATGAACTGCAGGATCGTTGTGTCGCTCGTGCTGCTGCGCGGTTTCGTCGAGATATGGGTGTAGGCCCGACTCGGCAGCAACAACGTATCCTGACTCTCGACATCATTGGTCGCAAGGTGCGTCGCTTGGTAGGCAGCGCTCAGGTCGTCAATGATTTCGTCTGGAGTCTTGAGGCGCCACTCCTCATCGCCACCAGCACCCGCGGTCAAGGTGGTCACCGGGACATTGGCGTTGTTCGCGAATCCGCCCAGCCCGGTTACGGTATCCCCCGAAAAACCAATGAGGTCGACCTTGGTCTCCCAAGCCCGACGAGCGGAGTTGCTCTTGCGCTGGGCGACTTTGCGCTGCGCCTTGTCACTCGCGCGCATCTCTTGGATGTTCATTCCCCATGAGCCAGCGACCGACTCCACTGGGGAGGTGAACTTTTTGCCAAAGGCATCGGACCGCGGCAGGTCATCACCGTAGTTAGCGACGATGATGGCGATCCCAACATCGGTGTACTGGTAGTACGTGATGGACTCGGCACCAGGCCCAGCCTCAAACGACACAGGGATGACCTGCCGAGACAAGAGGCGTGGATATTTTGTGTCGTAAGTCTTCGCCTTGATCTTCTCGAGTTCCCGGGCGAAGAAGAGCGACTCGGTGGCGTCGCAGTTGATCGCCTGCCGAATGAATCTTGCGACTTCTTGGGGTTCCATGGGTTGCTCCTTGGGTTGCCTTCGCCTCAGGGCTCGGCCGTCCTTTTTTTAATCGCTTGTTGGTTGGTTAGACTAGCTTGCCATAAAGCACGACCTCGCCGGCCGGCAATGTTGCGGTGTTGGTCTCATCGAGGACCAGATTGACCCGAGTGTCGGGCGGGATGACGAGGTTGGACCCGTTGGTCAGCCTCACCGGAGTGTCAGCCGCGATGGTGCCCTCCTGGCCAGTCTCGGTGCTCCAATTCGCAACGACGGTTGTGCCGTGCTTGATTTGGATATCGAAAAAATTCGCGGCATCTTCGGCCAGACCGGTGGCGTTGTAATACACAACCTCAGTCACGATGAGGCCATGCTCGGCAGGCGTTTCGAAAAAGTACTGCGTCGTGTCTGCGGTGACCTGGATATGGCTAACCTGGAATGCCGACAAAGCGCCAGCCTGCGGGAGGCCACGAAGCTCGACCTTGGTCGCCACATCCTTGGCGCCATCCTTGGCCCACCTGGCGCCGGGCAACAGGACGCAGGTCCCGCTGTCATCGATGTTGGTCAATGACCCCTTTTGGGTCTCGGTGGCATCGGCTACGCCGTTGGCGATCCGATAAAAAACCTTGTCGCCCTTGCTCACCGCGAGCTCAGGCACGCAGTAGACATCGCCCCAGCGCAAGACCGAGGCCATCTTGAGGGTCGGGATGTCCTGGTCGGTGGTGATGCCGCGATTGTCCATCGCGTGGCTGTGGACGGTGATGCCCTCGATCTCGTCATCGGCCGCCGTGGGCAACAAAAACTGATTGTCAGCCGTGCCCTTGGCAACCACGACACCAAATGGGACGTTGACCGTCTCCTCGTTGGCGAGGCTCTGGATAACGTGGGGCGCTGCGTCGGCGAGTAGACCAGCAAACGCCGCTGCCGCTTGATCATAACTGGTTTGGGACATCTTGATTGCTCCTAGCTAAGAATTCGAACTGGGTTGTTGCGGGTTTGAGGTTTACTACGCTCGGGACTCGCCGATGGTCAGCGGCTTCTGCCAGGCTGCCTCGTCCTCGTCCATTCTCTTTTGACGAGCGGCATCGGCGTTCATCTCTTTCTCGGCGCCAGCGGCAGCTGCCCGCTGGACGTCGTGGCGACTCTGACGTGCCTTGCCCTCGGCATCCTGATTTGCCGCGGATTTGTCTTGAGCTGCCTCAACCGCGAGGTCAAAGCGGCACTTGAGATATTCGTCGCTGTGGCCATCAGCGTTGAATTCACTGCAGGCGCCCTTGATGGCCGTCAATCGAATCTCGGAATCGGTCATGACGGCAATATTGATCTCCTTGCCATCCTTGTCCTTGTCGGCCTCGTGGGCCCGTAGGACGGTCATGGCGTCGCTGACCAATTTGACCCGCGCCTCAACCGCATCCTGAACCGCTTTCGGATCGGTTGCCTCTTTGAGTTTGGCCTCGGTGTCCTCGACCTTTTTCTTCTCGGCCTTGAGGGCGTCCTCGGCTGCATCCGCCCGCGCCTTCTCCTTGTCGAGAGCCTTTTGCAAGGACTCCTTTTCGGTGCGCCCATCAGCGACGTACTTCGCGAACGCCTGAGCGGTTTGCTTGCTAACTTCATGATCGACGCCGTCGATGCGGATGGTCTCCATCTTAGATGCTCCGGTTGTGGGTTTGCTTTTGCGTTTATCGTCAACGCTGTCGGTTACCATAAACGCGATGTCATCGTCCATTGAGTCGAATCGCGGAATAGCAACCTCAGGCCCAGCGCGGCCATGCGTGGTTGTGGCCACGTGGTTGTAGCGGATGTTGCGCTGAATCAAATCGTATTTCACACCATCTCGGACGCCCTGGATCCCTTTTGTGACACCAGGGGTCATTTCCTTGTCGCATGTATAACCGCACGACAGGTCGCGTCGCTTGTTGCTGTCGACGTCGTTGATTGTTTCCCGGTCAGTGATTTGGACTGTGGTTTTGACGAAACGGTCATTCTGCTCCGCACCCTGGCCGGTGGTCCCGACCTGATAATCGCGTGCGTTGTCATCCGTGACCAATGTCGGAGGGTGCTCTCTTGTGACAGGCACCAGGTCGAGGGTCGCCAATGACTCCGGCGAAAACACCTCCTCGGGCAAGCGGAGTTCCCGCCGAATGGAGCCATCGGCGTTGAGATATCGAAATACTCCGATCCTGGTTACAAATGCATCACTGCGCAAAAAGCCTGCGGCAGTGCGCTCGGGTTTCTTGAGATGTCCAATTCGGTCGAATCTGATGGCCATATTCGCCAGATTGTATCCATCTGTTGGAAAAAGTTCAATGAATGGAGACTACAAGTTGCGGCGTTCCGTTTTGGTCAGCACCGATTCGATATCTGGTTCCGCGCTACACCGACAATTGATCGGTTCACCAGGATGGCCCTCTGGCGGCGCAGGCTCGCCCTCCCAAGCGAACGGGTCACCATCGATGGCTTCGTGGGTCGGCCTGACCCGCTCGTCGCCAACGGTCCGCCATATGTACGTCCGAACCCCGAGGTCGGTCTGCCGCTTCTTGTTCAGCTCGCCGTTGAATTTGTTGGTCTGGTCGCGGGCGATGAGGGCCGCCCGATTCTTGGATATATCGAAGCGCTTCTGTAGCTCCGGGGCCCACTCAGAGAATCGTTTACCTGAACGGAAGTTGCGTAACGCTGTGGTCTCAATCTCTTTGAAATAGGTCTCGGGCAACGATTTAATGAGCGCCACATTGTCCTTGGTGAACGCCTCGATTGCATCGTCGACATCAGCGAACAGCGAGGAGACCGGGACACCAATGGCCGATTCGAATGTCCGGTTGACCTGGGTGGCGCTGAACATCTCGACCTGGCGCCCAGCCTTGGCGGCCACAGCCTCGATGGTCTCGTCGGGAATCTCGGTTGTGAATCGGAGGCGAACCTGCTGCATCGCTTTCTCGATGTCATCACCGTAGCCGTCAACCACGATGCTATCGAGGGCGGTCTTTTGAATCTGCGGCAGTTTCTCGATGAACAACGCCCTGGCGATGGCCCTTGCCCGCTGCATGATCTTGATGATCGCCATTCGGTATTCCCGCTCGCGGGCGAGGGGCGGCTTCATCGTGATTTGCTTCTTGAGCTTGCCGCGGCTCTGTAGCAACTCGGCGGTTGCCGCCTTGACTACGAGGTTCTCTTGTCGACGTCGGCGAGCCATCTATTTTTCTTCGTCTGGTTCCGGATTGTCCTTTTTGGGTTCATCGCCAGGATTATCCCCTTCCTCGGATTTCTCCTCTGGCTCGGAATTCTTCTCCTCGGGCCCCGATTCCCCCTCCTCGGGATTTGGCCGCAGCTCCATGCCCGGGATTTCCTCGGCTGGCTTGAGCTTGTCCGCTTCGCGCGCCTCGGTATCTAGCTGGATGTCAACCGAGAACTCGTCGCCCGCATAATGGCTGTTGGCGGCCTCCTCCGCGGTATAGACATCGCGGTCAATATTCAGGGCATCGGCCTGGGCAACCGCCAGTCGCGTTTTGGCCTGCTCGCCTTGCGATTCTTGCCACAGGGTATTCCACTTGACGGCCCAGCCCTCGAGTTCCTTGCCCTTGGTCGGTCCGCGTTTCGATTTTTGCAGGTAGCGGTAGAACCTCTCCACTGGCTCGGTCAGGTCATCCTGGTCGCCTTCCATGGTGTCGTAAAAGATGGCCAGGTCATTCTCACCGGTGGCATTCATTCCGGCCGGCGATCGGCCCATGAGCACCGTGACTGGCCAGCCGAGCGCGCCGGCGAGGCGAACGTCCCAACGCTCGAGCAGCTCTTTGGCGCCGGACAGCGGGTTGCCCATTGGCTCCACCGATTCGCCATCGGCATCGAGGGGAATCATGTTCACAGCGGATTTCGCCTGGTTCATCAGCATCAGGCGTTGCAAAACCAGATTGTCTTTGTCGGCCGCCAGCCGCTTGGACAGCTCTTTGATTTTGTAGAGCATGGTTCCCATGTTGCCGAGCGAAATGGCTGTCCCGGAATACGCCATGCTGAAATCACGCACGACATCATAGACGCTCGTGATGGCCGAATCGTTCCAACCCTGGAGGTCGCGCTTGCGCTGCTTGGGCGTCTCGACTCCGTCAAATCGCAGGACCCTCGACGCGTGCACAATGGGCTGGGTTTGCAGCTGCATGGCCGCGGATGCGCCCTCCTGGCCGGCGAGCCCAGTGATTGAGGTCGCGGCCGAAAACAAGATTTGGTAGGTTTCGGGTTTGTTGAAGTTGGCGCCGAATTCCGTATTGACGCTCTCAATTTGGAGGTCCCATCTGTCGAGCACGACCAGGGCTTCGATTTCCTGGATTCGCTCCTCGTTCACTGGCTCGTCCATGGGGCGACCGTCGTTGATGACCATGATGACGAGCGCCGAGCCATGCAACCTCGCCCACGTGATCGCCTGCTTGACCGATTTCTTGATGCCCAATTTGCGACCGGCTTCGAGGATATCGGCAGCTGCCTGCGGGTCGTCGACTCCGTGGATTTGAAGCCATTTCCTGGTCATGGTCTTGGCCGGCAAGTCGCAAATCCGGCGAATCATGTCGTCGCCTGAATAGAGATTGTCCATCTCCTCGCGGGACCACGTCATTGGCCCACTGCCATAGGCGCTTTGCCGAGGGTCTTTGCCAACCACCCCGAGCCCCGTCAGCAAATTGACAAAACCATCAGTGACAAATTCGCGCAGGCTCATGAGACCAAACCTTCCAAAAATGACATGCCATCTCCTCCACGGAGATGATTCAAAAGTTGAGTCATTGCGTCAACCTCGTCGTCGTTTGCTGCATTTGGGAACGTCGTTACCATGTGAATCAAAACCAACACCCACGGGTATATGTCAGGATGCGGCAAATAGACATTCCCGGCCTGAATCAACGGACTCACTGCATGGGCTCGAGCCTCTTTGCTGCCATGGGGCTCCACCGGAATGAAACCGCCTATATCGTCCTCGAGCGCGGACATCACCGCTGGCCCGTTGGCTTTGTCCTCGACGAGCTTGCCGTTGCACGATGGGAAATCCACCGACATCGCTCGGACAGCCGCCAGGGTCCCGAGGAAATCCATTCGCCGGCAAACGGCCTGGAGCAAAAAGCGATTCGCTCGCTGGATGCCCCAGGTCTGCCCCGCGACTCGGTCGGCACGGGTCGTGCCTTTGAAAGCCATATCCCAACTCTGCCAAAGCTCGTCAAAGCGGGTAGGCAGCTCCCGCTGCTCGTGGAAATGGATCGAACCATCGGGCAGCTTGGTCTGGTATTTGTTTGGCCGCTTGTCGCTGCGCCGATACCAGAATCGGAACCAGTGCTTTTTGAAAATCCCGCCACCCGGGGGCGCTGGCTTCTGGTTGTGTTGGCCGGCGAAGGCATATTCGCCTAGGTCGACCTTGGCCTCCTCGATGACCGACTTCGGGAACTTTTCGGGAAAGAGCAACTCCTGCGGCTCAACCCGAGGGTCCTTGAAAATGGGTGTGACGCACCGGTCGTCAGGGTCAAACTCGGTGGGCAGGCACAGGTGAACGTAATTGCCACGCCGAATCAGATGGCCGCTGGGGTCGTTCTCATGTAGCCGCTGCATGATGCCAATCCGTCTACCCGTAGCCATGTCGTTGAGTCGCGAACTCATGCGCTTGTCCCACCACGAGATTGCCTTCTGAAGTTCGATCGCACTCGGGAATTCGTTGACGTTGAGCGGGTCGTCAAAGACGACGCAGTCGCCACGGAATCCAGCACCGGCGCCACCGACCGACAGCGCCAACCGGAAGCCCCTGGCCGTGTTCTCGAAAAACTCTTTTCGATTGGCGTCGCTCTTCAGGTACCACTGAGGCCTGAAGGTGCGCCGATACCAGCCGCTCTTGAGGAGGTCACGGCATCGGATCGAGTCACGTATACTGAGGCTCGCTGCGTAGGTACAGAACAGGAATCGCCAGGTCGGGTCATGCAGCCAAACCCAACAGGGGAAAAACACGGCCGCGATGAGCGACTTCATGTGGCCGGGCGGTATGTTGATCAACAGCCGGCGAAACTTGCCGAGGAACACTGCCTCGAGATGAAGGCACACAGCATCTAGATGCCAATTCCACACCAGGGGTGTGCTTGGCTCCAAAACGTGCCACGCAAGCTTGGTGAATTCGATCAGACTCCCCCTGGCCGCTTCGGCTGCTGACCCCCGCTCTTTCTCGGCGCGACGTGTAGCCAGGTGGCTATCAATCGTCGTTAGCGCTCTCCTCAGCAGCAAGTGTGGATCGGAGATGTTCGAGGATTGTTGTGGGTAGTTTCTTGAGCTGCTCATCGGTCACCACGATTGCACCAGCCGGCAACAACGGCTTGCCATCACTCGTCAGGTCAGTTCGACTGGGTGCATCGAGGCCGAGCAGTTTTGCTCGTCGCCTTTGGATTTTGAGGACTCGGTCAATTGCCTGCAATCCACCAGTTCTTGCCTTGTCCCAGATGCCCAGAGTCATATCGTCCAGCCGCTCGAGTTCCGTTTTGCGATATTGCTCAATATCGATTTCGGCCTTCTGGTGTAGCTGCGCTATTGCGGTGGTCAAATACTTGTGGACGGCCGGAATTGAGACACCAAGCGCTGCCGCAATCGTCTTGAGATTCGCTCCGGCCTTGCGCATCTCGAAGGCCTGGGCGCGTCTTTCGGCAACCTTGATGGTTTTCACCGATGTTTTATTTCTGCGTGGCACGATTTACCTTCTCCATTTGTTGGAGCGCAGGGGTAGGATTCGAACCTCCACCTGTTGCCTGGTCAGCAACCGCACAACCGTTGTGCTTCCTGCGCGCCTTTGCCCTTATACATTGTCGCGCCGATTTCGCGAATTCGTGCGAACGGTATTGGTTCAACAGTCAATCGCTTTTTGGCTTGCTCGTTCAAAAAGTAGATGTACCTGAGCTGGTATCCTTCTAGAATTTCTGCACCAACCAATTCAACAAATCGCCTCCAACTCAAGCGCCCACCCGTCACATCGTAATACGATTTACCGTCAAGTTGATCGCGTCGCAATGTAGGGCTAGTCTCGACGGTCATTTTATGAATGATATCACCATTTTTCAACCGTGCCAAATTGGTGGACTTTTTGATACCAGTCAGAACGAAACCCGAGGCGCGGTAAATAGCACCATCTCCGCATTGGGTGGCGTCGGCAAACGAAATAATCCATTCAATATCAGGCCTATTTTTTCGCAAGATACGCATCGCGATTGCCAAGGCCCTGCTCTCGCTATTCCTGGGCATCGCGTCGGAAAACGCCAATCTGTTGAGCTCAAGGAAACCATCCCATTTTGTCCCAGAGACAAGCCCGATAATTTTCCGTTTATCAAGGGATGGTCCGAATTGCATAGCGCCTTCAAGTCGGCCACCATAGAAAACGCCGATATGCAGCTGACTGTTTCGCGTGACAGAACCGCTATAGTGTTCACGCTTGATTACAGCCTCAGCCTCACTCCTTGTTATCGGTCGCAGAACAATCGTCTTCGCTTGGCCCATTGAAACTCTCCGCAATAACCAAGAGTGCACGTCCATTGAGGTTATGGCCGCCATCTAGGTTTTTTTTCGCCTTTTCTATCGCTCGCCGTATAGTCGCTGCCGCAGCGGCAGAAAGTGAGAAAGTCATCGTCTCGAACTCCGATACCTCGCGCGAGGGAACCGAATCGAATGCCTTGGACCAGTCTGCCTGGGATACGGCCACCCGGTCATAGAGCAACTTTAGGTTCATTGCCTCATACATATCGTCGCTACGGTCGCGTATTTTCGCGATAATCTCTGCTGTTTCGGGAATCCATCTACCAGCTATTTCCTCGTTGTTCGCGGCGAGGTTGGCGGCCGCCTCCTTGTCCTCGTCCCACGACACCTTGCGCACGGCGAAGCGGCTACCGTCAGGCAGCTCCACGAAGTCCCGGTCCCCGTACGACTTCAGCTCGGCCCCCAGCTCCTTGAGCTCATTCAGCCGCTGGTGCCCACAGACGAGATTGCCCGAGCGTTCGTTCCAGACGATTCCAGATATGTCGCCAAATTGGTCAAGCGAATATCGCAGACCCTTCTTGGCCTGTTCAGATATAGTGCGAGGATTCGTCGGAGATGCCCGTAAATCTTCAAGTTTTTTTAACTGGTGTGTCTTCATTCAACGCCTCCTTGTGGAATGTATGGACAAATGAATGCGCTGTTGATCAGTGAACCTGGCACCCAGACCTCCAGAGATCTCCATCCGCCAAGAGTCATCCCAAAAACGGATATCCGGAGGATTTTCAAAAACCAGAGCTCTCCTGCATTGCTACAGGAGAGACTCATCAGCCTATGTGGCGGCTCTGATGGCGGTGGGTTAATCAACCGTACCTCGACCATGTCACCGATCTTAAGCTCTGGTCCCATCACCGCTCTACCATTGATGATTTTCATCTAGTGCGCCTCGTCACATACGCACGAATGGTGAACCCAGGCATGTATCGATACCCACTCCACCAGCCAGTTAACGGGACAATCCCGATGAGCCAGTAGTGGCCCACAACTTCATCACCCACACAAACTCGTCCAAGTCGAACAAAGAGCCACTGCAAAAGCAGAAAGTTTAGATAGCCCACCCATGTTTTCGGCATCACTTCAGCCTCGCCAAGTAATTCAGTCACTTCACCCTCGTAACGATTTCATACGATGTTTGAATCTGGCACACGGTGGGCAAGGTATCTGCCCCACGGAGCCTGTTGATAGCTTGGACAATCAAATCAACGTCGAGCCCATTCATGTTTCGGCACAGGTCATTTAGCCGGGCCTGTGTCTCCTTTTGCGTCGGCCTCGCCTTGCACGATGCGGCGAGCAAGACCATCGCGTTGCCGATTCGTTTTTGCTCGGGCTTCATGGCTGCAGAATCCAATAATGGCGTCGCGGGTAGTAGGATGTTGAACGGGACGAAACACACACGACCGAATCAGGCAATGCGGGTCCGACAGTGAACCCGGCAAGAGTCTGCTCGTCAATTCGCACCCTGACAGCGCATGTACTCCCCACGCACGTGCCGATTTGAATCACCCGGCCACACATCTCTGGATACTGGTCGCAGCCGGAGCAGGACAACAATAGCAGCAAAAGTATCGGCCTCATTTGTCGCACCTGCATCGCGCGTAACCGTCCATGTCCATCCCTGTCGCCAGGAGCCCACAACGGGCACAGACATACGACGCAACATCGTTTATGCACTGTCTGGCGGCCTCGATATCGCTAACGATTGCAGCATCAATCTGGCCAATGGCGGGCCCATCGACGATCCTGAGACTCTCGACGTCGATGAACCAATTAAACAGCTCGATACACCTGTCCCGCTCTTGCAGTATTGCGCGAGCCTTTTCGGTTGCCTTCATCCACCCACCCTCCTCGCGTGCTTCTGGAGCCATTCAGTGGCGATTTTATCGACCTGTTGATTGACCGCCAGATGGCGAATTGTGACAAATGCATTCTTCGCCTCGAGCAACGCCAGATTCGCATCGGTGAGTTCGTCAACCGCCCTCAGCTGCGAACGTCTGAGGTCCTTGATGTGGTCGTCCATCAGCTCGATTGCTTCAGCGTGGGTTTGGTCGAGTCGTTCGATCCGTTTCGCAAGTTCGTTTATTTCCGATGCATTCATTTTTTGTCACCCTCCTCATCGCCCTCACATGACTTTGGATCCTTGCAACCACACGGAACACCGAGGTCATTGCATCCGCAATCAGCGACAGGCCTGCCGCAACAATCGCAATACTCAACGCCAGGGAAATCCTCCACATGGTCATTGCACATGGTTGGTCCACCTGCTGACGATCCACAATTGTCACCCCCACAGATTTGACAGCTCATGACTCCCTCAATGCCGCTTCGATATTGCGGCGAAGTTTTGCTAGTTTTTGCCACATTTCATCTGCGCGCTCGTGTTGCTCCATCTTGTAGGCAATCTCCCTTGCTCGCCTGATGTGGTAGGCTGTGGCGATTATCCGCCCGTTCTCGAATATTCGATACTCGCCGGTTTCCTCGTCCAGGCGCCAGGTATACGCGATCATGACCCGTCCCTCCGAAGCACCGCCTTGATTTCCTCAAGGGCTTCGTCCATGCGCCTTGCGTCGTCCGTATAGCCGGCGAGACTCAAGGCGCGCCCATAGTCGTCGCATAAATCGACAGCCTTCCGCAGGGCACGTGACAACGGCATGATTCGCTTCTGGACTGCGTCCCGAATTGCCTCAGCCTGAATCCGCTTCCTGATTTCAACCTCGATCTTTTGGTCCCGAATGCGCTCCATCGATTTGATGTAGTCGCTTAGGACAGTGAGTTGTTGACCGATGCTCTGTAGTTCAGCTCGAACTTCCATTATCGTCGCTCACGTCTGTGATCTTTTGCGTGTGGGCATGTGGCAAAGTGTGACTTATACCGCTCGGCTGGTGGGTAAAGCGGCGTTATGCGCACTGCTGACGGCGGGTCGCCGAGAACCTCCAAATTGCCGTCCGCTACGGGATCTTTGTCGATCGGTATAGGCCTACCATTAGCAGTTACAGCCCAAAAGATTTCTGCTCCGCATGTTCGACATTTCGTCATTAGCTACCGCACCTTGTAATTGGGGCCCTTGGCGATCACGCCCTCATTCGTGCGATAAAATTCGCCGATTTCTGCATGAATTCGATCAGCCACGCCATCGAGTTCACCAAGGGTTGCATATTTGGGCAAGTACTCGTGCAGCAGCTTGGTTATTGCTTCATGACCGTTTTCGCGCCAATGGTAGATCTCTGAATCAGTGATCGTGCCCTTGAGGGTCTCAACGGTTTTGATTTCGCGTTCCAAAACTTCAAGCGCCCAAAGTTTATCGCCCGCATCAAAGACCTGTTCTGCGACTTCTGGTTGTTCGCGCATGCTCTTGATTGCGAGTTTTATATGTTCCTTTTGTTCGACAATATCCATCACTTCAGCTTTGAGATCGCGGACCCTTTTACCAAATTCTGTCAATGCCTCTGTCATGACCTCACCGTGTTGCCAACTACCGGCCGCAGCACGGTCAATGGTGGTTGCCCTTTGCACCAACGCGTGAACCGCACGCGAAACATCCGCTTCTGAAGCATGCAGTTGTCACCGCGCTCGAGTGGCTCACCATCAACGGTTTTCATGTGAAGGTCTTTGCGCGAAATTGACACAACCTCGAGCTTGGTGTCGCCCACTGTGTAGACCTCGCCGACCTTGAATATTGGCCAGTCCTTGGGCACCGGGCGCCGGTTGACTTCAAGCACCATGCGCCGATGGTCAGGGTGGAGCGGGTGTTGACCAGTGTACTCTTTTGCTTTGGTCTTTTTGAGCAGCTCACGAAGAGCCGGCTCGTCTTCTTCTTCAATCAACCTGTGGAAATTACCGTTGGGATCCATTTGTTTCCTCTTCTGTCTTGATGATTTCGATACACATGCAGTTGATCAGCTGGTCACCCCAGTACTCGCAAACATGCGAATAGACGGGATCGCTTCCGACTTCGAAATCGACCACCCGCACTTCTGGCTTTTGGTCGGTGCATTGGCTCAACTGGCCATTAACTGCGCCCACGATGGCGACCAAAGTAATCCCAAGAATAACAGCTCGGACATTGTTCATAGTCATCGCTTCTTTTTTTTCGTTGGGAACTTATGCTCAGAGGCTAGGTCACCCATCTTCAGCTCTGTTTCAAATCTGTACCCACAGTAGGCGCAGACCGATGAGTGAATCTCAGGCAAAAACTCAACCTCGCGATGGCCGTCCTTTTGGTCGCATCTCGGATTGAAAAACGCCCCAAGCATTGCGTTCAATAACCGCTCGATTTGTTTTTGCTCCATTGCCGCGATAATTGCGAATTCACTCGCGCTCACCCCGAAATCGTCACTGTACCGACCAAATTGCTCCCAAAAATCAGCTGTCAAGCCATGGGTAGAAGCGCTGTGTGCCAGAATGAAATATGCCTTCTGCGATTTTGTAATCATGTGATTTCCCCTTTTTTGACTGACTGCCGCGCAAAAACGCGACAGTCAGCATCGAGGTTAGGTTCCGATCTGTACTATGGTTTCATGGAGCCTCCTTTCGCTACCAGTTCCACGTGATGGCGTTCCAAATTTGCATGAATAACTGCATCTGGGTTTTTTCGGGATTAACCAATCCGTAGCAGAAGAGCGAGAAGACAACATAAAATATGGCGATCGACAAGATCATAACCACGATGTCCTCGCGCAGCGGCTTTGGCTTCGGGACTCGCACCCTTTTGGTACGAATATATTTCCTGCGTCTCATGGCCGTTCATTTTCCCCATTGTCAATCCGCTTATTCCAACGGGCACGGATGAAGCAGTCGCGCGCCTCGAGCATCTTGCGCAAGCCTACGGTGACCTCGGAGCCTTCGCAGTTCTCGACCAAGTAAGCGGCGAGTTCGTGGAAGCGTCGTTTCAGCTCCTGGTCTTTCCAACCGGATGGGACGAAAAAGACCATCAGTTTCTCGATGCTTTGATGCATAGCTAGTCTCCCTTCCGCATCGCTCGGCGCACGTGCCGATTGGCGATGAGATGCCCATGCTCGATCGCAGTCACAGATGCCTTTTCAATGTCGAGGAAAACGCCGCATGTTTGGCAGATGCCTCGGACGGTCGCCCCATCTTCGACCGGTCTCACAAGGTCAGGGTTTGCAATCGCATTGGCAATCGTTTCGCGTTTGCAAAACCAGCATACAACGCGCATCTCGGTAACCGTGACAGTTCGAAACATCGGGATGACGCGTTTATGGGGCCGGTCCCATGGTCGATAGCACTTCGTTTCGTACAGTTCGGCCATCGAGCCATCAGCCTTTTCAACTTGGACCGTGCGCTCATGCTGCGCCAAGCACCATCGGCATTGGCCGCGCTCAGGATCGATTGGACCGCAACAGATTTCGTTTGCGTCGATTTCTTGTTCGCTCATCGTTTTTTCTTCCAGGGCTTGAGTGTGATTTCGACTCGCGGGCGATTTCGATCCACGAGCCTCTCGCTGTCATTGTGATTTTCGACTTGAGAATCATCAGACAATATCCCTGCGTGCATTTTGCAGTTATCTGGGCATTTTGGCCGGCAAGTCTGGAGAATATCTTCAGGCCCTTGGTACAGATTTGACGCGTCCAACAGTCGGCCGGTCGGGTGGTACGTAAGAACCCGCATTGTCACGTTGACAGTTTTTGGAATCGGCTGTCTAAATATCCACTGTGAGCGCAGCTGCGACGCAGCGGCAGCTGCCCACTTTTTCGCGTGTGGCGTCAGGCCAATCGAAGTCCGTTGCTGGGAGCCTTGACCGATTTTGATGACCTGACGTCCACGCTTCCAAGAGAAAACCGGAGTCACCGTGTAGCTACTGCCCTTCTTCTTGCCGCGCGTGATCTCCACCTTGAACGGCTCGAAGTCGATCACGAGATTGACCTCGAAGTCCCGCTCGTTTTTCCAATAGCTATTTCCCCAGTTCTTGCTCACGTCAGTTCGCCTGCTTGCTCTTCTTTACGATTTTCGGCTGCTCGCTCAGGTTCATCGCCGGCGAATCGCCTAGCGGTAGGTTTTGCAAGCTCGGCACTATTTCAAATTCGCACTCGCTGCCCTGCTTTTTGATCAATTTCATCAACAGCGCTATCTGCGCCTTGCCGATTCTGACGGCAACGACCATCCGAACCTTTTCGGTATCCTTCAGCGTTTCGAAGTGCTTGATCATGGGCTCGGTCGATATGGCCGGCCCACCGTCAATCGTGATCTTGTGCAACTCGCAACGGGTGGCCGGTCTTGGTTTTTTCAGAACCCACGTCCCGTTACCGTCGCCATTGTCTTCGGAAGCGACGAAAGACGAGAATATGGCCTGGGCGACTCGATCGCCGACCATCTTGCCGAGCTGATCGTGGGTCGCGTTGATGCCAAAATGGACGGCCCAATTTGGCTCCTCCTTTTTTTCGCTGAGCTTCAGCGGAATATCCAAGACCTTCGCTTTGGTCCGTGCGTTCAATTCCAGATTCATGATGCCCTTCCCTTCTTGGTTTTCATTTTTTTGGTATCCGCACCGGGACCCCCTCGATGCTGTCGATGGCGCGCTCGGTGCACACGAAAATGTTGACGATATGGGTGAGTACCGCCTGCGGGACCGGTGCCCCAATCAGCGAGTCACCTGCTTTCGGCCCACAAAGCCCCTCCGTGGCGAGCGTCGTGATGCCGCCGGTTTTGGTGTGATATTCAATTATTCCGCGGCAGTCCTCGACAACCGCAACCTTGCTCTTTGAGTTGTAGGCAACCACCATGCCGAAATAGAGGCCATAGTGGTCGTTGCCCAGGATGCATTTTGTTGGCAGCATGCTTTCAATCACCGATTCTGTTTCTTCCACTTCTCGAAATCCCCAAACCCGAATCCGGTGCCCGAGCCTCCCCCAGCACCGAATCCGTTCGAATGGCCGCAGCCATGGCCTCGCCCGCAGCCGTAACGAGCGCCGAGGCCATATCCGCGGCCGGTTGTAAATCCACAGCCCCAATCCTGGGCCATCCCGACGTTGCCGACGAGCATGCCGGTGCTCCTCGAGACGCCCAATCCGGATGTGGGGCTGGTAAGACGGCCGCTACCGAATCCTAGATGGTGTTTCATTCCCTCCCTCGCTCTCGTTTTTGATGGGCCCATGGCTCGCCCTGTTTCGATCTGGGGCGTTTTCTGGTGGTGACTGACTACCTACATCCCCTTTTTCGTATCTAGCCTCCATACTGCCCAGCAATTGATTCAGCGCACGTTTCAAAATTGGCAGAATCGGCTCCAGCTCCCCCATCTTCGACCTCACCAGTCCAGGAATTGCTGCGTTTCTTTTATCCATCGAAGTCGTAATACTTTGGTTGGTCCGTTGCGCTGCTTGGCCACATTGAGCTGAGCCTCCTGGGGCTCCGAGTAATCCCGGTCGTAATACTCCGGTCGGTAGAGCAAAACCGCGTTGTCAGCGTCCTCTTCGAGATTGCCGGAATCGCGAAGGTCGGAAAGTCGCGGCATTGGCGGATTCCGACTCTCGACCGACCGATTGAGCTGTGCCAGGGCGATCACATGGCAACCGAACTCCTTTGCCAATGCTTTCAGCTCTTTACCGACGTCGCCAACCGCCAAGTCTCGCCGCTCGGCCGTCTTGGTTTTGACGAGCTGGAGGTAGTCGACCACCACAAGCTGAACTTTGTTTAATCGGCGCAGGCCTGCCCGCATTGCGTCGACATTGAGCTTGGGCCGATCGTCAATTAGCAAGTCGAGGCGAAAAAGCTCGTTGATCGCCTCGGTTATTTCGCCACGGACATGCAGCGCGGCGACCATATGCTTCTCGGTAGCGGCCTCGGCGCATATCATGCGGCGGAGCAGCGCCGTGTCTTTCATCTCCAGCGAGAAGAACGCGACGCTGCCATGATGGCGTTGCTTTGCGGCATATCGCGCGAACCTAATAGCGAGAGCCGTTTTACCCATCGATGGCCGGCCGGCGAGAATCGTCAGCTCGCCTTTGTGCAGCTCGAGGAAACGGTCCAATACCCCGATTTCAGTTTTGACGATTGGGCCAGCCTTCCCTTCGTGCTCGGCCTCTAGTTCTGACAGCGTTTGCGGAATCAATTCTCTGATTGGCTTCAGCCCGTTGGTCCCAGCCATTGGTTCCATGATTTGCTCGAGCAACTGAAGCTCAGCACGGATTTCGCTAGGCTCCGTCCTGTCAATTTTTTTGAGCAAATCCGAAGCCCGCTCACGGAATTTACGAATCTGAGCTCGTTCCGCCAGGCGTCGAGCGTGGTGATTGAGATTAGCCGTGGTTGCGCACGATTCCTGGAGTTCGGCAACCTGTGGGGCCAAACGCACGCCCCAACCGTGTAGCTTGTCTGTCACGGCGATGGCGTCGATGGGCGCCTGAGCGCCTATCAGGTCGTCAACCGCCATGGCGATTTGCCGGTGGTTGGCATCGAGGAACATGTCGGCATGGACCCTTTCGGCCCATTCCGGTACCGGTTGATCCTCGAGCCAGAGCATCGATCCAAGCACCGAACGTTCCAAATCGTAGACGTTTTCGACTGTTTCACTCATCAACAGGCGCCTCCCAAGCGTAGTTCGGTTCTTTTACCGCACTTCCGTTTCTTTTTGGTGGATTTTTGTAAAATTCTAGCCCTTTTTCGATCTGATCTTCGTCCCTGAGGATAGTTTTTAACCCTAGGTAGGGCGTAGCTCTGTCATTTTCACCGAGATGGAAAGGACTCTTGTGAAACCCCTCCATCGATTCGATCAAGGTTTTCACGTCGTAACCGTTCATCAGCCATTTCTTGACCAGCGAATACCGACTGTCCTTGCTTTTGAGGGTCGCTGACATTCGTTGATGGTGCTGCCGGTATGCGCCCCAGTACGTTTGAATCTTCAGCGACAAATCCGAAACCGACATGTCTTTTATTTTTCTTTTACTCTTACTCTTACTCTTACTCTTACTATGTGCGGACTCTTCTGGAATTCCGTTGGACAATCGCGTTTTCCGCTGGATGTCCGCTGGAAAACGCGATTGTCCGCTGGATGTCCGCTGGAAAACGCGATTGTCCGCTGGACAATCATCCTGGATGTCCGCTGGAAAACGCGATTGTCCGCTGGATGTCCGCTGGAA
>Ga0180438_10001398_pt1 | contig 43004 bp, 32 predicted proteins | sample SS_ome_12_FD_132455 | JGI IMG/M metagenome (GOLD analysis project Ga0180438, IMG submission 132455) | Hypersaline lake sediment archaeal communities from the Salton Sea, California, USA - SS_3_D_2 metaG | ecosystem: Environmental > Aquatic > Non-marine Saline and Alkaline > Hypersaline >...
ATAAAAAGGAGTTGATCAGTTCCATGAATCAAAATGCGCCCATAGGATCGGTAATGGTTGTCGGTGCCGGCATCGCCGGGATTCAGGCATCTTTGGACCTGGCGGACTCAGGCTATTTGGTCTACCTGGTGGAGAAAAATTCCGCCATCGGTGGCGTCATGTCCCAACTGGATAAAACGTTCCCCACGAATGATTGCTCCATGTGTATCATTTCGCCCAAATTGGTGGAGTGCGGAAGACATCTGAACATCGATCTCTTTACCATGACGGATATCCTTGAGGTCTCGGGGGAACCGGGAAACTTTAAGGTGAGGCTGCTCGAGCGGCCTCGGTATATCGACATGGCGAAATGTACCGCCTGCGACGAGTGCGCCAAGGTCTGTCCCATTGATGCGCCCAACAACTTTGATGAAGGGCTGCGCGACCGCAAAGCGGCCTATAAACTTTATCCCCAGGCCATGCCCAGCGCCTATGCCATTGACAAGCGAGGGACCGCACCCTGCAAGGCAACCTGCCCTGCCCATGTGAGCGTCCAGGGCTACATTGCCCTCATCAACCAGGGCAAATACCGAGAGGCCTTGGAACTTTTTAAGGAGGCCCACCCTTTTCCAGCCATTTGCGGTCGCGTATGCCATCATCCTTGTGAGAGCATCTGCACCCGGAGCGATCTGGACGAACCGATCGCCATTGAATACCTCCACAGATTTCTGGCCGACCTGGATCTCAAAAGCGAGACGCGCTATGTCCCTGAGGTGGCTGAGCCCCGCAAAGAGAAAGTGGCGATCATTGGCGCAGGGCCCGCCGGTTTGACCGCCGCCTATTATCTGGCAAAAGAGGGCTATCAAGCGACCGTCTTCGAAAAGCTTCCCGTTGTCGGGGGCATGATGGCGGTGGGCATCCCTGAATACCGACTGCCCCGAGACATCATTGAGGCGGAGATACGGGTCATTGAAGACATGGGCGTGACGATTAAAAGGGGCGTCACCTTTGGAGAAGACATCACCCTAGAGGGTCTCAAGAAAGACGGCTTCGAGGCGGTATTTGTCGCCACCGGGCTTCATCTCAGCCGAAGTCTGAACGTGGAGGGAGAAGATCTGCCCGGTATTCTCAAGGGCGTGGAATTCTTGAGAGATGTAGCCCTCGGAAATGCGGTCACGGTGGGAAAACGGGTGACCGTGATCGGGGGTGGCAATGTGGCTATCGACGTCGCTTTGACGGCCATGAGAAAAGGGGCTGAGAGCGTCACCCTGGTTTGTCTGGAGAAAAAGGAGGAGATGCCCGCCTGGGACTATGAGGTCGAAGAAGCCCTGGAAGAAGGGGTGACGATTGTAAACAGCTACGGCCCCAGACGTTTTTTGGAAAAAGATGGAAAGGTTTCAGGCACTGAGTTCAAACGATGTACTGCTGTGTTCGACGAAAAAGGCGCTTTCAATCCCCAGTATGATGAGACCGACCTGACCACCATGGACACGGACACGGTCATTGTTGCTATCGGCCAAGCCGGAGATCTTGGCTTCTGTGAAAAGGAGCGCATCCCTGTCACTGGGAGAGGCGGCTTGGAGGCAGACCCCGTTACCCTCCAGACTTCTCTGGAATGGGTCTTCGTGGGTGGTGACGCCCTCTATGGTCCAAAGTCCGTGGTCGAGGCTGTGGCATGCGGTAAAGAAGCGGCCGAAAGCATTAAACGCTTCATCAACGGGTTGGATCTTACGCAAGGACGTGAACAGGATTGGCCCTATGAAAAGCCCGACATCACGGGCCAGATCAAAAGCTCCAGAACGCCGATGCGGAGCATCCCCCCTGAGGAGCGCAAAGGAAACTTCAAGCAAATTGCTCTGGGCTTCACAGAGGAGGAAGCCCGAGCGGAAGCCGAACGCTGCCTGAAATGCGGAATTTGCTCTGAATGTTATCAGTGCGTTTCTGCTTGTCTTGCCGGGGCGGTGGATCATTCCATGAAGCCGAAGGAACGCACGGTTGAAGTGGGCGCAATCATCCTTGCCCCAGGCTTCACGCCTTTTGACCCGACGCAATATGAGACGTACAGGTACGCTACCCATGCCAATGTGCTCAGCAGCATGGAGTTCGAGCGGATCCTGTCGGCTTCGGGCCCATACGAAGGCCATTTGGTGCGGCCGTCGGATCAAAAAGAGCCCAAGAAGATCGCATGGCTCCAGTGCGTCGGATCGAGGGACATCAATCGTTGTGATTACAGCTACTGTTCTGCGGTCTGCTGTATGTACGCCATCAAAGAGGCGGTGATTGCCAAAGAGCATAGCCAGCAACCCCTGGACGCTGCCATCTTTTACATGGACATGCGAACCTATGGTAAGGACTTTGAGAAGTATTACAACCGCGCTGAAGAGGAAAGCGGTGTGCGCTTTATTCGATCACGGATTCATTCCATTGAGCCGGTGGAAAACGACGATCTTTGTATTCGCTATGCCTTGGAATCGGGAGAGATCAAAGAAGAGACATTTGATATGGTCGTTCTTTCTGTAGGACTGGCGCCCATGGAGGGCGTGAAAGAATGGGCCGAGACTATCGGCTTTGACCTCAACGAGCATGAATACGCGCAGACGAGCAGCTTTGAGCCCGTGAGCACGAGCAAAGACGGCGTTTACGTCTGCGGTGTTTTTCAGGCGCCAAAGGACATCCCCCAATCTGTGATGGAGGCCTCAGCGTCTGCGGCCGCCTCCACGGAGGTTCTGGCGAGTGCCAGAGGAACAATGATCCGGACAAAGGAATTGCCTCCGGAGCTTGATTTCTCCGGACAGAAGCCCCGTATCGGTGTCTTTGTGTGCAATTGCGGCATCAACATTGGTGGTATCGCGGATGTTCCCGCAGTCAGGGAATATGCCAAGACATTGCCCTTTGTGGTTCACGTAGAAGATAACCTCTTCACGTGCTCTCAGGACACCCAGGACAAGATGAAGCAAGTCATCAATGAGAAGGAGATCAACCGCGTGGTAGTCGCCTCCTGCTCTCCACGAACCCATGAACCCCTCTTCCAGGAGACCATTCGAGAGGCAGGCCTGAATAAATACCTCTTCGAGATGGCCAACATTCGGGATCAAGACACCTGGGTCCACATGAACGATCCGGAAAAAGCCACTGAAAAAGCGAAAGACCTGGTCCGAATGGCGGTGGCCAAGGCCGCGTTTATTGAACCCCTACAGCAGGTGATGCTTGATGTGCAACACGCCGTCCTCGTGGTTGGCGGCGGTGTGGCGGGCTTGCAGGCGGCGTTGGGCGCGGCCGAACAGGGGTACCAGGCCTATCTTGTTGAAAAGACAGGGGAGTTGGGCGGTGTGGCCCGCAGGCTCCGCACCACGTGGAAAGGGGAAAGTATCGGGACCTATCTCGAAAACCTGATCAAACGGGTTGAGGAGCATCCGAAGGTACAAATCTTCAAGCAAACGGAAGTAAAGAGCACTTCTGGGATCATCGGAAACTTCACCACCACTCTGGTCTCTTCAAACGGAAAAGACAAAGCCACAACGGTTGATCACGGTGTCACTATCCTGGCTACAGGCGGCCGGGAATTGAGACCCACGGAATACCTTTACGGCGAGCATCCCAATGTCCTGACCCACCTAGACCTCGACGAAGCGATCCTTAAGGGTGAGGCACGCATCAAGGATGCAAACACCTCGGTGTTTATTCAGTGTGTCGGCTCCAGAATTCCTGAAAGACCTTACTGCAGCAAGATCTGCTGCACTCACAGCCTGGAAAGCGCCCTCACTCTGAAGCGTCTGAATCCTCAAATGAATGTGTTCATTTTCCATCGGGATATCCGTTCCTACGGCTTTCGCGAAGATCTCTACCGTGAGGCCAGGGAGAAGGGTGTTATTTTTGTTCGGTATGATCTGGAAGGGTTGCCCCAACTTTCCCTGGACGATCAAGGGAAACTCTCCCTCACTGTGACGGATCATATCCTGGGAAGACCGATCCAGCTGTCGCCGGATTTATTGGTCCTTGCAACGGCCATTCTTCCCAATGAAAACAAGGCGTTGTTTGAATTACTGAAAGTCCCTGTGAATAATGAAGGCTTCCTGATTGAAGCCCATATGAAACTTCGGCCTGTGGATTTTTCCTCTGAAGGCATCTTTATGGCCGGCCTGGCCCACTACCCCAAGCCGATTGATGAGAGCATCACACAAGCCAAGGCAGCGGTCTCGAGGGCCATGACCATCCTCTCCAAAGAGGGGATTCTTGTGGGCGGTGTGGTCGCTGACGTCAATCCGGATCGTTGTGCAGCCTGTCTGACCTGTGTCAGGACCTGCCCTTACGACGCGCCCCACATCGGTGAAGAGGGATACGCCAAGATCGATCCTGCCGCCTGCCGAGGATGCGGCGCCTGCGTTGCAGAATGCCCGGGCAAAGCCATTACGCTCAGACATTTTACGGACGAACAGATCATGGCGAAAACCGATGCGCTTTTTCTGGCATCGTCATCATCATGAGAGCACAGGCTTGATGGCTCTTTGAGAAAGATATTTGTGATCTGAGAGAAACTTCAAAGATGTTAGCGACCCAAATACAGGAGTAGACATGGCGGATTTCGAACCTCAAATACTGGCGTATTGCTGTCAATACTGAGCTTACTCAGCCGCGGACCTGGCAGGTTCCATGAGGCTCTCATATCCAACCAACGTGAAAGTCATCCAAGTTCCATGCACCGGACGGGTGGACATCATCCATCTCTTGAAAGCAATTGAAGACGGTGCAGACGGGGTTTACGTGGCCGGGTGTTTAGAGGGAGAGTGCCACTTTCTGACCGGCAATTTGAAAGCGAAAAAAAGAGTTCAATACGTTAAGAAAGTGCTCGAAGAACTCGGCATTGAGCCCGGCCGGGTCGAGATGTTCAATCTTTCCGCAGGAGAGGGACCCCGATTTGCGGAGATTGCCAGAGAGATGGTTGAACGGGTTAAGGCCCTTGGCCCCAGCCCTGTGAAAAAGCAAGAAGCTGCGTGAAGAGGTGAAACATGATAGTGGCGGATCGAAAACCCCTTGAAGAGATTTTAGAGATGATCAAAGGCTGCAACAAGGTCTTGATCTTGGGATGTAAGGGATGTGTCACGGTGTGTAACGTCGGTGGCACAAAAGAGGTCGGTATCCTCGCCTCTATTTTAAAAATCGCTCGAAAAAAAGAAGGCCGCTCTTTGCAAGTGGACGAGAAGTCCATTGAAAGACAGTGTGATCCTGAATACATTGAGCAAGTCAAAGACATTGTAGATCAGTACGATGCCGTTATTTCCATGGCCTGCGGCGTAGGCCCGCAGTTCTTGAGCGAAGCCTATCCGAAACAGCGCTTCTTTCCAGCGGTGAATACCACCTTTTTTGGAGGAGCAACGCAACATGGTGTCTGGGCCGAAAGATGCGCTGGCTGTGGAAGCTGTGTGATTCACTATTTCGACGGCATGTGTCCCATTGCACGCTGTTCCAAAAGCCTTCTCCACGGTCCATGTGGGGGGTCGGCAAACGGCAAGTGTGAAATTTCCAAAGAAGTGGACTGCATCTGGGACAAGATCGTGCGTAAAAAGATGGAAGAGGGTCGGCTGGATGATTTGGTACAGCCGAAGCCTGCAAAAGATTGGCGCAGTGCTCGAGACGGAGGTCCTCGTAAGAGCGTGAGGGAGGAATTGGTGCAATGAACGACGATCTCAAATCGGGAAGCAACCTCGAGAAGGTCTTGAAAGCAGGACATTTTGCCTTTACCGGCGAATGCGGCCCTCCGAAAGGGGCCAATGTTGAGCATCTCAAGGAGAAAGTGGCCCACCTGAAAGGCAAGGTGGATGCGGTCAATATCACAGACAACCAGACAGCCGTGGTGAGGATGTCCAGCTGGGCAGCTTGCACCATACTGCTTCAAGAGCAAGTGGAGCCCAATTTTCAAATGGTCTGCCGCGACAGAAATCGCCTGGCTATTCAAAGTGACATTTTAGGCGTCTGCGCCATGGGCGTACGCAATATGCTCTGCCTTTCGGGAGACCATCAGAGCTTTGGAAATCACCCTCAGGCCAAGAACGTTTACGACATAGACTCGATGCAGCTCATAGCCCTTGTGAAGAAGATGCGGGATGAAGGGAAATTCATGAATGATGAGGACATCGATGTTCCCCCCAAACTGTTCATCGGTGCTGCTTCAAACCCCTTTGCCGAGCCCTTTGATTTCAGGGTTCACCGCCTCGCCATGAAAATCGCTGCCGGAGCGGAATTTATCCAGACCCAGTGCATTTACAACATGGACCGATTCAGGGAGTTCATGAAAAAAACGGTCGACATGGGCCTTCATGAAAAATGCTATATTTTGGCCGGTGTGACGCCCATGAAGAGCGTCGGTATGGCCCAGTACATGGCCAAGTCCGTCCCGGGCATGGATGTCCCGGATTCTCTGATCAAACGGCTTCGGGAGGCCGGCAAAGGAAAGGTGGCTGAAGAGGGCATCAAGTTCGCTGTGGAGCAAATCGAGGAGTTCAAACAGATGGAAGGCGTTGCCGGCGTTCATCTCATGGCGATCGAATGGGAGCACAGAGTCCCCGAAATCGCTGAAAGAGCAGGTGTTCTCCCCAGACCAAAAGTCTAGCGAAGCTTCGCCTCAAACCGACGAGACTTTTGCTAGGGATGCCCATTCCCCTCAAGGCGATATCTATAGCGTTCTGGGGAGGCGGATTGCTCTTTGAGGCTTTGAGAGATCTTTGACTTCGTCGGAACGATGAATTCTGCTAGGGCTTTCGTGGAGCAAACCCTCAAAGATCAGCCCGCTGTAATGTCCGGTAAGATTCTTTTGAGATATCGCCTTTCGGGGAACAGCCATCCCAGCTCCGCCAAAAACCTGACACTAACCCGCCTGAGGCGGGTAAACGTTAAGCTCTTGAGCTATGAAGAGAGCTAGTAAGCGCTAAAAGGTTCTGAAAACTCTCTCACCATGTGGTAAAATGCTTCGAGTTCTGGTCGGAGACCTTATTTGTCGATCATTATATCCTACCATATTAGTATTGATTACAGTCACCCATTATGATATTGACCACGCGCCATGGGGAATCCTTTGACACTCAAAAAGACCTTACAGCCCCGGAGCGGCATATCCTCCAGAAGCTGTTTTTTTGGAAATCCATGGCTGTCAGTGTTGAGCAGTTCAGAGAAAAGAAGGCGGATGCCCTTCGAAAGGGATGGAACAATTCAGGTCCCGTTTCCGAAAGCCCGGCTATGACAAAGATTACCCGGGATCTGGAAGAAAAAGTGCTTCTCCGCCTAAGTCATGAGAAAACCACTTAAGCGCCATCGGGATGCCCTCCCCTTCTTGGGGCGGGGGGCTTCCCCGCATGACGAGAACGATTCCCGGCTCAGACGAGGTTAAGGCCCTTTGGAACGCATTCCACCAGAAAAAAAGCCTTTGGGGACCGAAAGCCCGCCACCCATCCGTCGAGGCAAGCAGGCTGAGATCCCCCTCAACGCCGCTATAGTGGGCGGTGGAAAAGCCTGTTATGATCTTCTTCAACTTTTGGATCGAGATCGCCTCTCCAGGCTGAAGATGAAGATCCTGGGCGTTTCAGACGTCGATCCCGACGCCCCCGGGCTTCGCTATGCCAAAAGGTCGGGCCTCCTTGCAACAACCCGCATGGAGGAACTGTTCGGCCTCGAAGGACTCAACCTGGTCATTGAACTGACCGGATCACCCAAGGTGCGGGATGAAATCTACCGGCAGAAACCGGCTGACGTTTCGGTCATCGACCACAGGGCGATTCGGTTGATCTGGGACCTCATCCAGATAGAAATGGAGAGGACCGCTCTTGAGAGGGATCGCCATTTTTACGAAGAACAGAGCAGAAAACAAACTCAGGTGATCCTGGATTCCCTGCCCTATCGCATCATGGTGGTCGGGTTGGACATGAAAATCGAGAGGGTCAATCAGACCTTTCTCAAGGAACACGACCTCACCGATGAAAAGGTCATCGGAAAGCCATGCCACCAGATTCGATACGGTCTGGACCGGCCGTGTGCGGAAATGGGCCGGGAATGTTTCCTGAGCAATCGCCTGGAGGAGATCACCAAGAGCGGTTTGATAAGCACCTACCAGGAATACACGGATGACAAGGGGGAGACCCGTTTCGACGTAGTCACCATTGCACCCATCTTTGATGAGAATGGAGGGATTGCACAAATTCTTGAGGCATCCAGAGATGTGACCGAGAGGATTCGGCTCCAACAGGAGGCTCAGAAATCCAGCACCTTTTTGGAAAAGGTGATTCAGAGCACGGTGGATGGCATCGTCGTGGTGGATACCAAAGGCAACGTGCTCATTTTCAATGAGGGCATGGAACAACTCACCGGCTACTCCGCCGGCGAAATCATCAACAGGGGTCACCTGAGCAGCTTCTATGACATTGAGGTGGCCAAAGAAAACATGATAAAAATGCGAAGCGACCAGCATGGCCCGCCTGGAAAATTGAATCCTACCACCATGACCATCACCACCAGAGGTGGGGAAAAGATACCGGTTACCCTTTCCGCCTCCATTATCACCATCGATGACAAAGAGATCGGCAGTGTCGGCGTATTCACAGACATGAGAGAGATCCTCAAAATGCGAAAAGAACTTGAAGACGCCAATATCCAACTGATCCAATCCCAAAAGATCGCCTCCATCGGTCGGATGGCAGCCGGCGTGGCCCATGAAATCAACAACCCTTTATCGGCTATTCTCCTCTATGCAGAAATGCTAAAGGGAAACTTGAAAGACAATTCGGATTACGCCAAAGATCTTCAAGAAATCATTGATCAAACCCTGCGATGCAAGAAAATCGTTTCAGACTTGCTCGAGTTCAGCCGAAAATCTGCCGGCAAGACGGCCTCTTTCAGTCTCGAGAATCTGCTCAACAAGTGTCTGGAACTCCTTGTACACAAAACCTACTTTCAGGACATTGAGGTTACAACGGATATTGCCGAGGGCATGCCGAACATGATCGGTGATATGAGCCAGTTGCAGCAGGTCTTCACCAACCTCTTCATCAACGCTGCAGACGCCATGGAGGGCAGAGGAAAGCTGACCATTGAAGCGCGTTTTGATGAAGATCGATCCCTGTTCGCCATCAAGGTTTCCGATACTGGGCCCGGAATTCCGGAAAACCTCAGGGATAAGGTCTTCGACATCTTCTTCACCACGAAGCCGGTTGGAAAAGGAACGGGCCTGGGTCTAAGCATCTCGCAGAATATCATTAAAATACACGGCGGAAATTTGTGCATCGAGTGCCCGCCAGAAGGGGGTACCACATTCATTATCGAGCTGCCGCGTGAACCTGTCGGCGATGCAGCCGGGGAATCGGTTTTTATAGGTGAAGAGCCTGTCTTTCTTGGAATGGATGAGCCATGACAGAAATAACTGCTGTTTTGGTCGTTGACGATGAGAGGCCGATCAGGGACGGATGCCACCGGGTTTTAACCGCTCAAGGCTTTCAAGTTCTCACGGCTGAAAACGGCCGGATCGCCTTAGATGTGCTTTCAAGAGAATCGGTGGATCTCTTGCTTCTGGATTTGAAGATGCCTGTGATGAGTGGGGAAGAAGTCTTGGAAGCCGTGCGCGCCCAGTATCCGGACATACCGGTGATCATTATCACGGGTCACGGAACCGTGGACACAGCGGTGGACTGCATGAAGAAGGGCGCCTATGATTTCATTACCAAGCCCTTTCAAGTAGACCAATTCATGATCACCGTGCGCCGGGCTGTTGAGAAGCGGAAGCTTGAAGCCATGGCCCAACGCTTTGAACAAGAAAGAGCGCGAAACCTCTATGACCTCGGTCTTGAAAAGAGTCGCCTCAAGACCATTATCAACTGCATGGGTAACGGCGTTCTCGTGACCAATCGAAACCTGGAGGTAGTTCTTCACAATCCTGCCCTGATGCGGCTTTTGGAGGTTCCCGGCAGCCTCGAGAACCCTTTTCCCCTTTCACAAATCATCAAGGACGAATCACTTACGGACACGTTGAAGCAAATCCTAGCGGCCGAATCCAAAGAACATGAAGCGGCCCTGCAGGAAATCCAGGCCGGGAACAACGCGTTCAGGGCGATTTCGGCGCCAGTTGTTGGACCCGAAAGGATCGTTGTTGGAGCTGTGACCGTCCTTGAGAACATAACCGCATTCAAACAACTCGACCAGATGAAGTCGGATTTTGTCCATATGGTGGCCCATGAACTCCGAAGCCCCCTCGTCTCTATTCGACAGATGAACCATGTCTTGCTCGAGGGCATGGCCGGACCTCTCGGAGAGAAACAGCAGGATTTTGTAGGACGAGGGTCCAAGAAAATCGATGGTCTCCTGGATCTGATTAATGATCTCCTGGATGTGGCAAAGATAGAAGCCGGTCAGTTCACCCAACATCAAGTGCCTACGGATCTGGGTCAGATTATCGAAGAGTGCATTGCTCTTCTTAAACCGCGAGCCCAAGAACAGGGTATCGCCCTATCCTTTGTCTCCCAAGACCTGAAGCCGGCCAAAGCTGACCCCAAGAGCATGGAAGAGATCTTTAACAATCTCATCAGCAATGCCATCAGTTACTCTCCCGGCGGTGGCAAGATCCGTGTTACAGCAAAAGGGCTTGGCGAGTACGTTGAGATCAAAGTGGAGGACACAGGGGTCGGCATTCCCCCTGAGGAATTACCGAAGATTTTTGACAAATTCTACCGGGTGAAGCACCCCAAGACCCGTCAGGTGATTGGAACCGGGCTGGGTCTTGCGATTGTCAAAGGCGCTGTCGAAGCCCATCACGGTTCCATTGATGTGGAAAGCGTCTTGGACAAAGGAACCACCTTCAGAATCCTTTTGCCCGTCATCAAGGAATCTGCACCGTAAGGTGTTGCACTGTGAACACAGCTGGTGCAAAACTTTCAGGGGCTTTTGCGCAAAATGGGGTGTTGGAGACATGGCATAACGGCACAAAGGGCAGAGAAAACAAATTCGAAATTCGAATATCGAAACCCGAATGTTAGCGCCTTTAAGCGCTTACCTCATACCACGGCCTATGGCCATTACTCAGAGGGATAACGGCATTCTTCCGATTCATGACTGAGCAACCCGCAATCCTATTGGTGGACGATGAAGCGCGCTTCAGGGAGACCTCTCGCCGCTTGCTGACCAGAGTGCGCTATGAGGTGATCCTCGCTGAAAATGGTCAGGTGGCTTTGGACCTTTTGTCAAGGAACTCCGTGGACGTCATTCTTCTTGATTTGAAGATGCCTGTGATGGGGGGAGAAGAGTTCCTCAAGACCATGCGCCCCTTGTATCCGCATATTCCCGTCATCATTGTGACAGGGCACGGCTCTATGGATATTGCGGTGGAGTGCATGACGCGAGGGGCCTATTACTTCATTTCGAAACCGGTCGATCCAGATTTGCTTGTACTGACCATTGAAAGGGCGCTGGAGAAAAAACGGCTGGAAGAACAGGCGAAACGACTCCAGGAGGAAACCGTCCGAAATCTGCTGGAACTCAACACAGAAAAGAAAAAACTGGAGACCATTATCCATTGTTTGGCCAACGGGGTGATGGTGACGAACAAGAACCTGGAAGTCATCCTTCACAACCCAGCCCTCCTGCGGTTGCTGCACCTATCCGAGGAGATCGAAAACCCAGTGCATGTGTCTAAGATCATCACGGACAATGCTCTCCTTGAGACCCTGCAGCAAATTCAACGAGGAGAAACCGCCGAACAGGAACTCATTTCCCAAGAGATTCACGTGGACAACAGGATGCTCAGGGCCATCTCGGCTCCTGCCCTGGGACCGGACCGGAACGTCTTTTGGGCTATAGCCGGAGCCGTCACCGTGTTGGAGGATATCACCCCCTTCAAAGAGCTGGACCGGATAAAATCCGATTTTGTGAACATGGTGGCCCATGAACTCCGCAGCCCCCTTGTAGCGATCCGGCAGTTAAACAGCGTTCTTGCGGAAGGACTGGCGGGTCCGCTTCAGCAAAAGCAGCAGGAATTCGTGGAAAAGGGCATGAAAAAAATTGATTCCCTTCTTGAACTCATCCATGATCTCCTGGATGTGGCCAAACTTGAAGAGGGCAAACTGCTGCAGCGACCGGTGCCGGTAGATCTCGGCGCGATGATCCAGGAGATAGTCACCTTGATGGAACCCAGAGCGAAAAAGCAGGGGATCACCCTCTCTTTTTCCTGTGAAAACCTTCGCCCCGTCGTGGCTGACCCAAGAAATATGGAGGAGATCCTCAGCAACCTCATCAGCAACGCCATTAATTATTCTCCGGACGGCGGCGATGTGACGGTCACGGCGAAGGGCATGGGTGAATTCGTGGAGATCCGGGTTTCTGACACGGGGGTCGGCATTGCCCCTGAGGAACTGCCCAAGATCTTTGAAAGGTTTTACCGGGTCAAACATCCCAAAACCCGCCATGTCACAGGAACGGGACTCGGGCTGTCCCTCGTCAAAGGGATCGTAGAGGCCCATCATGGCACTGTGGACGTGGAGAGTGTGCCCGACAGGGGCACCAAGGTTACAATCCGCTTACCCGCGCCCAAAGATGCACTCTAGCTGTCTGTCTCTGTTTCTGAGCGTGTGTTTCTCTTCTTTTAAAGAGATATATGGTTGCCAAAAGGAAGGTCGTAAGGGTAAAGTCCGAAGCCACCTAATGTGAGGTCTCGCAAATTCTATGCGTATTCGATCTATCACCTTTTTTGGTGACTTTGACACGGCTTTTTCACTGGAATGATGGAAGGGTGGAATAAAGGAATGTTGGGACAAAAAGCGGGAAAGGACTCGATGTTTATGAAAAGTGGCCCTCATAGCGCTGAACCCATTATTCCAACATTCCAGCATTCCATTATTCCAATTGTGAGCGAAGCGAACCGAGTTCTTTTTCCTTTTTCTGGAGGTCAGTGAGATGCCGTTACGGGAGAGAATCAAGTCTGGCAAGTTTGTTGTCCTTGGAGAGTTCGAGCCGCCAAAGGGGTCTGATTTCTCGGCCCTTCTAAAGAATGCCAATCTTTGCAGGGGTCGAGTGCATGCCATTGTGGTCCCTGAAATGTCCAACGCCGTGCTGAGAGCCAGTTCCCTGGGAGGCTGTGCCTTCTTCGAAAAGGACGGCATCGAGACCGTGCTCCAATTGTGCTGTCGGGATAGAAACCGCTTGGCCCTTCAAGCGGATATCTTGGCGGCGGCCGCGCTGGGCATCCGAAACATCATGGCTGTTGCCGGCGAGGATATACGATTTGGGGACCATCCTCAGGCGAGAGCGGTCAATGATCTGGATCTCATGGGACTGCTGGAGACCCTTCACAAACTCCAAAACGGCAAGGACTTGGCAGGAATTGAGTTGAGAGGCACACCCCCCCAGTTCTGCGTGGGTTCCACCATTGATACGGGCGCTCCCGGGGGACTGCTGACCATTGAACTCGAGAACCTGAAAAAGAAATTGGATTTGGGTGTGGAATTTGTGATTACGAATCCCATATTCGACACCCGCCGCTTTCAGGATTTTGTCAAACGGGTGGATACGGACACTCTGGCCGTCATCCCCACCGTTTTACTTCTCAAATCCGCAGGTATGGCCCGCTATATTGACCGCAATATCAAAGGCGTCTCTATCCCCCCTGACATGATCAGGGGCATTCAAAAGGCGCCCGACAAACCCAAAGCGTGCATCAGCATCGCTGCAGAGATCATCAGCCGGATCAAGGAGATGGGCATGGCAGGTGTGCTCATCTCCACTGTGGGGTGGGAGGATAAGCTCCCACAAATCCTGGATGAGGTGAAACTCTAACCATACCCCTTCCCTTGCTCTCTTCACCTTCAAGGGGTGAAGAACGGGTGGGGGTGGAAAGGACACGAGAGCATGACAGACACATTGCACAACCGACCCTCCGGTTCGGTGATGGTCGTTGGTGCCGGCATAGCAGGCATGCAGGCGGCGCTGGACCTTGCCGATTCCGGCTACTTTGTCCATTTGGTGGAGAAGTCATCCGCCATCGGCGGCGTAATGAGCGAACTGGACAAAACCTTTCCCACCAATGACTGTGCCATGTGAATTCTTTCTCCCAAACTGGTCGAGGTCGGCCGGCATCTCAATATTAACCTGATTACTTGCGCTGAACTGGAGACGGTTGAAGGCACTGAAGGGCACTTCAAAGTCCGCGTGAGCAAATCGCCCCGTTATATCGACATGGCCAAATGCACCGCATGTGGTGACTGCAGCACCGTATGCCCTGTCACGCTCCCCAATGAATATGACCAGGCCCTAACCACCAGAAAAGCCACGTACAAGAAATACGCCCAGGCCATACCGGGCGCTTTTGCCATCCAGAAGGCGGACAAGGCCCCCTGTCGGTTGGCTTGCCCAGCCGGCCTCAATGTACAGGGCTATGTTCAGATGGTAGGCCAAGGAAAGTATGAAGAGGCCCTGAAAATCATCATGGAGGATCTCCCCCTTCCCGGCGTGCTCGGAAGGATTTGTCCGCATGGCTGTGAGGATGCCTGCCGCCGCTGCGAAGTGGACGAACCGGTGGCCATCCGGGATCTCAAGCGGCTGGCAGCAGACCGGTGTGACCCCCGAAGTATCCATATAGACTGCCTCTCGCCCAGAGAGGAGAAGGTGGCTATCATCGGATCAGGCCCTGCCGGGCTTTCCGCGGCATATCACCTGGCGCGAAAAGGCGTGCTTTCCACGATTTTTGAAGCCCTCCCTGAACCGGGCGGTATGCTCCGGGTAGGCATCCCGGGACATCGCCTCCCAAGACACATCTTGGATCAGGAAATCGAGATCATCACCAACCTGGGGGTTGAAATCAAGACCAACACACCTCTCGGCCCGGAGCTCACCGTGGATGATCTCTTTGAAAAGGGCTATAGGGCGGTGTATTTGGCTCTCGGTGCCCATAACGGGATCGAGCTGGGAATCCCGGGCGAAAAGGCTCAAGGTGTGCGCCAAGGAGTGGACTTCTTGCGGGAATTGAACCTGAAAGGGAAGCCATGGGTGGGAAAACGCATGGCCATCATCGGCGGCGGCAATGTGGCCATTGACGTGGCACGCTCGGCGGTCCGCCTGGGAGCCGAAGAAGTCCACATTATCTATCGACGGACACGTGCAGAGATGCCGGCATGGGAAGAGGAAATCCAGGCTGCGGAAACAGAGGGGGTCCGAATCACCTATCTTTCTGCACCCCAAGAGGTGATTACCGGGGACGGCAAGGTTGTTGGGCTCCGTTGTATCCGCATGGAGCTTGGGGAACCGGATTCCTCAGGTCGAAGAAGGCCCATCCCTGTCCCTGGGAGCGAGTACGAGATCGAGATTGACCAACTCATTCCTGCCATCGGACAGAGGCCGGACCTTTCCGCCCTTGAAAATATTCCCGGGTTGGGCCTTTCTCGCTGGGGGACGGTAGAAGTGGATCCCGTCACATATGCCACAGGCCGTGACGGTGTTTTCGCGGGTGGAGATCTCCAGACCGGTCCCTGGGTGGCTATCGGGGCCATTGCAGCGGGCCGGGAAGCAGCAGAAACGGTGGTCAGGTACTTGGATGGCCGAGACATGGCTGAAGGGCGGGAACCTGTGAGCACCGAGAACCCCCTTTATCGGCCCATACCGCCAGGCGAGCCTCAAAGAGGAAGGGGCGCCATGCCGGTTCTTTCTGTGGAGGAGCGACAGGGCAACTTCAAGGAAGTGGAACTGGGCTATGATGAGAACGCAGGCCAGGAAGAGGCCCACCGATGCTTGAACTGCGGATATTGCTGCGAGTGTTACCAGTGTGTGGCGGCCTGCGGCCCGGGAGCGGTTACTTTTGAAACGCACAGGCAGCGCCCCGAGATTCTCGAACTGGAGGTGGGCTCGGTTATTCTGGCTCCCGGGTTTCAGCCCTTTGATCCATCACAATACGAGACCTATCACTATGCCAGTCATGCCAATGTGCTGACCTCCATGGAGTTCGAGAGGATTCTTTCCGCATCAGGCCCTACCATGGGTCATATGGTGCGACCGTCGGATCACAAAGAGCCCAAGAAGATCGCATGGCTCCAATGCGTCGGCTCACGGGACATCAACAAGTGTGACCATGGCTATTGCTCCTCCGTGTGTTGCATGTACGCCGTCAAGGAGGCTGTCATAGCCAAAGAGCATGCCGGTGCGGATTTGGATTGCGCCGTTTTCTTTATGGATATGAGAACTTATGGAAAGGACTTTGAACGATATTACAACTCAGCGCGGGAGAAATATGGGATTCGCTTTATCCGCTCCAGGGTCCACACCATTGATCCCATGGAGGAGGGTGATGGCCTTGTCCTAAGGTACGCCACAGAGACGGGGGAATTCCTGGAAGAGCCTTTTGATATGGTGGTACTCTCAGTGGGTATGGAAACGCCTCCTGATGTGATCGACCTTGCGCACCGCGTGGACATCAACCTCTCAGAGGGAGATTTCTGCTCAAGCGATGCCTTTCATCCTGTGAACACGTCAAGACCCGGCATCTATGTCTGTGGGGCCTTTCAAGGCCCGAAGGATATACCCCAGTCGGTCATGGAAGCGAGCGCCGCTGCATGCGCGGCCGGCGCTGCCCTTTGGGAGGCCAGGGGAAGTGAGGCCAGGACAAAAGAAATCCCTGATGAGACGGATGTGTCGGATCAGGAGCCGAGGATAGGGGTATTCGTCTGCAACTGTGGCAGCAACATCGCCGGGGTCGTGGATGTCCCCGCTGTGGCAGAATACGCCTCCACCCTGCCCCGCGTCGTGCATGTAGAGCAGAACCTCTTCACCTGCGCCCAAGACACGCAAGACCGGATGAAAGCCGTGATCCAGGAGCACGCTCTGAACCGGGTGGTGGTGGCTGCTTGTTCGCCCAGGACCCATGAGCCCCTGTTTCAAGAGACCCTCCAAGCCTGTGGGCTCAACAAGTACCTTTTCGAGATGGCCAATATCAGGAACCAGGACTCTTGGGTACACGGCAACGATCCTGCTCTGGCAACGGATAAGGCCAAAGACCTGGTGCGAATGGCGGTAGCCAGGTCCGCGCTTTTGAGGCCGTTGACGGCAAAGAAGATTGGTATCAACAAACGCGCCCTGGTGATCGGCGGCGGCATATCAGGCATGACTGCGGCTCTGGGCCTCGCGGATCAGGGATTCGAGGTCGTGCTGGTCGAGAAGGAGCCCAACCTGGGAGGACTGGGTCAAGATCTGACGCAAACCATTGAGGGAGAGCGCATTTCCGGACTGTTGCTCGAACTGGTCGAAAGGGTGAACCGTCACGAAAGAGTCCAGGTTTTGACCGAATCACTCATCGTGGGGTTCAGCGGCTTCAAAGGAAACTTTACCACCGAAGTCCTGGTAGGCCCGGGGATGTACGAAAGGAAGATTGACCACGGCGCAGTGGTGGTGGCGACCGGTGCCACCGAATACCTCCCCCAGGAGTTCCTCTATGGAGAGGACGATAGGGTCTTGACCCAGATCGAACTGGGCAAACGCTTGGAGGAAAAGGGCGCTGACGAACTCCGGGACGTGGTCATGATCCAGTGTGTGGGATCTCGAAACGAAGAATATCCCAACTGCTCCCGCATCTGCTGTCAGAGCGCGGTCAAGAATGCACTCCACATTAAGGAACTGAATCCCGAAACAGAGGTCTATATCCTCTATCGGGATATGCGGACTTACGGGCAACTTGAGTCCTACTACAGGGCGGCCAGAGAACAAGGGGTTCGTTTCCTCAGGTTCGAGCCGGATGAGCTGCCGCAGGTCACAGCGGCCGAAGAAGGCCTTGTGATCGTTTTCAAAGACCAGGTCCTTCAAAGGGATTTAAAGCTCCGTGCCGATCTTCTGGCATTGAGTGCCGGTGTGCGGGCGGCCGACACGGCGGAACTGGCCTCTATACTCAAGCTGGCGCAGAGTCAGGACGGCTTCTTTATGGAGGCCCACGTCAAATTGCGACCCGTGGACATGGTCACTGAAGGCATCTATCTCTGTGGCACAGCCCACGGTCCCAAACTGATTTCAGAATCTATTGCTCAGGCAATGGCTGCTGCCTCCCGGGCCGCAACCTTTCTCTCCCAGTCCGAGATTACCTTGTCTGTGGTCACGGCAAAGGTCGACCAGGAGAGGTGCGCCTCCTGCCTGATATGCGTACGGGTCTGCCCTTACGGTGTGCCTCAAATCAATAAGGAAGGTGTAAGCGAGATCGATGAAGCCCTTTGTCGCGGCTGTGGGGTTTGCGCAGCCGAGTGTCCGGCTAAAGCGATCGAGCTTAATTGGTACGAGGATGACCAAGTTTTGAGCAAGGTGGACGCCTTGCTGGAAGGAGTCCTGTAGTGGAGAATTTCCACCCCATCATCATTGCTTTCTGTTGCGAGTTCTGAGGGTATAGCGCTGCGGACCTGGCAGGTTCCATGCGTCTTCAATATCCCACCAATATCAAAATCATCTGCCTTCCTTGCACGGGCAAGGTTGACCTCATCCATATCATGAGGGCCTTTGAAAAGGGCGCTGACGGGGTGTATGTGGCCGGCTGTCTGGAGGGCACTTGCCAGTTCAACACGGGGAACATGAGGGCCCGAAAACGGGTGGAACAGGCCCAAAAGATCCTGGAGAAAATCGGAATCGGCGGAGAGAGGGTTCAAATGTATCATCTCTCTTCGAGTGAGGCGCCCCGATTCGTCCAGATTGCTGAAGAGATGACGGAAAAGATTATGGCCTTGGGACCCAACCCCATCAAAATCGCAGGGAAAAAGAAAGCAGCATAGACGGACTCTCCCCTTTTCTCCCCCTCAAAGGGAAAGGAAAGGCCGGGGGGTGGTGAGGAGGTTTTGGCATATGATTGTGGCGAAACAAAAGGACATCGAGGAAATTATTGAAGAGGTTAAGGATTACAACAAAATACTGATTGCGGGCTGCAATGAATGCGTCACTGTCTGCGAAGCCGGTGGCAAGAAAGAAGTGGCTGTGCTCGCATCGGCCTTGCGCATGTATTTCATGAACCAGGGAAAGGATGTGAAAATCGACGAGGTCACACTGGAACGGCAGTGTGACCACGAATACCTGGAAGAGATCCGAAAAATGATCGACCAATATGACGTGGTCCTCTCTCTTGCGTGCGGCGTGGGGGTTCAGTTTCTTGCTGAGAAGTACATCAGCACCCCCATCGTGCCGGGGGTGGACACCTGCTTTATGGGAGTGACAGAAGAACGGGGCGTGTGGAGCGAGCGCTGTCAGGCTTGCGGACAGTGTATCCTGGCCAGGACAGCCGGGATCTGCCCCGTGTCACGCTGTGCAAAAAGGCTTTTCAACGGCCCTTGCGGCGGTTCAACCAAAGGGAAATGTGAAATAGACAAAGAGCTTGATTGCGCATGGCAGCTCATCATCGATCGGCTCAAAGAGCTTGGAAGACTGGATGACTATGAACAACTGACGCCCATCAAGGACTGGTCCACGGAACGGGCTGGTGGGCCCAGGAAGGTGGTCAGGGAGGATGTTAGACAATGACAGAGACGAAGACCCCAAGCAAGCTGGAAAAGATACTGAGATCAGGGCATCTCGCCGTCACATCAGAGTGCGGACCTCCCAGGGGCACTGATCCCAAGGCGATTACCAAAAAGGCGGAAATGATCAAGGACCACGTGGATGCCATCAATATTACAGACAACCAAACCTCTGTGACGCGCCTTTGTAGCCTCGCCTCTTGTATCCATATCAAATTGATGGGCCTCGAACCCGTCATTCAGATGGTCACCCGAGATCGAAACAGAACAGCGATTCAGAGCGACATCCTCGGGGCCGCGTCCTTCGATATCTTCAATATACTCTGCCTTTCAGGAGACCATCAGGCTTTTGGAGACAACCCCAAAGGGCAAAATGTTTTTGATCTCGACTCCATGCAACTCATTCAGACCGTACGGCACATGCGGGATGAGGGAAAGTTCTTGGGTGGCGATGAGATAAACCGACCGCCCCGCATGTTTGTCGGTGCAGCTGCCAATCCCTTTGCAGACCCTTTTGAAATAAGGGTTCCCAGGCTGGCCAAGAAGATCGCAGCCGGGGTCGAGTTCATCCAGACCCAGTGTATCTACAATGTGGAGAAATTCGAACTCTGGATGAAGTTGGCCAGGGAAAGGGGGCTCCATGAAAAAGTCTTCATCTTGGCCGGCGTGACCCCTTTCAAGTCTGCCGGCATGGCCAAATATATGAAGAACCGGGTTCCCGGCATGGATGTGCCTGAGGACGTGGTTAAAAGGATGAGCGGTGTCCCCAAAGAAAAACAACCTGAGGAAGGCCTCAAGATCTGCATTGAAACAATCCAGCGCCTCAAAGAGGTGGAAGGCGTTAAGGGATTTCATGTTATGGCCATAGAATGGGAAGAGAAAGTTCCTGAGATCGTGGAAAAAAGCGGCCTCTATCCAAGGCCCAAAATGGAATAGAATTCTCTAGTATCGCGTCCCGGAAATTTCTTCAATAATTTCCAAAGCACGAATGGTCAAGATTGGATACTCGCGGGGCGGTCGGGGGGTGGTCTCTCAGACCCGCAACACAAATTCCCTCGGAGCTTGTTGGACGCCCCCATAATGTCAATAGGGGTCAACTAACAGGCACAGGAGATATAGGGTGTTGGACGCATTATCCTTTGGGGCTGCCCGGTGATAAATATTAAGAATTTGGTGCCGTTCCAAAGGCACGGGAGGTATTGTTGCGGGCTAGACGACCACCCCCCGACCGCCCCACTTGAAAGCGAATGTATACAAGTTGTTTTCGGGACGTGATACTAATATGAACGCATTAATTCCCGTGACACTCCATTGAGCCCCCTCACCCTTCCCCTCTCCCCCACGTTGGGGGAGAGGGATGGGGTGAGGGGGAGCAGATGTCACTCCGTTAAGTGCGTTTGTATTAGACTTCATTTGGATTCATTTGTATATTGAAAGCCTAAGCGGATAAGGTTTCAGCGCTTCACGAGAGAAAAATAGAAGGAGGTTCCGTTATGCCAAAACCATACATTTTGGTTGTCGATGATGACCCGGATCTGGTGGAGACCGTGGCAATGATGCTGGAGAGCAAGGGATGTGAGGTTGGCATGGCCTATGACGGCATTGAAGGCGAAGAGTCTGTTAAGCAGCGTCGGCCTGATCTCGTTATACTCGATATCATGATGCCTCGCAAGGATGGGTATGTTCTTTGTGCTGAAATGAAGGCAAAGGAGGAAACGCGAGACATTCCGATCATCCTCTTGACAGCGGTTGGCGAAGCTGTGCCGAGCACGAGGTACTCCCATGCAGACGGCATGGGCACTGAGGCGGATGATTATATTCCCAAGCCCATTGACACCGAGAGCCTGTGGGAGGCCGTGAATAGCCTCCTCTAATGATTCCTTCCTCCATCTCCTTAGTCCCTCGATTCACGAATTGGGTGACCTGTTTATTGTCTCGGGACTAAGTGCTGCCCTGCGCTGCGACGGCCCTCCGGTCTGAGCTCTTCGGCAGAAAGCCCCTCGGCCGTGAGATCGGGGCCGAACGGCTCGAGGCCGAATGGGGGGAGCGATCCCACATGCCATGATGGTGAAAATGCGTCATAGTCATTGCGAATCGGAGCTCTCAGAAAACACCGAGGAGCGTAGAAGTCCATGACCTCCGCACCAAGGCTTGGGGGCTTTAAAATACTCACAGACGTGATCAGGGTCTCGGCGGTGTCGCCGGGAGCCGCGGCGCATTTTCCCGCTACATTCTGCCGGGTCGTTGCCGACGAAAAGGTGAACCTCCCCTATCTGACCATTGTATTCGGCGGCCATTCTTGGGGCCTGAACCTCATGGTGGAAGCGTCCGAGTGGCAGAAAACCTCCAAGGCTATTAAAGAGAACTTCGGAGAGATCTTCACCTCCAATTCAAAGAGCGCCGTTCTTTCTATTTTTCCCCATAAGAAGAACCCCGAGATTGCCGGCCGGCTTTTTGAGGCTTTTGACCGGGAGGGATTGGAACCGGATGCCTTGGCCAATTCGCCTTCGGCTCTTTCCGTTATTATCAATGAAGAGCTAATTACCAAGGCAAGCGACGCCCTTTTCGAGCCCTTCAGCTTTGGTCCCTATCGAACCCCTGCTGATTGGAAACTGGCGCAAAAGGGAAAAGAGCAGCTTTACAAGGAGGTGGTTGCGTCCTATCAGGAAAAGAGGCCGAAAGTCTATGGACTAGACTATCACGAGGGCCAGGATCTGGTTCAAATCAAACTGCGCAGACAGAACATGAGCCATGTGGGCACGTCCTTCAGGGGGTTTGCCCGCCTTGGTCTCAATCTGACCTTCTTGGCCACGGGCCCATGTGAAGAAACGGGAAAAGAGATTTTGGCCTTTTGTTTGCCTGGCACTGAGAGTCACGCCTACACCCAGATTATCGGGCGAATTGTTCCTGAAATACAGGTGGAAACCACCTCTCCTGTTGTCATCCTTTCCATGAACGGACCTCATTTCGGAGATCGGTATGGCATCGCCAGCGAACTCCTTGCTGCTTTGAACAACCACAATGTCAAACTCCTCGGTCTAAGCTGCACGATCGCCTCCATCACCGGTGTCTTTCCGTCCCATCAGTTCGAACCAGCCATCCGGGCGATTCAAGACTGTTTCGATGTTCCATCCATCACCAAGAAAGATTAGGGTATGCCATTTTTTAACAAAGAACGTGAAACCATGGCCTGGAAGAGACGTAAGGGGGAACTGGAAAAGCGTTTCCTGGAAACGTTTCGACACGCCTTCCAGCACGCCAGGGCTTACAACGATACGCTCCAGCGTGCCGGTGTATCCCTGTCCGACATCCAAGGCCTCGAGGATCTGGAAAAAATTCCCATTCTTCGTATGAGCGATTTGGTGGGACGACAGCGAGAGAATCCGCCCTTCGGCGGCTTCGAGACGATCGATGTGCGCTCTGTGAGACGAATCTATGTAAACCCCGGATTCATATGGCAGCCTGGAGAATGGGAACATCAAGATACCTCCTGGGCAGAGGCTCTGGCTGGTATTGGCTTCAAATCAGGGGACCGGATCCTCAACACCTTCAACTACCACTTGTGGCCTTTTGCCTTCATGCTGGATGGGGCGGCAAAAATGGTTGGGTCAACCGTGGTCCCAACCGGGGTTGGCAACACCCTCATGCAGATCCGTATATTGCAGATGTTGAAAGTCAATGGGTATATGGGAACGCCCAGCTTCCTGATGACTTTGGCTCAGCGCGCTGAGGGCATGGGCTTAGACCTGAGAAAAGATGTTGCTCTGGAAAGGGCCCTTGTGGCGGCTGAAATGCTTCCCGAGTCCCTGCGTGGCCGGATCGAGGACAAACTCAATATGGCTGTTCGGCAGGCATACGGTACGGTATTTCTGGGCTGCATCGGCTATGAGTGTCATTACAAAACAGGCTTGCACGTACCGGACAACATGGTGGTTGAGGTCGTAGATCCCAACACGGGTAAACAGGTAGAGCCTGGGGCAACCGGAGAAATCGTGGCCACGAATTTTAACGCCTCATACCCTATGATTCGTATGGCTACCGGTGATCTCTCCTCTTTCACCCAAGAAGCGTGCCCGTGCGGTAGAACCGGGCCAATGTTGAAAAAGATCATCGGGAGAATTGATCAAGCAGCTAAGGTTCGAGGGACCTTCATCCACCCATGGCAAGCCGATGAAGTCATTTCGCGGCATCCGGAAGTTTTCAAGTACCAGGTGGTCATTACCCGGGAGGATCACAAGGATATCATGACCTTTGTGATAGAGCTCAAGGAGGAAACCTCACGGCCACAGATCCTCGGGGCTCGCATTGAACGGGACATCAAGGATCTTTTGACCGTAAAGGGCGTCGTTCGGATCGTGCCCAGGGGAACCATTCCCGATCAACACAAGAAAATCGAAGACCGAAGGAGCTGGGACTGAGCGTCATCATGGTGGATGAAGATGTTGGATGAGAGGAGAATCGTGCTCGTGCTCAGAGACCGAAGGGAGCGGTGCTCGTCGTCGTAATCGAAACTGAAAAGATTCGCTTCAAACAAGAGACAAGATCGAGCATTGGTTCGTCACAATACCCGTATTTATCTCTGAGAATCCGAGTCCGTGGGGTGAATTCGGGTAGAACTCCTTGGAGCGACCTGTGGACAAAGTCAAAGTTGGTGGCATCATGCAGAGCGATGGACGGGCTCTGGTGAAGATCCTCTCTGTCCCCGACCATGCCAGCGTCGCAGGCACTATATTGAGCGCTATGGGGCAAAAGGGAATCAATATTGAGTTTATAGCAGGAAGTTATGACCTCGATGACCTGTGCAACTTTGCGCTGGTCATCGATCAAAAAGACCTTGATCAGGCCATTGATATCGTAGAAGGGGTTAAGCCCGCCATTGATGCTGGAGCCGTCTCCTACACCCCTGATGTGGCTGTCATCACCGTGTTCGGACCCCACCTTCGTGAGAAGCCTTACATCCACGGGCGTATGTTCTCGGCCATGGCCACTGTGGGAGTTAGTTCCTTGGCTATCAGCACGTCAATTTCAAGTGTCTCTTGTGTCATTGAGGGCCAGTTCTTAGATGCTGCCATACAAGCCCTTTCAGAAGTCTTTGATGTCCCTTTTCAGGTGAAAAAGCGACCCAAAGATTACTGAATCTCGGTGTGCGACGAAAGATTTCGGAGGCTTTGAGGATGACCGTGAAACGTTCCCCCCCACGCAGGGGAGCAAGTGGAAAGATCGGTAAGAAAAAAGCTGATGAGGTTATTGCAAGGGCCCGTCGGACACTCAGCGAACAGGAAAAGGGCTACCGTGAGCAGTCCTTGAGAATTCACCCTTGGGTCTGCGCGCGGTGCGGCCGTGAGTTTACGCAGAAAAATCTCCATATGCTGACCGTGCATCACAAGGATCACAACCACAACAACAACCCCCCGGACGGCAGCAACTGGGAGAACCTTTGCCTCTACTGTCACGACAACGAACACAGCCGCTATCTGGATCATCTTGCCGGCGGTGACGTGGATGTGGAAACCAAGGAAGAAAACAGGACCACCTATAAGCCCTTTGCCGGTTTAGACGACCTGCTCAAGGATAAGAAGGATTAGAAATCCGCTGCCCCGTTCGCCTGAGTTACAGGGGCTCTTGTGATTTTAATGACTTAGAGGGACTCGGACTTTTAAGATCAGAAATTGTGCCCATTTGTGCCTTAAGATACTCTTCCTGCTTCTGTGCTGCAAGCCTCAAGTCCGTATCGGAAACGATGTTATAGCGGTCGAAAACGCTCCTTGTTTTGTGCCCTGAAATCATCATTGCCACACGCTCAGGGATCCCCGCCCGTACCATATTCCTTACAGCCGTTCTCCTGAAGTCATGAAAAAGTTTCTTGCCTATCTTGGCATTTTTGCACGCCTTTCTCCATGCGAACTATCGTTAAAACATGCCAGGAGGTGATCTCAGTATTCATCAAAATAGCCGGTCCGCCCGCTTAACCAGCGGCATTATATCGAATTACCTGAAAGTCCTTTCGTCCCTGTAAAGAGATTGCTGAGGTCCCGCATACAAGAAAAGGGCTAAACTATTACTAATCCCCATAGGTTTGGCGGATTTATCCGCCATCTTCAAACCGTTCAATCGTGGTAGTCTTTCTCCCCACCCTTAATCCCCATATAGATCCTTTGGGAGTGAAGGGGTAGCTGATAGTAATCGATACCCAGCGCATCATAAAGGGCATTGCCGATGGCCGGGGGAATTGAGATCATCGGCTGCTCGGCAACCCCTCTGGCACCGTAGGGGCCGTCCAGTTGCGGTGTTTCAATAACATGCTGGGTCATCTCAAGGGGAATGTCTTTGGCCGTAGGAATCTTGTAGTCCACAAAGGATGGATTCAAAACCTTCCCATCTTTGGAGAAATGGAACTCTTCGATAACAGCACTTCCCAAGCCTTGAACGACGCCGCCGACAATCTGTCCCCTCACCAGTTTTTCATTCATGACCTTACCCACATCAAAGGCCGATGCGAGTTTGAGAACCTCGGTCTCTCCGGTCTCAACATCCACCTCGATCTCTACGGCATGGGCGCCGTAGGTCCAATTGAGGGCAGGCAATCCTTGCCCTGTTTCGGAATCCAGATGGGTCAGGCCCTGGGCAATGTATTTACCCTTGCCGATCACTGGTCCGCCAATGGAGTTCCCGTTGGGGTAGGAATACCCGCTCACCACCTGACGGTATTCAAGGTATTCATCCGGATTATGATGGACATACACCCGCTCCTTATCGCAAACCAGTTCATCAATCGAACAGCGCAGCACGTGAGCCGCCGTCTCCTTAATCTGTTTCATGCAGTCATGGGCGGCCGCTATGACGGCATTACCCGTCATCAACACGCCTTTACTGGCCACCGTCTGCCAGTCATAAGGGGTGAATGCCGTATCGCAGTCCCAAGGCACATGGACTTTTTCAACAGGGATCTTCAGTTCCTCTGCTGCGATTTGTGCCAATGCCGTATAAGTCCCCTGACCGTAGTCGACCAGCGAAGTTATGAGATCTACCGTCCCATTCTCATTAAACTTGAGGATGACACCGGTTGAGGTGAAGGTCGGCATGGCCGGGGCCTTGTGGAGAAGGGCGACGCCCTTTCCTCGGACCTTGCCCGTCTGCCTTCTGTCCCTGCGCCTTTGTTCGTCGGATTTGTTGCCAGCCCATCCGATATCCTTGGCTACCGCTTCAAGGCATTTATCTACCCTGCCCGTGTTCTCGGTGATTTTTTCCCCGGTTATCGTGGTTGAGCCCGGCATTAGCACGTTCTTCATCCTCAATTCAACCGGATCCATGTCCAACTTTCGGGCAATGATATCCATATTTCTTTCGATGCCCCACAGGGCTTCAACGTGACCAAAACCCCGATAGGCGGTGCCGAATATCTTGTTGGTATAAACCACGAATGAGTCGATTTTACAGTGATCGATTTCATAGGGGCCCGCTCCTGAATAGGCCGCAGCCCTCCCGATATTGACGCCGTAATCCGCATAGGCGCCGGCGTCCCAGTAAAACCTGACCTCCAGGGCGGTGATCTTACCCTCCTTTGTCACACCTGTCTTAAATTCGGAATAAAGGCCCTGCCTTGATGGGATGGTGTTGAATTCTTCTTCCCGGGTCATCTTGAGTTTCACAGGTCTCCCGCCGGCCTTCTTGGATAGCACGTAGCTCAATGGTTCCAGGTGTATGCCGGCCTTCCCGCCAAAACCGCCTCCTACGTAAGGCACCTGCACTCTTATTTTTTCATGGGGTATCCCGAAACAGACGGAAAACAGATTGCGAACAGTGTAGGGTGATTGTGCGGACGTCCAGATTTTGACCTTATTCTTTGGAAGGGACTGGGCGATGGCAACGTGGGTCTCCATGGGGACGTGCTGGGCGGGCGGGTTGTAAAAGCTGTTTTCAATGATATGGTCCGCCCTTTTGAAACCCTCCTCAATATTGCCTTTTCTAACCTTTTGTTGGTGAGGAATATTCGTCCCGGCCTGGGGTAAGAATACCCCTTTCATGTAATCGTAATCCCCGAGATATGGATGTACGAGAGGGGAATCGGGCTCCAGGGCATCCAAGGGATCGAGCACCGGTTTCAAAACCTCCCACTCAATTCCGATCTCTCGACACGCCTGCTCAGCGATCAGCTCGCTATCAGCCGCCACGGCGGCAACCGGTTCACCCTGATAACGAACGAAGTCCTTGGCGAGGATGTCCTTATCCAGTATGTATAACCCTACCTTGTAATCCAGTTCCTTTCCGGTCAGCACCGCCCTTACACCAGGGATCCTATCGGCTGCACCGGTATCTATATGCTTTATCCTTGCATAGGGATGAGGGGATCGAACGGTCTTTCCATAGAGCATCCCCGGTAGGATCATATCATGGACATACACGGCGGCGCCGGTGACCTTTTCAACGCCATCCAGTCTTGATATGCCCTTACCAATGTATCTATAGCCGCTTTCTTTCTCCGCCATTACATCGCCTCCTCAACCCTCACTTTTTGATCTTGCCCCATCCAGCGAAGTCGCTTCTTTCTTTGAAACAACCGCTTCAATGGCCTGTATGATGGGTTCGTAACCCGTACATCTACAGAGATTGCCCGCAATCGCCTCGACGATCTCTTCCCTGTTGGGATTGGGGTTTCTATCCAGCAAGTTCTGCCCTGACATAATCATCCCGGGTGTGCAGAACCCGCATTGGGTACCTCCATGTTCTACAAAGGCCTTTTGAAGCTCCGTGAGCATTCCTTCCTTGGCCTCGCCTTCAATCGTCCTTATCATTGAGCCGTCGGCCTCGACAGTCAACACGAGACAGGCATTGACCGTCTTTCCATCCATGATCACGGTACAGGCGCCGCATTCACCCATGCCGCAACCCTCTTTTGTTCCCGTGAGATAGAGTCGCTCCTTGAGGAACTGAAGCAGTGTCATATGGGCCGGGACATTCTCTATGTATTCAACCCCATTCACTTTAACGGTAATGTCAATGTCTCTTCTGTACTCGCTCATCGCAAACCTCCTAACCATCGATTACACACTTTGGCAGTTTGTTTTTGCAACAGGCTGATAGACGCCCCTTTGATAAGCATTTAGTCCAATGATCATGAACAGATCCTTTTCACTATTCTCTTTACATAGACCCTTGCCATATCCGATCTATATTCCGCCGTGGCCCGTACATCATCTATCGGGGAAATGGAACTCACCGCCAATTCAGACACTTCCTCAGCCAGCTTATCAATGTCATTAACCTCTTTGTAGAGTTGGTCCATGCCCTCAAGCAAGAGGGGGGTTTCTGCACAGGCGCCGACACAAATGCGGAGGGTTCCGGAACCGGGATCTGCCAGTCCTGCCACATTGACGACGGCCAGATCGTGCCCTTTGATCCTTTGCTTCTTCATATATCCCATCTTCGCCTTTTGGTAGGCGGGAATATCCACACGCACAACAATTTCGCCCTTTTCGAGCGCATTCTCCTGCACCCCTGTCATGAATTCCGTGACCGGCATTGTTCTTTCGCCCTCCGGGCCTTTGATCACAATCTCTGCGCCCAGAACGAAAAGTGGCGGTCCCATATCGGCCGCAGGCGATGCCTTACAGATATTTCCCACCAGCGTCGCCCTGTTTCGAAGTTGATAGGTCCCGAGAACCGAGACCGCCTCGTGAATAACCGGATGGGTGGTCTTTAGCGTTTTGTCTTCAAGAATTGCGTTTAGATCGGTTCGGGCTCCAATGCTCACGCCTTTTTCGGCGTCCACCTTAAAGGTATCCAATTCTTCGATACCTTTCAGATCAACCACCAGATCACTATTCACCACCCCGTTTCTTAAATCCACCAGAAGCGCCGTACCCCCAGCCAATGCATGCGCGTTATCCTCTTGCAAGGCCTCGATCGCTGCATCCACAGTGTCCGGCTTCACGTATGCAAAGGGCATTATCATGTCTCGCATCCTCCTTTTATGGCATTTGATAACCTCTTTACTCTTTTGTGCCCCCTGTAAGAACTTCCTTATTCGTTATCCATTCGCAGAGTAATTAAATGGAAATTCTAAAAAAACAAATCTCAAATCACAAATAAATTCCAATGACAAAAAATTCAAACTGACAAAGTAATGATCCAGTAGGTAAGAAAAACCCAAGGTTTAGGGCATTCGTATTTGTAACTTGGTATTTATTTGGAATTTGATGCTTGGAAATTGGGATTTAAATGATCCCTTGAGCTTTTAAGTTGCTCGAAATTGTAATCGGCTCGCCGTTTATTGCTTCAGGCTCTCCTTTCCCTTTCGGCCGATGCTTCCAAATACCAACACATCCCTACCAGGGCATCGGTACCCGATGTCTCGCCGTGATTTGAAGCGTTCGAGACCACCCCCATCACTTCATCCGGCTCACGAGCCCTTGCTAATCCTCTTGCCGCTTCAATCATATAGTAGGGAAAATGGCCTCGGAAGGCCTGCCATAGCAGGGTCCTCCCGCTATGGTTTGTTCTTTTGAGTACGGCTCGAATCTCTCTTTTATCAATGGACAGAGGCGACATCCTAACCTGGTCATTCGAAATAAGTTCCAGCATTTTTTCCCCGATCAAGGCGCCTGCAATGAAATCATCGCCCGAGGGAGTGAATCCAACACCCAATCCCACCAGTTGTGACAAACCCTTTAGTTCCTGCACGCCGCGTCCTCTCTTGCCCAGCCCGTCGAGGATCTCCGAGGCCTTTCTTTCGAAAATGCTTCCTACTGCTTTGGCACCCAAGCATCCGAGAAAACCGCTCCCTTTACCTTCTTCAAGCAGTGTGTTTTTGAGAAGAGATGGTTTGGCAATGCTAAGACCTTCAACATCCTTTGGAAGCAAAGCGCTCCGCCAAACCCGCCCCACTGCGAGATCAATTTCCAGATCGTTGATTCTCATTCGGCTTCCATAAAAATGAACCTTGTCTCCTCGTCTTAGAGAGAGCTTTTTGTTTTTCGAATCACTAAAACGCTCGGGGAGACTAAGGCTTAAGGACGTCATGCGAGATTGGGCTTTCACAACGGGGACAAGGTGTTGATCTGGATGAAGAATATTCAGGGCTTTTGAGCAGACCGATAGGATCTCGCCGGTACCCTTGAGAGGATACACAAAAATGCCGGTTTCTTCGGCCTTGAAATGCATCTCGGAGGTTAAACCGTAAGTCAACTCAGTCCTCACTCATGCTGCGATCAGACCTGATATACCTTCGCGAGGGTATTTTCGCGGCATTATTCAGATTGCTATGGGTTTCTTTCTTTCGGCAGTAAAAGTTAGAGTATAGTTAAAGGGGATAACTGTGTCAAGAATGCGAGACCTATGCAAATCGGCCCCTTTTACCCAATCTTCCATCTTCGCTTAAGCTACGACGGGACAAGCGGCTTCATGCTCGGATTTTAATCCGCCTCAGGCGGGTTAAAACCCTCATCTTCATCGACCTTGAACAAAATGGGGCGTTGTGCAAAGGTCTCAGTTCATTAGTACCCCTGATCACCAGCAAATATTCCTTTACTTGATGAGGTCTTAGCATTTATACTTCATATTTTTTATCTGCTGAATCATGACTCACGACTTTTCATCTTTAGCAAAATGTCGAATATGATCCAATCGCAGGTTGATCAAAGATGTCCAGATATAAGGCTTCCGAAATCCCGAGGGATGAGGGTAACGCAGCCCTTTGGCTTTGCTCAGGGCCGTGAGCTTGCCAAACAACATATCAAACGGCAGATGAGCGTTGTTCATCAACCTGCAAGAATTAGGGATGTCCTATGAAAATCCTAGTTCCAGGCTCCGGACCTGAGCTCTTAGGCAAAACAGGATACTACGAGCGATTCGCAGTTCAGGCCATTCAATATCTAAAGAATGCGGCTCATGAAGTCATATAGGTTGATGACAATCCGGCAACCCTTTATCCCGATTACAAGCTTGCCGTTCTCGATGCCTGGTGGATGACTGCGGGCAATTTGTTGCCCAAGGACACCTTCGATGTCTCGGGTGGCTTGGGGCACGGGGGTGAGGGAGAGACGTCCATCAGCCTTGCGATAGTCCCCGAGCTTGTAGATATGAGTCTTGCCAAAGGCATGATTCCGGAGATGGATGAGAACGTAAAGCTGATTTGGAATTTCCAAGAGCTGACGGATTTCGGGGCAAGCGGTGCGCCACAAAAGGGAACGGTCGAGAAAGGAAAGAAAATGAAGCAGGTATTGGTGTATTACCTCGTAGATTTCGTAGAGAAGATGGACAAAACGGATTGGAAGTGTACGAAGAAGGCGTATCTTTCAGAATGAGCCGGCTTTGTTGATCCCATTTTTCGACCTCATTTAAGGCGATCCGTGAAGCGCTTTCAAACACCGACGCCATAGCCGTCACTGGTCAGATCACCCGCTCAAGGCCCAGTAAAGTGCCGGCAAAAGTGTGATATAAGCCTCAATTAATAGGTTGAGGCCCGCCCTGAATGCAACTTCATTAAAGGAGGAAACCGTTTTGAAAACCGTGAAGATCAGTGCTGGACCGTTCGATTTCCTGGCGCGGATGGAAGAGGCTGAAGCGCCGAAGACGTGCGCGGTTTTTTCGCGCCTGCTGCCCTACCGAAACAAGATCATTCACGTGCGCTGGAGTGGGGAAGCGGTATGGATACCTCTGGGCGACCTGGATCTGGGTCTGGGATACGAAAACCACACGAGCCATCCTTCCCGCGGCGACATCCTGCTTTACCCGGGCGGAATCAGCGAAACAGAAATCCTGTTTCCCTATGGCAGTACCTGCTTTGCCAGCAAGATGGGTCAGCTAGCTGGGAATCACTTCCTCACCATCATCGAAGGTCAGGAACATTTTCGGGCCCTGGGCAAAATGGTCCTCTGGGAGGGTGCCCAGGACATCCTTTTCGAAAAGCTCTGAGGCCTCCCAGGGGCATCCTCTTAGCTGCGCTGTCGCATTTTGAACGCTAGCCCATAGGGCTCGCGCTCCACGAACCGCCCCTGCCCCAGTCGGCCGACGAACTCACCGTTATCCACGATCAGATCGCCCCGCAGAAGCACCTTCTCCGTTCTCCCTCTCTGCTCAAACCCTTCGTAGGCGTTGTAGTCGATGCCCTGCTGGGAGGTCTTGACGCTGATGGTTCCCTTGTATTCGGGATCGAATACCACGATGTCCGCATCCGCGCCCACGGTTAAGGTGCCTTTTTGAGGGAACATTCCGTAGAACTTGGCGGGTGCAGTAGCGAATACGTCCACCATCCGTTGGAGGGACAGTTTACCGGGTACCACCCCGTATGTGTACAGGATTGCAAGGCGGTTCTCGACGCCCGGAGCGCCGTTCGGGATCTTGGTGAAGTCCCCGCGGCCCAATTCTTTTTGCTCCTTGAAGTTGAACGCGCAGTGGTCCGACCCCACGACTTGAAGCCACCCATTCTCAATGGCTTGCCACAGCGCATCGTGGTGGGGAGTCTCCCGCAAGGCCGGGGAACACACATATTTGGCTCCTTCGAAATCGGGTTTGGCCAGGTTCTCCACCCCTAGGGTCATATAGTGTGGGCATGTCTCCCCGAATATCTCCACGCCGTCCATATAGGCCGATCGGATGGCCTGCATGGCTTCCGTGCATGATACATGCACGATAAATAGGGGGGCGTTCGCGGCTTTGGCCAGGCAGGCGGCGCGGGCTGTGGCCTCCGCTTCCACCACCGGCGGGCGGCTCGTGGCATGATATTTAGGATCCGTCCACCCCTTGGCGAGGCACTCCTGCTGCATCTCATCGATCAAGTGGCCATTTTCTGCGTGCAGCATGGGCATCATCCCCACTTTCTCGGTTGCCTTGAGCATGCGGTAGATGATCGCATCATCGCACATGAACGGGGTGCCTTTGTAGGCCATGAACATCTTGATGGTTGAAATCCCGGCCTTGATGAGTTCGGGCAGTTCGTCAAAAACGCCCTCCTTACTTGCATCCATAAGAATGGCATGGAAACTATAGTCTACCGGGCATTTGCCATCCGCCTCTTCTTCACGATGTTTCGTAATGGAGTCCATAAGACTCATGCCCTTCGGCTGCGGAGCGAAATCGATGACCGTGGTCGTGCCCCCAACCGCCGCTCCTGCCGCGGTATCGAAGCTGACCGTGTGGGTCCCCATGAAAGGGAGCTTGAAATGGGTATGGCCATCGATTCCGCCGGGAAAAACGTACTTCCCGGTGGCATCCACCGTTTCATCGGCACGTCCCTCGAGCCCACTCCCGAGGGCAACGATCTTCTCACCCTCGATCAAAACATCGCCCTTGAACTGCTCGCACGCACTCACGATCGTTCCACCCTTGATTATCTTTGCCATCTTCAGAATTCCTCCATCTTTGAAGTAATTAGGAGAATAAGTCGCACCTCACTCTTTCGATAAACTCTTCAGTGTTTCAACGAGCACCTCCAATCCCTTTTCAGCATCAGCCCATTCCGTCCACTCCAGAGGTGAATGGCTGATCCCTTGCACGCTGGGGACGAAGATCATTCCTGTCTTTATCTTTTCGGCAATATTCTGTGCATCGTGTCCGGCTCCGCTGCTCATCCGTTTTGACGGAATCCCCAGTTTCTTGGCCGAATCTTCGATTACATGGGTGACCTCCTTTGAAAGGGGAACCGGGTTATGGATGGCCGGCATTTGGATTTCCGTCGTGACATCGTATCGGGCTTCGAGGTTCTCTATGAAATCAACGGTTATCTGGATCAGGTCTTCCATATTTTTCCGGTTCACATCCCGAATATCGATTCCCAACTCCACTTTTCCGGGGACGATATTGGTTCCGTTGGGAAACACGTTTAATCGGCCGACCGTTCCAACCGTCGTGCTACCCAGTTCCTCCACCATTTCTGTGGCCCGCTTGTTTACAAAGGTGACGACGTCCGCAGCAGCGACCAGGGCGTCCTTTCGCATCTTCATGGGGGTGGTGCCCGCATGATTCTCCTGACCTGTGATGGTCACCAACATCCAGGCCAATCCGGTGATATCCTGCACAATCCCGATTGGGGTCCCTTCTTCATATAGGATCGGTCCCTGTTCGATGTGCATCTCGATCATGAATTCCACGTCATCCAGCCTCCGGATGGACGTCCCCCGGTATCCCATACCGTCCAGCGCATCACGCAGCGTGCGTCCCTTCTCATCCTTCAAGTCCAGCGCCTGCTCTAACGGAACCTTGCCTGTCAGGACCGAGCTTCCCAGGAGCACCTGTTTGAAAGCCGACGCCTCTTCCCCGGTAAAGATTACTACCTCCAGGGGTCTTTTGTTTTCGAAGTTCTCCTCCTTGAGCCTTTGCACTGCTTCTATAGCGCCAAAGACCCCCAGGGCGCCGTCAAACATACCGCCGTTCCGAACCGAATCCACGTGGGAACCGCACATCACCGAACCCAAACCAGGCGTGGATCCCTCCCTTCTCCCAAAGATGTTCCCTACGGCATCGAACTCCACCCGGAGACCCGCTTCCTTCATACATCGAACGGCGTAGTCTCTGATCTGCCGGTTCTCCTTGGAGCCGGTGGGTCGAGTGACCCCAATATCCAGGCTGAGTTGATCGCTACGCTCGACTCTCACCGATCCGGGCCTCCCAATTCCTCCCGTCTCGACGAGGTGTCCCTTTAACCGCTCAATTCCACTCATATTTGTACTCCGGAATTCGTCCGTGTAAGACCAAAACAAGAATTACAGAATTGCCTAGTATTGTCAAGCGTCAGCCCGGATGCAGCCAGGGTGTTTTTGTTTAGAATAAATTTACCGTGCCGGATGCGGAAAGTGTGATCTCAAGCTGCCCTCATGATACCGCCGCTTTCCTCGGGGAGATTCACTTGACACAGAAAATGAACCAGCTTAATGTACGAATCTTACAGGAAGCTCATTGGAATAAGGAGAGCGAGAACATGAGTGATCCCCCCCTGCATTATCAAAGTATCACCGAACTTGCCCCCAGGCTCCGGCAGAGCGAAATCTCCCCGGTGGAGCTAACGGAGCATTACCTTGCTCGCGTCGAATCCTTGGATGGAAAGCTGAATGCGTATCGGCTAGTATGCGGTGACCGGGCTATGGAGGAGGCACGTGCGGCAGAAGCCGCTTTGCGTGTTGGAAAGGACCTGGACGTCCTGCACGGTATCCCGTATTCAGTCAAAGACCTTTTTGACATCGAAGGACTGCCTACTACCGCAGGCACAAGCCTGCTCGAAGAGAATATCGCTGCAAGGAGTGCGCACGCGTGCCGCAAACTTGGCCGCGCGGGGATGATCCTGCTGGGCAAAACCAACACCGTTCAATTCGCTTACGGCGGTGTGGGCATTAATCACGACCATGGTACACCATGGAATCCCTGGAGCAAGACCCATCGTGTCCCCGGTGGGTCAAGCAGCGGCTCCGCTGTGGCAGTGGCCGCCGGTATGGCGCCTGTGGCGCTGGGAACCGACACGGGGGGATCGGTGCGCGTCCCAGCTTCCCTGTGCGGGATAGTAGGCCTGAAGACTACGGTAGGCCGAATCGGGCGTTCGGGTGTGTATCCGTTGAGTTGGAGCCTCGACTCGGTAGGGGTTTTGAGTCGGTCGGTGGAAGATGCAGCTTTTGTATATCAGTGTATGCAAGGCGCGGACCGAGACGACGAGACCACTTGGGGGCTGGCTCAGCCGGATACGCTAAAAGGCTTAAAAAAGGGTGTGCGGGGGATGCGATTGGCCTTTGCCGAATCCGTATTCTGGGAAAACGTCAACCCGGAAATCGACAAGGCGGTGCGGGAATGCGGCAGGGTGTTCGAGGAACTTGGGGCGCGGGTAAGCAGCGTCCCATTCTCTGAAGCCGAGGAGGCTCGGCAGCTCAACCCCAAAGGGCTGATTATTGCTGCTGAAGCCTATACGCTCAACAAGAAATGGTTGGAAGAATATTTCGATCGCCTGGATCCGATTGTGTCTCACCGAATGATCAACGGCAAGACAGCAGAGGCCAGCGAATATCTTCAAAATAATTTTAGTTGGAAACAGCTTAGGGCAAAGGCGGTAAACGCCTTGACAGATGTGGATGCTCTGCTCGTGCCGACAACCGCTATCCACGCTCTGCCAGTAACCGATGTTGATGCCGATATGAATCGTTACGCCGATTTGAACATTACCTATCTTCGCAACACATCAATCGGCAGTACCCTGAATATGTGCGGCTTGAGCGTGCCGTGCGGATTCACGCAAGAAGGGCTTCCCATAGGACTGATGGTCTATGGGAAGCCCTTTCAAGAAAATGTGGTGCTCCGTGTCGGCTATGCCTTTCAACAGGTTACCGACTGGCACCGACGCACCCCGGAACTATCCTGGGCCGCCAAAGAATGAACCAACGACGGCTACTTCTTCGGATTCTTTGCGGCGAAATCCTCGGCCATTTCTGACAAGGTACACCACCTGACCCCTGAGTGCTGATTAATATAGTCGATAAGCTTCTCGTGCATCAGAATGCACTGCGGTCTTCCACTTACATCCGGATGAATCGTCATGGGGAAAACAGCATCATCATATTCCCGGTACATGAAGTCAAACTGATCCTTCCATAGCTGCAGGATCACATCGGGGGAAATCCAGCCAAAACTATTCGGCGCCTTCTTGATGAACATCATCGGGGGAAGATCGTCCAAGTACCAGTTCGCCGGGATCTCGATCACATCCGTTTCTTCACCCCACTCCATGGGTTTCATCCATTCATCCGGATCCTTGCTGTAGTCTATGGGATAGATCGTCTCGGCTGTGGGCGCATAATAACACTGGAAGTCGTGGTGCATCAGGCTGTGATCGTACTTGACACCATACTTCTGGAGCAGATCAATCGTATTTGGACTTAGTTCCCACCAGGGAGCCACATATCCCACGGGTTCCTTGCCTGCCAGCTTTGTCAATACCTCCACGGTCTTGACGAGGATCTTCTCTTCCTGCTCGCGCGTAAGGGCCAGCGGATTCTCATGGCTGTAACCATGAAGCCCAATCTCATGCCCTTCGTCTACAATCTGTTTGCACTCGTCAGGAAACGTCTCAGCCGACTGCCCGGGAGTAAACCAAGTTGCACGGATGTTCTTGGTTTTGAAGAGCTTTATTAGTCTTGGAATGCCCACCTTACCGGCAAAGACCCCTCTGGTAATATCATCCGGTGAGTCCTCCCCTCCATAGGAACCAATCCAGCCAGCAACGGCATCAATGTCAACACCATAGCCCACTCTGATGTCCTTTTCAGCCATTTCAGAGCCCTCCTTTCTCTAGTTGCATTTTGTCAAGAGATCGCACTGATCCGCCAATGCGAAAGGTCCACACTGCTCTAGAAAAAAATCCTCCTCGCCCCGGTCGCGCCCGGAAACGATATCCGCCCTCTTATAGGGAATATGATGGGAATGTCAAGCTTTTTTGTAAGCCTCGCGCGTTGGCGTCATACGTGGGTAAGCAGGCGAAATGTGATCCCCCATAGGGAACCCACTGCGCCCCCTTTTTTCACCTTGACATATGAGCACCTTTTCCTTATAAAAAATGTGGACCGATGTTTGGCGGCCGACCGGCGGAGGAATACGATCTGAGGTCGGGTCTCGTCGGGGTGAGGGGGGTGTGCTAAGGCCTTTGGAACGAGTTCCCCCATGTGATCGTGCAGGAACCCAGAGTCAAATAACCCAACAGACCACAAACCCCCGTGCCAAGACATCTTGTGATCTTTGGAGCTAAGAGGGTACCCGTTAACCTGAAAAAGGAGGCTACCATGGATACAAAAGGAAGGAATGGAGGCAAGAAAGGCAACCCGAAAAACCCGGCCAAGGCCAAGAAGGAGACAACGTGGGCGAACCGTAAGATAAGCCGGCGCACGCTGTTAAAGGGCGCGGCCGCGGCGGTCGGCCTGGCGGCCGGCTCCGGCGTGATTGGCAAATTCCCGACAATTTGGGCGCAAAAAATCAAGGATATCAAGCTTCTTCAGGTTGGCGGTTCATACTCCTCCATTATAGACATCGCCAAACAGGCGACGAAAGACCTCGGCTTTACGATCGAAATGCAGAATGCTTCGTCCGACGCCCTGGTCAACCGCATAGCCACGCAGCCAAAATCGCTCGACATCGCCAACATCGAATACGTCAATCTACCGCTGCTCATCCCCCGGGGAGTGCTGCAGGGGATCGATCGTAAGCGTTTCAAATACTGGGACAAGGTGGTGCCCATCTTCACAAAGGGCAAGTACCCTGACGGTAGAACGGTCTCACGGCAGGGTGTATCACCTTACGAGGTGCAGTATATCCCGAGTGCCAACGCCAAGGATTTCCACGACGGTCCCAGCGGTTGGCTGACCGGCATCCCCATCGTTTACAATGCCGACACCCTGGGTATCCGGCCCGACCTCATCAAGCGGCCGATCGAACACTGGCACGAAATCCTGAACCCCGAGTTCAGAGGGAAAACGGCATTCATGGATATGCCTTCGCACGGCATGATGGATGCTTCCATGGCAATCGAATCCCGCGGTGACCACAAGTACGGCGACAAGGGCGACATGACCCCCGCAGAGATCGACTTGACCATTAAGGTCCTGATTGATGCCAAAAAGGCCGGCCATTTCCGTGCTTTCTGGACAACCTTCGACGAATCGGTAAACCTGATGGCATCAGGCGAGGTGGTGATCCAGTCCATGTGGTCGCCTGCAGTCACCGCTGTGCGAGCGCGCGGTATCCCGTGCTATTACGCACCGCTGAAGGAAGGCTACCGCGCCTGGGCCGACTGCCTCAGTCTCATGGGGCACCTGAGCGGTATGAAACTGGATGCGGCCTATGAATACATGAACTGGTATCTATCCGGCTGGCAAGGCGGATTCATCGCCAAGCAGGGCTACTACAGTTCCGTTCCGGAAACCGCCAAAAACTTCATGAGCGAAGACGAGTGGGGTTACTGGTACGAGGGTAAGGCCGCCAAGGGCGAAATCAAAGACCCCTACGGCAACCATATGGAGAACGCCGGCCACGTGCGCGATGGCGGTGCCTTCTGGGAGCGTATGGGGAACGTCGCCTGCTGGAACACGGTCATGAAGGAGAACCGTTACCTGATCCGCAAATGGAACGAATTCATAGCGGCCTAAAGGATTTACCATCCAGAGGTGGGGCGGCATAGAGCCGCGCCGCCTCTGCTATCTTTTCAATCCAGCATGATGAAACTCTCACCAAAAACCATCTCATACCTCCAAGTGGCGCCTTTGACGCTGGTGCTGCTGGTTTTTCTCGGGATTCCGCTGCTCGCGGTCTTGGCGGTCAGTTTCTTTGATTACGACGATTTCAACGTGTTTCCGGCGTTCATCTCGATGAATTATGTTGAGCTCATCACGTCGAGCCTGACCTACAAGCTATACCTGACCACGCTCAAGTTCACCTTCATCGTGTGGGCCCTGACGCTCGTCATCGGCTTCACAACGGCCTATTTCCTGGTTTTCCACGTTCGCAAACTTATTTGGGCGATCGCACTCTTCCTGCTTTGCACCGTGCCTTTCTGGACTTCCAACATCATTCGTATGATATCGTGGATTCCATTTCTCGGCCGCAACGGCATTTTCAACCAGACGTTGATATTCCTCGGCATCACCGATAAGCCGATGGACTTCCTGTTGTTTTCCGATTTCTCGGTCGTGATCGCTTACGTACACCTATTAACTCTGTTCATGATCGTGCCGCTCTTCAATTCCATGGCCCGCATCGACCCGGCAGTGATGGAGGCCGCCGTCGACGCTGGCGCCAGCCGCTGGGGGGTGATCACACAGGTCGTCATTCCCTTGTCGAAAACGGGGATTGCGCTCGGGTCGATTTTCGTCATCGCGCTCGTCATGGGCGACTTCTTCGTAGTCAGGGTCATGAGCGGAGGGCAGACCGCCTCGGTGGTTTTAGCGATTTCTAACGAGATTACCCTCCTACAGTATCCGCCGGCCGCCGCAAGCGCTGTGGGATTACTGGTTATGGTCACGTTGATGGTGTCGGGGATCCTGCGCCTTGTCGACGTGCGCAGAGAGCTTACACGCTAGGAAGGGTTTGCATTTATGGCACTAAAAAGCTACGGCAAGCGTCCCTGGACCTTCTACGCGCTGGCAGGGTTTTTCACCCTGTTTGTCTTGTACCTGTACGGCCCCATGTCGGCCATCTTCATTCTCTCCTTCCAGGGGCCGAACGGCGGCCTCACCTTTCCCATGGAAGGCGTCTCGCTGCACTGGTTCCACGCCCTTTTCCAGCAGCAGCGCACAGGCGATTTCGCCGGTTCTTTTCTGCGCTCCATTTCCCTGGCGGGCATCGTTCTGGTGTTGACCGTGACCTTCTCGGTGATGGCCGGATTGGCCTTCCGCCGCCGCTTCTTCGGTGCAACATTCATTTTCTACATGGCGATCGCCAGCCTGATCATACCGGGGCTGGTCCTCAGTCTGGGCATCGGTCTGATGTTCCAGTTATTTGGCATCGAGACTGCGTGGTACACTTCTGCATTGGGCGCCCATCTTACCTGGACACTGCCCTTCGGACTGCTTATCATGTTTGCGGTCTTGAGCCGTTTCAACAAGGAATACGAGGAGGCGGGACGCGATCTGGGAGCCAGCAACCGAAAGGTTCTCTCGAACATCCTGTTACCGATTCTGCTGCCCGGGCTCATCGCCGTGGCATTGTTCGGGTTTACCCTGTCATATGACGAATTCGCGCGCACCATGATCACGGTTGGGCCCGCGAATACATTACCTTTGGAAATCTGGGCCATGACTACCAATGTCACCTCGCCCGCGCTCTATGCCCTGGGCACGATGACGACCGCGGTATCGTTCGTTGTGATTACCATTTCACTGGGATCGATCGCCCTCATCCAGCGCCGGCGCGCGGGGCGCGGACGAAAGAGAGAATAGACATTGTAGCCGTGATGGACTGTTGGATAGGATCGCTTTTGGCGTTCTTACTGGTATAGTACCGAACGGATAAAGTTCTATATAAATGTCGAGGAGATAAAAGACCAATGGAAGCCAGAGGAGAAGTTGAACTAATCAATGTCACCAAAAGATTTGATGAGGTGGTGGCGATCGATGATATCACTTTGAAGATTCCCGCGGGGACCTATTGTTGTCTGCTTGGACCCAGCGGTTGCGGCAAGACGACCATTCTGCGCATGATCGCCGGTCACGAAACTCCGACCGCGGGCGATATCCGCATCGACGGCGAATCCGTGGTGGATCTTCCTCCCGTGCAACGCAGCACCGCCATGATGTTCCAGAGTTACGCCCTGTTCCCTCACCTGACCTGTCTTGACAACGTCGCCTTTAATCTGAAAATGCGCGGGATCCCCAAAACCGAGCGGCGCCAAAAGGCCCACGAGATGCTGGAGCGCGTCCACATGGATCAGTTCGCTCACCGCGTGCCGGCTGAGCTTTCGGGCGGGCAGCAACAGCGCATTGCCCTTGCCCGGTCCCTGATCACCAATCCCCGCGTCTTGCTTCTTGATGAGCCCCTCTCGGCACTCGATGAATTTCTCCGGATGCAGATGCGCGGCAACCTGAAACAGATGCAGAAGGAGTTGGGTATTACATTCATCCACGTCACCCACACCCAGATGGAGGCAATCGCAGTGGCTGACCTGCTTGTTGTCATGGATCACGGCCATATAGACCAGGCAGCAGCCGCACAGGAGGTCTATAGCCTGCCGCGAAGTACCTATGTGGCCCGTTTTATGGGCGGTCAAAACGTCCTTTCAGGAAAGGTTGTGTCGCTGGGCGGCAAGGTAGCGGCGCTTCAAGAAGACGGCGGCGCGCGCTTCGAGGTACCGCTTGGAGATCAACAGTTGACCGAGGGCCAACCTTATTTTTTTGCCGTTCGAAGGGATCACTTGGAGGTGGAAAAGGTGGCGAAAGACTCCGATGCACCCCCCACAGAAGTCAATGCGATCCAGGGAACGGTCACTATGACCGAGTATCAGGGGACCTGGGTCAAGGTGTCTGTCGAGCGTGAGGGCGCCGAGAAATTTATTGCCAACATCCCGGATGAAATCTATTTCGCCAACCCTATAGTCGATGGCGACCGGATCATCGCGCGCTGGGAAATGGAGGCCGCACATCCTTTGGCCCACACTGGCGCTGATGATGACATAAGCCGTTTATATGGTGAGGATTTCAGCTCCACCCCCGCTTACCTTGATGGTAACTGACAACAGAAACCGGGAAAACGTGGGACTCCATTCATTGATGGGATTTTCAATGATAGGCAACAGCCTCTAAATTCCCGCCGCTGCTTATCTTTACATCACAAATGGCTTGCTTTAAGCTGGCCGCATCAATCTAGGGAAAAAGCCTTTTAACAAACATGTCCGTTTCTTTGAGTTTCGGTCACTATGGCATGAGCAAGTGCATTTTTTTACAAGGGTGTTGAATAGATACCTGATGCTGCTCTCCGGTAGGACCGCATGATTCTAACCTATCCCCTGAATCTGATCCTTTCAAGTATTGTGTTGGTAATCGCTCGGTTTTCGAGCCGACCAAATTTAAGTATTCGATAAGC
>Ga0180438_10001399_pt1 | contig 42998 bp, 45 predicted proteins | sample SS_ome_12_FD_132455 | JGI IMG/M metagenome (GOLD analysis project Ga0180438, IMG submission 132455) | Hypersaline lake sediment archaeal communities from the Salton Sea, California, USA - SS_3_D_2 metaG | ecosystem: Environmental > Aquatic > Non-marine Saline and Alkaline > Hypersaline >...
TAGCGCATGGCAGCATCATAGATGCTCATCTGCTCGCCCGTGGGCAGGTAAACCGTGACGCTGCCTTCGGTGCCAGGCAGCAACAGGTTCTTGAGGCGGATATTGCCAAAGGTGCCCCGCATCATCACCTCGTGATTGCCGCGCCGCGATCCAAAAGAGTTCAAGTCGCGCGGTGTGACCCCTCGCCCGATGAGGTATCGCCCCGCCGGGCCATCGGCCGGGATAGCCCCGGCCGGAGAGATGTGATCGGTGGTCACAGAGTCGCCCAGCAGTGCCAGGACGCGCGCACCAGCGATGTCAGAGGGTGAGGGTGGCTCAAGCGTCAAGTCCACGAAGAAAGGCGGCTCCTGGATGTAGGTCGAATTGGCCTCCCAGGCATACAGGTCACCCTCCGGCACAGCGATCTGGTTCCACGTCTCGTTGCCGGTCGTCACCGTGGCGTACTGGCGACGGAACAAATCCGGTCCCAGCGACCGGCGGACCTCACGTTCGATCTCTTCCTGCGTAGGCCAGATGTCGCGCAAATAGACCGGCTGACCGTTCGGATCGTCGCTCAGCGGCTCGTTGGCCAGGTCCACATCCACCCGACCGGCCAGAGCGTAGGCCACGACCAGCAGCGGCGAGGCCAGGTAACAGGCCTGGGTCAGAGGATTGATCCGTCCTTCAAAGTTGCGGTTGCCGCTCAGCACGGCCGCGACGACCAGACCGTTCTCCTGCACAGCGTTGGCGATCGGCTCGGGCAGGGAACCACTGTTGCCGACGCAAGTCGTACAGCCATAGCCGATGACGTGGAATCGCAGCGCCTCCAGGTAAGGCATCAGCCCGGCGGCGGACAGGTAGTCGGTGACGACGCGAGAGCCCGGGGCCAGGCTGGTCTTGACGTAGGGTTTGACCGACAGGCCCCGTTCGACGGCTTTCTTGGCCAAGAGTCCGGCCCCGATCATCACCGACGGGTTGCTGGTGTTCGTACAACTGGTAATCGCGGCTATGGCCACCGAGCCGTGCCGCAGCGTGACCGTCTGGCCATCCTGTTCCAGCCTCGCCGTGCGATCCAGTGCCGCCTCGTCCAGGGCAAATCCTCGCTGGCTGGTAGGCGCAGTCAGGGCTGCTTTGAAAGCGGATTTCATCTGCCGCAGCGGCACACGGTCTTGCGGGCGCTTGGGACCGGCAAGGCTGGGCTCCACCGTCGCCATGTCCAGTTCCAGTGCCTCGGAGTAGACCGGGGCGATGGACGCATCCGTGCGAAAGAGACCCTGTTCCTTGGTATAGCGTTCCACCAACTCTACCTGCGCCTCATCTCGCCCGGTGCCGGCAAGATAGCGCAGCGTCTCCTCGTCCACCGGGAAAAAGCCGACCGTCGCGCCGTACTCGGGGGACATGTTGGCGACGGTGGCCCGGTCAGGCAGGCTGAGACGGCTCACGCCGGGGCCGTAGAACTCGACGAACTTGCCCACCACACCCTTGGCGCGCAGCATCTGCGTCACAGTCAGCACCAGGTCGGTGGCCGTGGCCCCCTCCGGCAGCGCGCCGGTGAGCTTGAAGCCGACGACCTGGGGGGCGAGCATGTAATACGGCTGGTCCAGCAACACCGCTTCCGCCTCGATGCCCCCCACACCCCAGCCCAGCACGCCCAGGCCATTGATCATCGTTGTGTGACTGTCAGTGCCCACCAGGCTGTCGGGAAAGGCGACGGTCTGGTCACTGGCCTGCCGCGTCTGGACCACTTTGGCCAGGTATTCCAGGTTGACCTGATGAACAATGCCCGTGGCGGGAGGCACCACACAAAAGTTCTCAAAGGCGCTCCGCCCCCAGCGCAGGAACTCGTAGCGCTCGCGGTTGCGCTCGAACTCGCGCTCGGCGTTGTAAGAGAGGGCATAAGTGGTGCCGAACGCGTCTACCTGGACGGAATGATCTATCACCACATCAGCCGGTACCAGAGGGTTGATACGGCGGGGATCGCCTCCCATTCGTTCCATGGCCGAGCGGAGAGCAGCCAGATCCACCACCGATGGGACGCCGGTAAAGTCGTGCAAAAGAACGCGCGCCGGCATAAAGGCCAACTCGCGTCCGGCCGCCGCCTCGGCTGGCCAACGGGCCAGGGCGACGACGTCGTCTTGGGCGATGCGCTGGCCGTCACAGCCGCGCAGCAGTGACTCGAGCAGCACCTTGATGGCATAGGGTAAGCGGGAGACCTCCGCGATGCCATCTTTTTCCAGCTTTAGCAGAGCGAACATCGTCGCCGGGCCGTTGCCGGTATCAAATGTTGTCCTGGCTCCAAAAAGGTCCTTGTACAGATTCATGGCCTTCCCTCCTGGTGCCGCACGGTCTTCCGAGTCTCACTCCGTGCCTGGTACAAAGACCTAGCGAAACATCCCCATCTTGATGCCCCCATCCGGGCTAAAAGACCTCAGAGCTCTGTTCAGACTCGACATCGCGACCCTGGGTCAATCATATCACATAACGGCACCTTTGACAACTAGACGTGGTGAAATCAGACCAAAATTCACCAGGACGACCTGGCAAAGCACGCTGTCTGCGCTAGAACATCAAGTTCCACAAGACTGAGTCAGTCTGCTGACTTGACCTGCACCGTTTTTTCAATATACTGTAGCTCAACAGCTCACCCCGCCTTTCTCCCAGACATCTCCCCGAAAGTGATCGGACGAATGCAAGATACTGAAAGGATCACGAGCTATGTCTCTGGCAACTGGCCAAGGTCTGGAAGGCATCGTCGTGGCAGACAGCACCAAGGGCAATACAATGGTTTATCGAGTAACGTTGATTCCAGGAGATGGCATCGGTCCGGAGGTCGCGGCTGCAGCGCGCCGCGTCCTGGAGGCCAGCGGTGTCCGGTTCGATTGGGACGTGCAAGAGGCCGGTGCAGGTGCGATGGAAAAGGTTGGCACGCCACTGCCGGAGGCTGTACTTGAATCCATCCGGACGAACAAAGTGGCCCTGAAAGGCCCTATCACCACGCCCATCGGTTCGGGCTTTCGTAGCGTCAATGTCGCCATGCGCAAGGCGCTGGATCTCTACGCCAACGTGCGCCCAGCCCGTACCATAGAAGGCACCCTCGTCTGTCACGAGGACCTCGACCTGGTCGTGGTGCGAGAGAACACCGAGGGGCTGTACGCCGGCATCGAGCACGACGTGATCCCCGGTGAGGCGGCCGAGTCCATTCGCATCATCACCCGCCGGGCCAGCGAGCGCATCGTGCGCTTTGCCTTCGAATATGCCCGCGCCAACAATCGTCGCAAGGTGACGGCCGTGCACAAGGCCAATATCCTCAAGGCCACCGACGGGCTATTCCTGCGGGTGGCCCGGGAGGTAGCGGAGTACTACCCAGATCTGGAGTTCGAGGACCGCATCGTGGATGCCATGTGCATGCTGCTCGTCCAGCGTCCCCGCGACTACGACGTGCTGGTGATGCCCAACCTGTACGGAGACATCGTCAGTGACCTCTGTTCGGGGCTGGTTGGCGGGCTGGGGGTGGCTCCCGGAGCCAATTTCGGCGACGAGTTGGCACTCTTTGAGCCGGTTCACGGTTCTGCCCCCCAGTACGCCGGGCAGAACAGGCTCAATCCTACAGCCACGATCCTCAGTGGGGCGATGATGTTGCACCACCTGGGCGAGCGGGAAGCAGCCGAGCGGGTGGAGACGGCCGTGGCGGCGGTGATCGCCCAAGGCCGCGATGTGACGTGCGATCTGAAACCTGATCCCAGCGATCCGACCGCCGTCGGCACCCAGGAGATGGCCGACGCCATCATCGCCGCGATGTAGGAGTGACCGGTGAGTGAGAAAATCAGCCAGTCTCTGAAACGGCAGGTGCGCGGTGAGGTCTTGCAAGACGAAAAGACCCTCACTCGCTACGCCACCGACATGAGCATCTATGAGGTCCGCCCGCTGGCCGTCGTCGTCCCACGGGATCTGGAAGATGTGGTAGCGGCAGCCCGCTTTGCCCGCGAGGAGGGCATCCCACTCACACCGCGAGGAGGAGGCTCCGGCACAGCTTGGCGGTGCCCTGGGGCGTGGCATCATCTTGGCGCTCCCCAGAGGTAGCCCGATGAACCGCATCCTCGACTTTGATGAGTGTGATGGCGAGCCTCAGGTGTCCGTCGAGCCAGCCGTGCGTCACGACGACCTGCTCAGCCCTGACGTGATGTTCAGCGGCCGTGCACTGACCGACGATCTGAGAACGATGTAGCACAACAGATGACAAAAGCCTGCCCCGGATGGCAAGATTGGCGAGTCAATGGCACCGCCCGGCGCACGAGCAGGAACAACTTGAAATTTAGAATATACACATAACTTGACAAAACCAAGCTCCCTGTGCTAAAATTGATTATCGGACAACTGATGTCCGGTAATGTATGCTTCAATCCTCCACTCAAGCGGGATCCACTGCCACACGATACGATAAGGAGCGATATCCGCTATGATACACCCCCAGCCTATTCAGCGGCGCGGGCTGCGTCTGACGTTCGGTGCAGCCCTGCTCGTTTTTCTCCTCATGATCATTGCCCTCGTCTTGATCCAACAAGACGGGGCGACGGCAGCGGAAGACCTTCCCTCAGGCGAGGCTTTCCCCTACAACCATCAAAAACACGTCGCGGCTGGTGTAGAGTGTGTCTTCTGTCACCCTGGCGCGCTCAACGGCGCAGTGGCCGGTGTGCCATCGGTGCAAAAGTGCGTGGGCTGCCACCAGAACATCCAGGTTACCAGCACAGAGGGCCAGGCCAATGTAGATCTACTGATGCACTACTGGGACGCCAGCCGTCCCCTGCAGTGGGAAAAGACCTACGATCAGCCCGACTTTGTCTACTTTGTCCACCGGCCCCACATAGCAGCCGGGGTGAATTGCGAGAACTGCCACGGCGATGTCGGCCAAATGACCGTCGTGCGGCTGGCCTACCGCATCAACATGGGCTTTTGTCTTCAATGCCATCGGCGGCAAGCGCCCGACAAAGTCGATCGGCTCGTGAGTTGTGCCACGTGCCACCACTGAGGGCGTGAACGTCGAGGGGGTATAGATGTCAAAAAGAGTGACGCGACGAGATTTTCTCAAGATGAGCGCGGTGACTGCTGCCACTTCTGTCGTCAGCGGATGCACCGTCAACCTGCAGCGAACCGAGTACCTGGAATCCTACGTCGAGCCACCCGAAGAGGGCCTGCCCGGGGAGAACCTGTGGTACGCCAGCACTTGTCGCCAGTGCGCGGCTGGCTGCGGCATCATCGTGCGCGTAGGCGGTGGGCGTGCGCACAAGATCGAGGGCAACCCCTTGCACCCCTTGAACCGGGGGAAACTCTGCGCCCGGGGGCAGGCGGCCTTGCAGGAGCTTTATGACCCGGATCGCCTGCGCAACGCCGTCCGACAGACCGGTGGACGCGGCACACAGCAGTTTGAGCCGCTCTACTGGGAGGACGCACTGGCACTGTTGGCCGGGAAACTGCGCCACGTCGATCCCGCGACCGTAGCTTTCCTGGGTGGCAACCTGTCCTCCCACCTCTGGCTGGTCGTCAAACGTTTTATGAAAGCCCTGGGCGCTCGGAAGCCGGAGGTCTATACCTTGGGCGACGAATTGGAAGGCCGTCAGGCGTTGATCCGGGGAGGCGAACAGCTGTTTGGCGTGCCAGCCATGCCTATCTTTGACATCGCGCACGCCGACGTGGTCTTTTCATTTGGCGCCAACTTTTTGGAGACCTGGCTCTCTCCGGTCTACTATAGCCGGGCCTACGCCCAGATGCGTCGAGGGCAACTTGGGAACCGGGGTTACGTGGTGCAGTTTGAACCCCGTCTGTCCAGTACAGCCGCCTCGGCTGACGAGTGGGTGGCCCTCCGTCCCGGTACAGAGGGCCTGGTGGCTCTCGCCCTGGGCAAGATCATTGTCGAGGAGGGGCTCGGAGGCGATTCTCCGTTCACTGCACTCTACGATCAGGTGAGCGTGGCCGAGGTCGCAGGAGCCAGCGGCGTCCCGGCAGAGGAACTGGAGCGCCTGGCGCGGATCTTTGTCGGTGCGCCTGGCCAGGTAGCCATCCCTGGAGGGGCCGTGACCGCGCACGGCCACGGCACTGCAGCCTCGATGGCCGTCCACGCCCTGAATCACACGGTGGCACAACTGGGACAGCCAGGCGGCGTCTATCTGCCCGTCGAAGCAGACGTCTACGGGTTCGCCCCACCACCGGTCTCGACCTACGCCGACGTCTGCGCACTGATCGAGGACATGGCAGCCGGCCGGGTGAAGCTTTTGCTCATTCATGGCGCGAACCCGCTCTTCGAGTTGCCAGTCACGGCCGGTTTTGGCGAGGCTCTGGCGAACGTGCCCTTTGTCGTCTCCTTCAGTCCCACCATAGACGAGACGGCGGCCCGGGCGGACCTGATCTTGCCAGATCATCCCAACCTGGAAGGTTGGGGTTATCACGTGCCAGCAGTTGCCGACCGGCTGGTGATCAGCGGTCAGCAACCTGTCATCCAGCCGCTGTATGACACGCGGGCCACCGTGGACGTTCTACTGGCGCTGGCACAGGAACTGGGCGGCGATTTGAGCCGGACGTTGCCCTGGCCCAACGAAGTTGAATTTCTCAAAGAGGTGACCGCGGTATGGCAAGAGACAGGAACATCGGCCGAGTCCTTCTGGGCCGGATGGCGCCGCCGTGGTGGCTTTTGGTCAGAGTCAGAGCAAGTACGGGCTCCATCTATCAGTGAGCAGTTTGACGTGCCGCTGGCACTGACCGCACCAGGTTCGGGAGACGATCCGGTCGACTATCCGTTCCACCTGCACCTCTATCCGTCCATCAGCTTGTTCGACGGGCGGGGAGCGAACAAGTCGTGGCTGCAGGAAACGCCGGATCCGATGACAACAGTCTCCTGGCAGACCTGGATCGAGATCCACCCGCATACGGCCGAGCGGTTGGGCGTACAAGACAACGACATCGTCCGTGTCATCTCGCCGGCTGGTGAGGTGGAGGCCATCGTGTACGTCTACCCGGGCATCCGAGAGGATGTCGTGGCCATGCCTGTCGGCCAGGGGCACGAGGATTATGGCCGCTATGCTCAGGGCCAGGGCAGCAACCCGGTGAGACTGCTGGTGCCAACCGCCGACGAGGACACGGGGACGCTTCCCTGGGCAGCTGCGCGGGTGCAGATCACGCCCACCGGCCGCCGCCGCTCGCTGGCTCGTCTGGAGAGTCCAGAGGGTGTGACATTCCTGCGCGGCCCCGAGCATTAGGCCGCTTCAGACGCGAAAACGGCTTTGGAAATCGTCGGGCCATGATCGCCGAATTGCATACGTGGAGGTAGCATGACAGAAAACAGCCATAGATGGGCGATGGTGATTGACCTGGATCTGTGCACGGCCTGCCAGGCCTGCGTCGTGGCCTGCCACGCCGAGAACAATGCGGCGACCGTCGGTGAAGAAGAGGTGAGCAAGGGCCGCTCTCTACACTGGATTCGGATCGAGCGATATTGGCAGGGAAAAGGTTCCCACCTGAAGGCCGATTTCATGCCTCTCCTGTGCCAGCAATGCCAGAACGCGCCTTGTGAGCCGGTCTGCCCTCTGTATGCGACCGTTCACGACGAAACCGAGAGCATCAACATTCAGGTTTACAACCGTTGCGCGGGCATCCGCTATTGTGGCGTCAACTGCCCCTACAAGGTACGGATGTTCAACTGGTTCAACCCCTACTTCCCGGAACCGTTGAACGAACAGCTCAACCCCGACGTCACGGTGCGGACGCGCGGCATCATGGAAAAGTGCAATTTTTGCATCCAGCGCATTCGACGCGCCAGGGAAGAAGCCAAAGCCGATGGCTTGCCCGTGGACAAGATCGCTGTCCAGCCAGCGTGTGTCCAGACCTGCCCCACCGACGCACTCGTCTTTGGCGACCTGAACGACCCGGAAAGCCGCGTATCGCAATTGGCGCGCAGCCCACGTGCGTTCGTTCTGCTGGAAGAACTGGGTACACAGCCTTCAGTATTCTATCTGCAGAGAGGCGATTCGCATGTCAGCTATGAATGAAGCCACAGGGCCTGTCCTGAGCGACGTCGAAGGGCCTGCCGAGATGGCCGCCCCAGTGTCGCAGGCACGTGCCGAAGAAGAGTATAGCCACCATCTGCTCCTGGATCCCCGTCCGCAGGAAGAGATGAACCGCATGGTCCTGGAATCCCTGCAGCGCACCGGGAGAGAATATTGGATCGTGGTGGCCGTGCTGGCAGTTATGGCCCTTGGGGGCTTTGTCGGCGCCTGGATCTACCAGATCCGCTGGGGGATGGGTGTGGCTGGGATCAACCGGCCCAACTACTGGGGAGTGTTTATCGCCAACTTTGTCTTCTGGGTCGGCATCAGCCACTCCGGTACTTTTGTCTCTGCCATCCTGCGCGTGTTGGGTGCCGAGTTCCGGCGGCCCATCACCCGCGCGGCGGAGATGATGACCACCGTTTCGTTGCTGGTAGCCGTCTCCTTTCTCGGCATCCACGTGGGCCGCACCTGGCGGGGCTACTGGATTCTGCCCTATCCCAACCAGCGAGGCCTGTGGCCCAACTTTCGCTCTCCCTTTCTCTTTGATGAGATAGCCATTGCCGCGTATCTGGTAGGCAGCACCTTGTATCTCTACCTGCCCCTGATCCCGGACCTGGCCATGGCGCGGGACCGCACCACAGGATGGCGCAATAGACTCTACCGAGCTATGGCCTTGGGGTGGCGGGGTACCGAGGTCCAGTGGCACAACCTTCAGAGGGCCATCGCCGTCTTTGCCTTCGTCATCATCCCGGTAATGTTCTCCGTTCACACCATTGTCGCCTGGGACTTTGCTTTGACAAAAGTGGTTGGCTGGCACAGTTCCATATTTGGGCCGTACTTTGTCACGGGCGCCATCTTTTCCGGCGTGTCGGCCGTGATCAATGTGCTGTTCATTGCCCGCTCCACGATGAAGTTGCATTACTTTATACGGGAGGAGCACTTTGACGCGCTGGCCAAGCTGATGTTGGTCTTTTCCTTTGTGTGGACCTATTTCTTCTTTACCGACTTTTTTGTCGAGTGGTATGGCGGGCACAAGATCGGCCACCAGATCACCGCCATCCAGACCATGGGTCCCATGGCTCCCTTCTTTTACGCCATGCTGTTTTTCAACATCGTCGTGCCCTGTGCGACCCTGTGGAGCCGACGCGTTCGCCACTCGCCGGTGATTCTCTTCCTCATCGCTCTCGGCGTCAACGTGGGGATGTACCTCGAGCGATTTATCATCGTCACCGGATTCCTGAGACGCAACGATCTTCCCTTCAACTGGGGCACGTACACGCCTTCGCCGGTAGAGATCTCTATCTCACTCGGTTCCCTGGCCGCCTTCCTGCTGTTGTACGCCCTTCTCTCCCGCCTGTTCCCTATCATCCCGGTTTGGGAAGTACGGGAGGGGCAACTGGCGCACACCCTGCGGAGGTTTGGAAGAGCTTGGGTGCCGACTATCGCCGAACTGGAAGAATAGAGCGGAGGTTAGGAATGACAGAAGCGACCGTTTTGATGGGATCATTTCACGACCTCGAGCGCACTGCAGAGACACTGGATCGACTCCGCGCCCTCGGTATCTCCGACGAGGACATCACCATCCTGTCGAGCCTACCCTACTCGTCCAGGGCAATGGGGCGACCGCCCATCGCGACAAAGCTGCCGTTCATCAGCCTGGCCAGCGCCTTCGCCGGCCTGCTCACCGGGCTCTTCTTTACGGCCGTAGCGCCTCATCTCTACGTCATTCGGGTTGGTGGCCAGCCTATCGTGCCAGTTCCAACGACGGCCGTGCTCCTGTTCGAATTCACGATGCTGTTCCTCATTCTAGGCACCTTCCTGGGCGTCGTGTTCCTGAACAACTCTCCTTCCACCGGGCCACAGTATGAAGGGGCCTCGTTGGCCGATGATCGGATCGAGGTGCTCTTTCGCTGCCCGGGTGACAAACAGGAAGCGGCGCGTACCATTCTACAGTCTCTGGGGGCAGAGAAGGTTTACCAACCTGAGCGGAGGGAGCTATAATGCGTCGGTTGCTGATACCCCTGGTTGGTCTTGCCGTCGTCGGATCTGTGATCCTGATGCTGACCTATGAGATCGTTGGCGTCGACTTTGTGGGCTTTATGGAAGATCAACCTTCGGTTGATTACCAGGAAGGTCCTCGTCGTTTGCCGCCGGAGGAGGCGGTGTCCCTCTCCCGACCCGCTTGCCTCGACGATCCTCAGGCTGTGGCTAACCCTGTGCCTGCCGACGAGGTATCGCTTCAGCGGGGTGAGATTCTGTATAGATTTCATTGCGCGGTCTGTCACAGCCAGACAGGGCAAGGAAACGGGCCCGTCGTCAAATTCTGGCGCGAGGACGCCCGCCAGCCAGCCAATTTGACCGTGGCGCGCTTCAGCCAATACCCTGACAGCGCCCTCTATCGAATCCTGGCCCAGGGCATTGGGGGAATGCCTCCCTTGCGGGAAAACCTGACCGAGCGGCAGCGCTGGGACTTGATCAACTATGTACGCACGCTTCAACCCTAGATGATCGGAAAGGAACCGTACAAGATGCACACACGTCTCGCTCTTCTGACAGTCTTGATGGCACTGCTCATCTCTGGCTGCAACCCCCAACCTCTGCCCGTTGCACCGACGCCGATTCCAACGTTAATTCCGGCCACCCTGCCGGTCGAGGCCACCGCTGCCCCAGCCACAGGTGATGAGGGCAGGTCGGAGGGCGCAGGGGCAAAGGTTTTCGACGCAAGCTGTTCCGTATGTCACAACCTGAACACAGAGACCAAGGTGGGTCCAGGCCTGGCCGGGCTGTTCGCCAAGGACACGCTGCCCAACGGCAACCCTGTCAACGACGAGACCCTCAAGGAGTGGATCCGCAACGGCGGCGGCGCGATGCCGGGTGTCTCGTTGGCTGACGATCAGTTGGAGATGCTAATCGTCTTCTTGATGGAGGCTACTCGGACCGCGGGCGGTGAAGACGATACGGCCCGCGCAGGCGCTCAGGTTTTTGAGGAAGCCTGTGCCGTCTGCCATAATCTGACTTCACAGGCCAAGGTTGGGCCGGGCCTCGCCGGGATATTCAGCCAGGGCACATTACCTAACGGCAGCCCTGTCACAGACGAGAATCTCACCGCGTGGATCCGCAGCGGCGGCGGTGCCATGCCTGGCATTCCGTTGCTGGATGATCAGCTTCAGGTGTTGATCGCCTTCTTGAGAGGCGCGACCCAGTAGAAGGTACTCGTCGCTTTCTATCCTTTCCAATGGTTTTCACATGGAGGACAGCGGACGTGGACAAGATCTTTCAGGAGCACGAACTGCAGGCCTATGACGGCCAGGAGGGTCGTCCAGCCTACTTGGCTTACAAAGGCCAAGTGTACGACGTCTCGGACAGCCGCTTGTGGCGAAAAGGGCTCCACGTGCGCCGCCATCACGCCGGCAACGATCTCTCGGCCGACCTGGTCGCCGCCCCGCACGATGAGAGCGTGTTCGAGCGAGTGCCGATGGTGGGCTTGCTGGTTGCTGCCGAGGAGGAACAACCGGAGGAGGGAAGGTTAGCAGCCCTGTTGGACTGGTATTTCGACTTGCATCCTCATCCGGTCGCCGTGCACTTTCCCGTCGCTTTGGGCGTCGTCGCCGCCGTCTTCCTCGGCCTATATCTTCTGACAGGCGGCGCGGCATTCGAGGTCAGTGGCTACTATGTGTTGTGGGCAGCTCTAGTCATGTCGCCGGTCGCCATGTTGACCGGGGCAGTGAGCTGGTGGTTCAACTACGGGCATATCCTCGATGGGCGCTTCACGGTCAAGATGAGCCTGTCTATCGTCATGGTCGTCGTCGAGGCGATCGCCCTGACCTTGCGGACGGCAAACCCGACGTCTCTGGTAGACCGCGAGACGGTGGGTTGGATCTATGCCCTGGCGGTCCTCGTCGTCGTTCCACTGGTGGCTACCATTGGCTGGATCGGTGCCCGGATCTCGTTCCCACCGAGAAAGTCAAAAAAGGCCTGACAGAGTCAGCGGAAATGGGCTTGCAGTGAGCGATCCAGCGACCAACGGGCGGATGAGCCCCAAAGAACTGTTCTTGCACTTGCGGGTGCACTGGCAGGTCTTGTTGTCGCCTCTTTTTCTATGGGGGTTTCTCCTCTCTGGGGGCGTAATTGGTCCCCGGTTTTGGGCCGTCTTTTTCATCTTTCACGTGCTGTTCTACGGAGGGGCCACAGCCCTCAACTCTTATTACGACCAGGACGAGGGACCGATCGGCGGCTTGTGGAATCCTCCCCAGGTCACCCGTGACTTGCTCATCTTCTCGGTGGCCGTACAGGTCATCGGGCTGGTACTGGTTTTGTTCATTAGCCTGCCCCTGTTTGGCCTGTCTCTGGTCATGGGGGGAGTCGGCAGTGCCTACTCCCATCCGGCCATACGCCTCAAATCCAGTCCCTGGACAAGCTTGCTGGCGGTGAGCATTTTTCAGGGGATGGGCGGGACGGCGGCTGGCTGGCTGTGTGGTCAGGAGGACTGGACGACGTTGCTGTCCCTGAAGGCGATCCTGGGCATGCTGTCTGCGGCGCTGATCATCACCGGCTTTTACCCGTTGACACAGATCTACCAGCGGGAACAGGACCGCCGGCAGGGAGACATCACTTTCGCCGTCCACTGGGGAGAGCGGTGTTTCCCTCTGGGAATCGTATGCATGATATCCGCGGCCGTGTTGATGGGCGCCCTTGTCTGGCGTTACTTTGGCCACCAGGATGCGCTCGTCATGTCAGGCGGGCTTATAGGACTGGCCGGACTCATCACTCTGTGGTGGCAGCGCTTTGACGACCGCCACGTTCGGGCCAACTATGTGCGCATGATGCGACTGGGATATGCCATGACGGGCGGGTTCTTAAGCTTCATCGGCTGGCAATTGGTGCGCGGACCATAGCGCCGCCTGCGCAGCCGACGACCAGGAGGTCAAGAATGCCACGCTTTCCTCACCATCAGGTTCTGGTGATCGGTGGTGGGCTGTCAGGACTGCGGGCTGCGATCGAGGCACATGCCGCTGGCTGCAGCGTAGCTGTGCTGTCCAAAGTGTACCCGATGCGTTCTCACTCTGGGGCAGCGCAGGGCGGGATCAACGCCGCGTTGGGCAACCATCCCGAGGGCAAGGACGACTCCTGGGAACGCCACGCCTTTGACACGATCAATGGCTCCGACTACTTGGCCGACCAGCCCCGCGTCGAGATTCTGACCCGCGAGGCACCTGAGCGAGTGCTAGAACTGGAGCACTGGGGAGCCTACTTTAACCGTTTCCCTGACGGGCGAATCGCCCAGCGGCCTTTTGGCGGGGCGGGTTTCCCCCGTACCTGCTACGCCGCCGACCGCACGGGACATCAACTGCTGCACACGCTGTGGCAGCAGTGCCTCAAACGTGACATCCCCTTCTACAACGAGTGGCTCCTTACGCGCCTGGTGGTTCACGATGGGCGGGCCATCGGCGTGGTGGCCCTCCATGTCCCCAGCGGCGCCCTGCAGGCCTTCAGAGCCGACGCCGTCGTCATCGCCGGAGGCGGCCAGGGGCGCATCTATGCCAATTCGACCAACGCCTACATCAACACCGGCAGCGCTACTGCAGTCGCCTACCTGGCCGGCGTGCCGTTGGAAGATATGGAGTTTGTCCAGTTCCACTCCACCACGCTCTACGGCACCAATATCCTGATTACGGAAGGTGTGCGGATCTTGCGCCATGCTCATCAACGGCCGCGAGGATCTGGCCTGCCGCACCCAGGTGTATGGGCTGGGTACAGGACCCCTTACCGCCTACGAAGAACCGGAGCGGGAGAGCGTGCAGGTACAGGCAAAGGAGCCCAGGGTCATCACCATAGAGCCCTTGCGCAACTTGCGTGTGATCAAGGACCTGGTCGTCGACATGGATCCGTTCTTTGAAAAGGATACCGCCATTCAGCCCTGGTTGCAGCCGACGGAGCCGGCGCCCGAGCGGGAGCGTCTCGTCGTACCGGAGCAGTGGTCCGAAGCCGAACCCTACACCAATTGCATCCTGTGCGCTTGCTGCTACAGTGTCTGCCCCGTTGCGGAGCGAGATCCGGCCTACCTGGGGCCAGCGGCTCTCGGCCAGCACTACCGCTTCTTGGCCGATGTCCGCGACGTCGCTGACGACGCGCGGATGGCGCTCACAGACAGCGACCAGGGTGTATGGGGCTGCGACATGGTCTGGAACTGCGTCGAGATCTGCCCCAAGGGGGTGCCACCCACCCAGGGCATCGGCAAGACCCGCGCCCGAATCCGCCGAGCAAAACGTAAAACGTAACGCGTGCCCCCACGTTTCATGCGTCACGCACACATAGCGAGGTATGACATGCGGATCGAACGCGATTCGATGGGCGATGTAACGATCCCTGACGACGCCCTGTGGAGCGCGCAGACTCAGCGTGCGGTGAAGAATTTTCCCATCTCGGGCCTTCGCTTCGGGCGGCGCTTCATCCAGGCGCTGGGGTGGGTGAAGCGAGCCTGTGCCCAGGCAAACGTGGACCTGGGATCCCTGGGAGGCCTACCGCACCGGCCGCACGGTGCGCCAGGTGGCCACAGACTGGGGTGTGTTGTCCCCTGACGACCTGGAAACTGCCCTCGATCCGTACAGAATGACGGAACCGGGCATTCTGAGACAAGAACAGAGTACTAGAACGTGACTTTGCTCTGGAAACCCGGTTGCGGAACGGCTTTCTAACCTGTACTTTCAAGTGCGTTTGGATGAGGACCATGACACGGGAAACGGGAGGGAGGAGAGTATGAGAGAATGAGACATGAAAGGTCCCCGGGGGATGGGTCCTTCCCTTCTACCAGGGACTCCCAACACGCCACATGCCACCCCGCCACCTTTGATGCCAAGGCCGAAGCCTGGGACGACTACGCTGCCACGCCCCTCGGTCGGCTGCGGCAAGAGTTGACTCTGCGCTATCTGGCGCAGCACCTGGGATCATCATCGCGCCGTTTGCAGGTGTTGGATGCAGGCGGGGGGACGGGAGGCTATGCTCTCTCCCTGGTCCAGCAGGGCCACCAGGTCTGTCTCATGGACTTTTCGAGCCGCATGCTGGCTGTTGCTCGATGGAAGATCGAGCGGTGCGACCCTTCCTTGATGAAACGGATGGAGTTCTGCTGTGCTCCTGTCGAGGAGACCTCCAGACTCTTTCCCCCTCACCGCTTCGACCTGATCCTGTGTCACACACTGCTGGAGTACGTCCTGGAGCTACAGGAGGTCCTTCGGGCCCTGACTGCCGTGCTCCGTCCCGGCGGGCTGCTCTCTCTCCTCCTCGTCAACCCTTGTGCCGAAGCTCTGCGCTGGGCCCTGACCCGAGGGGATCTGGAGAAGGCACGCCTGGCCCTGCGCGAAAAGGTCTCTTCGGCAGACCTTTTTGGCTTGCCCCGTCGTACCGTCCGGGCAGAAACGGTACGAGAAGCCATGGTTCAGGCACAGGTAGAAGTGGTGGCCCAGTACGGCGTTCGCATCTTTGCCGACTACCTGCCGGCCGAGAAACTGGCCGATCCAGAGTTTTTCGCTCACTTGCTAGAGCTAGAGGCGGCTGCGGCCGCGCTCCACCCCTACAGGCTGATCGCTCGCTACATCCAGTTGTTAGGCAGAAAGCCAGAAGCACTGTAGGCATAATACTCGCGGACTAGCATACACACTAAAGACTATACTGGAGGAGACTATGGGCCTTTCCATAGGCATCGGACTGACCAACGATTGCAACCTGAACTGTGCTCACTGTTACCGTCCGACAGATCAGATCTACTGCCTCACCCTGGCCGAGGTGAAGACCATCTGCCAGCATTTGCCCGTCAGTGGCATGGGGATGGGCACAGGGGAGAACGGCTTGCATCCCCAGTTTCCAGAGATCGTGGACTACCTCCGAGATCAGGGGGTCAAACTATCGATGGCCTCCAATGGCTACAGCCTGAACACCATACGCGACGAGCACCTGCGCGCGTTCCACGACGTGGAGGTGTCTATCGATTTTCCCACAGAACAGGAGCAGGACCTCTTTCGCGGTCGTGGAAACTGGCGAGACGTCCACGCCGCCATAGAGCGGTGCCAAGAACTGGGCATCGAAGTCTCCATCCTGGCCACCATGATGAACACCAACTACGACAGAATGGATGGCCTGACCCAACTGGCTCGCTCCCTGGGAGCGAACCTGCGGGTCAACGCATACCAGTCTGTCAGAACGAATCGCTTCCGTCTGAGCTACGAGCAGTTCTGGGCGGGTTATCGGCAGCTCTTTGCCTCAGCTCAACTCGTCAGCTGCAGCGAGCCCGTGGTGCGGGCCGTCCTGGGGCTGGGCCCGGCCCTCTCCCCCTGCGGTCATCACAGCATCCGCTTCACCCCGCAGGGACGGGTCGCCCCCTGTGTCTACTGGCCCCACACCTCTCTGACCATTGAGGACGTGCCCCGCCTGAAAGAGGGGATCCTGGACGCGGCCGAATTCCAACTCGCCCGCCAGGTGCCACCATCGGCCCAGGGCTGCCGCTGCCAGGGGGGCTGTGCCAGTCGCCGGGCATTGTCGGGCAACCTGGACCAGCACGACGAATACTGCCCCTGGGTGCGGGGAGAAGAGATGCACCTGGTCGCCGAGTTGGCACCTCAGAAGGACCTGCTCCGTGCCCAAAACGTCTGTACGACGATTGTGGTCTGAATCCTGAGAGAGCACTTTTCCGCGCTGCGCGCCCGTAAGGAGAGCTAAAGTGAGAGTTGCCGCTATCATCCCTGCCCTGAACGAACAAGAATCCGTGGCCCATGTCATAGCCGGTGTACCCCGCGACCTGGTCAACGAGGTCGTCGTTGTAGACAACGGCTCTGCGGACCGCACAGCGGAGGTGGCCCGGGCGGCAGGAGCGCGGGTGGTATGGGAGAAGCGACAGGGCTACGGCTACGCCTGTGCGGCAGGCGTAGCCGCCGTGGGAGGCGACTACGACGTGCTCGTCTTTATGGACGGCGACGGCAGCGACGACGGCCGCCAGATGCGGGTCCTCGTTGAGCCTATCGAACGCGACGAGGCCGACCTGGTCCTCGGTTCGCGAGTGTTGAGTCCAGCAGCGCGCGGTGCGCTGCTGGCCCACCAACGCCTGGGCAACCTGCTGACCACGGCGTTGGTGCGCCTGCTCTACGGCCAGCGAATCACCGACCTGCCGCCGTTCAAGGCCATTCGCCACCCGGTACTGGTCGAACTAGGTATGCACGAAATGACCTATGGCTGGACTGTCGAGATGGTTGTCAAATGTGCCCGGCACGGATTTCGGATCGCCGAGGTGCCGGTGACGGTGCGCCCGCCCAGGCGCGGGCGGTCAAAAGTTAGCGGCACCATCAAGGGGACTGTCCTGGCCGCCTACCATATGCTGGGCGTTACGCTCAAGGTTGCCTGGAGAGATTAAATGGCTCGTCGAAACCCCCTCGCCAAGCGGCTGCCACGCCAGCTGTACATAGAGGTGACTAACCGATGCAACTCCCGCTGCCAGACCTGCATTCGCACCTTTGAGCAGCTAGAGCCTGTCCGTGACTTGACGCTGGCCGAGTTCCGGGCCATTGTCGATCAATTCCCTATCCTCGATCGAGTCGTGCTGCACGGCATCGGCGAGCCACTGCTCAACGCCGAACTGATAGACATGATTCGCTACATCAAGGGGCAATTCCACCCTGCCACGGTGCTGTTCAACTCAAACGCTGTCCTGCTTGACGAGGACTGGCAACATGCCCTGATTGAGGCCCAGCTAGACGAGCTCCGCGTCTCCCTGGATGCTGCCACCGCTGCGACGTACCTTCGCATCCGTGGGATAGACGCTTTTGACACAGTCATCCAAAACCTTCGCCACTTTGCGAGCTTGGTGCAGAAAGCCGGGCGACCGCGACTTTCCTTATGGCTCACGGGAAGCCGTGAGAATCTGAGCCAGTTGCCTGCCCTCGTTGACCTCGCCGCTGAAATTGGCGTGCCGGAAGTGTATGTACAACGCATGGTGCTAGTCCATCATGGTTTGGCCCGGGCTGAACAGTCCGTTTACCGGCAACTGCGAGCTCAAGAGGAAACAGCTCTGGCCTGCGCGGCCAGGCAGGCCAAAGCTCAAGGGCTGGATCTTTCTGCTTCAGGACTGGCCTCGCCGCAAGAGAGCCTGCACGGGCAGGATAACGCGGACACGCCCTGGTCGGCCTGTTATCGGCTGTGGACGACGACCTACATCACCGCTAACGGTAACGTCTTGCCGTGCTGCATCTCGCCCTTTTCCACGGCCAATTACACTGATCTCGTTCTGGGCAACGTCTTTCAGACGCCCTTTGCCCAAATCTGGAACGGTGAGGCTTATGTCAATCGGCGGGCAGCGCTCCACACGGCACAGCCGATCGAGCCGTGCGAGCAATGCGGCGTGAACTGGAGTTTATGACAAGCAGTGGCCATATCAGAGCGTCTTGTGTTTCGTCCGAGGTTTACCGACATGAGTTCTGCAAGGAAGGAAGGGAGGACAACTATGAATGGAAAAGTCATACGGTGGCTATGGATCGCTTTTGCTCTGTTGGTGCTCGCTGCCTGTGGGCCAGGCGCGACGCCGACAGCGACGCCATTGCCGCCAACAGCCACCCCGTTGCCCCCAGCAGCTACACCCCTGCCGCCCACGGCCACCCCAGTCTCGCCATCACCCACGGCTGTCGCACCTACCCAACCGCCTGCGGAGGAGGAACTCTACCCGCCAGAGACGCCATCGGCCTTGCGTGGCAAACCGATCTTTGAAGCCAACTGCGTGATCTGTCACGGTGCGACAGGCGACGGATCGGGCCTGCCCGGTTCAGCCAACTTTACAGACCAGGAATTCATGCGTGAGAAAAAGCCTGCCGCGTTCTTTAAAGCCATCCGTGACGGGGTCGAAGGTACGGCCATGCCTACCTGGGGCGAGATTCTGAGGTCCATGGACATGTGGGACGTGCTGTACTACAGCTGGACCTTTGCCACCTCGTCTGAGGAGGTTGCCCAGGGTAAAACGTTGTTCGCTGCTCACTGCGTATCCTGCCATGGCGAGGCTGGCGATGGCTCGGGTCTGCCCGGGGCGGCCAGTTTTACCGACCAGGCGTTCATGAGCAACGAGAACCCCCTCGAGTTCTTCAAGGCCATCGCCAATGGCGTTGAAGGCACCGCCATGCCACCCTGGGGCAGCAGGTTCAGCGAGGATGGAATCTGGGCATTGGTCAACTTTGTGTGGACTTTTGCCTACGACTATGGACAGACACAGGCGGCAATGGCGCCCACGGATACACCTTCTCCCAGCGACACGCCACCCCCAACAGACACGCCACAGCCAGGCACCACGCCAGAGCCAACGGACACGCCCGCCCCCACAGACACCCCTCTGCCAACGGACACGCCAGCGCCTTCACTGCCGACGGAGCCCGACCCGGTTGTGGGGCAGCAAATCTGGCAGCAAAAAACGTGCCTCGGCTGCCATGGGGCGAATGCCGAGGGCAACATTGGCCCCCGCCTGGCTGGCACTGGTCTGAGTTTTGACCAGGTTCTGTTACGGGTGCGGACTGGCGCGGCCCCAATGCCGGCCTTCACCGAGGATCAGATCAGCGATCTCGAACTGCAGCATATCTATGCCTGGCTGCGCAGCCTGGCCTCGCCGACACCGACGCCCATCGCAGCACCGACCTTCCCTACCGCTGCGCTGAGTGCCTTGTGGCAGCACGTCAACGACATGAAAGTCAAGTCTGACTTTGCCAAAGACCTCCCGGAGCGGTTGGCCCCGGACGATGCCGGCCGGCTGGCCATCCTCAAACAGCACGCCACGGAGGCAGTGCAACAGGGGCAGGCAGCCATCGATCAGGCCAACCAGGCCCTCGGCCAAGTACCCGACGAAACCGTCAAGGCAGTCATCCGACGCGTCATTGATGAGATCAATGCCGTCCTCGGCCATGCCAACGCGGCGCTGGCTCAGGATTCTTTCGCCAGCGCCTGGCCAGAAGCGGCAGAGATGGTGCGTATCTCCCGGCTCGACGCCTGGCCGTTGGCCACCCAGGCAGTGCGCGATGCCGGGCTGGTGGGCAACGTGCGCGTCCGAGTCACCAACGCGGCGGGAGCCCCCATCCCTGGCGCGTTCGTCACAGTCCTCACCGCCCACACGCCGCTGGGCGCCCGCACCGGCAGTTCGGGCCAGGCCACAGTCGCCAACGTCGCCGCCGTCCCGGCGCTGCAGGTAAAAGCCTATGCGGACGGCCTGGTCTACCACGAGGTGCACGTGAACCTCTCGCCGGGGGCGACGGCTGACGCCAGCATTGCATTGCCCGGCCCCAGCGTCGGTGGCGAGACGCCCTCCGTGGCCAATGCAGCCATCGAGCCGGCATCTGGCCCCGGCAACGCGACGGTCAGCTTCCGTGTCGCGGCCACCGACCCACAGGGGATGCCCAACCTGGCCGAGGATCAGATCTTTGCCCTGAACCCCGACCTGGGCGTGGCCTACATCTTGCGTCACGTGGGTGGGGACCAGTACGAGACGCAGGTGACACTGCCCGACCTGCCGGCGGGTCTGCACACCTGGCACTTTTTTGCCGTAGACCACCAGTGCAACACGAGTAACATCCTGGCGGTACAGTACACGTCCCAGTAATTGCGGGTGATGCGCAACAGAAGGCGCAACCCGCATCCCATGTCACCGATCCGATGTACATGACGCATATCAAGACCGGGCCCAGCAAATCAAAAGGGATGATAGCGCTTCTACTGGCGGCGCTGATGGCGGGGTGTGCGGCCAAAGTGACCGCACTTCCCGCCACGGCACCACCTTCCACGCCGATGATCGCACCGACGCCGACGTCCCGGCCTTCACCGACGGCGAGCCCTCCGACTGCGCTCAGGGCGACCCAGGACGAACCAGCCACGCCAGAGACTACGACCGACGAGGTGGCTGGACAATTGATCGTGCGCCGAATCGCCGCGCCACCGATCATAGACGGCCAGGTAGATCCCATCTGGACGGAGGCCGAGCCTGTGCGTCTGTCTCTCACATGGGGGAAGCATGGGACAGAGGACGCACTGGATGTGGAACTGCGGGCGCTGCGCACCGACGAGGCGCTCTACTTGCTGGCTCAGTGGGCGGGCGGGCGGCCAACTGACGGACAGAACACAACCTTCAACAAGCTTACCATGCACTGGCGCATCCCCGACGCTCCAGCACGACGTTTGGATTGCGCAGTTGCCTGTCACACTGCCTTTGCCGATGGGCAGGGTCACTTTGTCTATGCCAACGCCGAGACGATCCCACACGGCGGCGACGAAGCCCTACCTGCCGCCGGTGGCTGGCAGGCTGGCACCTGGACACTGGAATGGAGCCGCCCACAGGTCAACAGCAACCCATATGACTTGCAGTTCGACGATCTGGAGAGAACGTATCTGTTCTTTGTCAAAGTCTTTGAGCGGGTCGAAGGCCGTCCTGATCCGCGGTCGCTGCTGCACCGGTTGGTCTTTGAAGACTGAGGAGTGCTATGCTTCGTCGGCTGCTTTCCCCGGAAGGCATGCTCGCTGGTATGATCGCGTCATACATCGCTCTCTTTGGCTGGCTTTCACTGGCCCGCCACGCGACCTTTAACACACACGCCCTCGACCTGGGCTACACGGTCAATACGGTCTGGAACACCGCCCACGGCCGGCCGTTCTACTTTTCCACCTACCAGCAGGCGGAATTCCAGCTCGACATCCCCCTTCAAGAAATTCGGCAAGTAGACAACTTGCTGGCCTACCACGTGGAACCGCTGCTGGGGCCTGTGGCGCTAATCTACCGGCTGTGGGAAGACCCGCGTCTGCTACTGTTGCTTCAGAGCGTTGTCATCGCCCTGGGTGCACTGCCGGCCTACAGGTTGGCTCGCTTGCGGCTGTGCCGGAGGGTGGGCGACTGGGGGGATCAGCAGAGCATCCCGAGCTTGTCGAAGCATGTCACTTCACAAAGCCCGCGCCCGTCTACGGGCTCACGATGCCCCGCTGAACCCACACCCGTCGGTGCCTACCTCACGTTGGCCTTCCCACTGATCTACCTGCTGGCCCCGACAGTCGAGGCGGCCAACCTGTCTGACTTTCATGCGGTGGCGCTGAGCCCCACCTTTCTACTGGCAGCCTTCTACTTTCTGGAGCGCAGGCGTCCGTGGTGGACCGCTTTGTTCACCTTGTTGGCGTTGCTGTGCAGGGAAGAGATTTCGCTGCTGGTCATGATGCTGGGGCTCTATGCGGCCGTGTTTCGCCGCCGATGGGTCCTGGGCGCCGTCCTGGTGACGGTCGGCATAGGATGGTTTGTCCTTTGCGTGAAGGTCATTATGCCACACTTTAGCGGCTTGCCAGGGTCGGCCTTTCTGGTACGCTACCAGCAGTTTGGCAACAGCCTGGGAGAGATCGCGCACAACCTGCTGCACCGTCCGGCGCTATTTTGGGACTGGCTCAGGCAACCAGAGATTATGAACTACTTCCGGGTGCTGCTCGGCAGTGCGGGAGGGCTGGCCATGCTGGCGCCAGAGGTGCTGGCCTTGGCCGGGCCGGTGCTGGCAGCCAACGCCTTCTCCAGCTATCCCTGGATGCACTCGGCAGGGGGACATTATTCGGCCTCGCTCAGCGCTTTTCTGGTCATCTCTGCCATCTACGGCACCGATCGTCTGGCACGAGGGCTTGCGTGGATCGTCCGCCGCATCCGGCGCGTATCCCCGGAGCACGGCACTGCGTTCAGAGTGCTGTTGGCCTCAACCGTCGTCGCTGTGCTCCTCGTTTCGGGGCTGACGCACTATTACTACGGTGTCTCGCCTATCAGCCATCGCTTTCGCTCTCCTGTGGTCACAGCGCACCATCGGATAGGCCATGAGGTTGTGGCCATGGTGCCACCCGATGCGCCGGTGTCTGCCCAGACGGGTCTCTATCCACACCTGGCGAATCGGCGGCAGGCCTACCTGTTCCCCACCATCGCCGATGCCGAGTATGTTCTGCTCGACGTGACCGCCGAGACCTATCCGGTCACGTTGGCCTTCCAGCATGGCCGGGTGGAAGACCTGATCTACGGCAGCCAATTTGGCATCCTGGCGGCCAGAGACGGCTTCTTACTTCTGAAGCAAGGTCTGACCGGCGCCCACGAGTTCCCGGAGGGCTTCTTTTCCTTTGCTCGCGGCAATGACTCTGAACAAGAACCCGACATTCCCCATCTTTTGCATGCTGATTTTGGCGAGATAGAGTTGGTGGGATACAGTCTGCTCGAGCAACCCGTGGTTACAGCCGGTGCGCCCCCGATCATCATCGAAACCTACTGGCGGATCCCCCAAGTAACTGCGTTGGCCTACCAGTTTGTGCCCTATTTCGTCCAAGAAGACGGGGCCATCGCCTGGGTCTACGGAGATGGGACGGCAACGGCGCTCTATTATCCCACATATGCCTGGCAACCCGGCGAACTGGTGTGCGTGACCTTCCCGCCGCACACAACGGCTGGCTTGCGCGAGGTATACCTGGGGGTGGTGCAGTGGGGGGGCGAGCTGTTCCGAGTAGACGACCGCCTGCCCATCTGGGCGGCGGACAGCAAGATGATCGAGAGAAACACACTAGTACTGTTGACGACTTTGCCTTGAGGGGGTCTGGCTCACCATGTCTGCCGAACAAGCATTGATCACCGTCGTCAAGCGTCCCAGGGCCGGGGCGACCAAGACACGCCTCTGTCCACCGTTCTCGCCGCAAGAGGCAGCCGCGTTCTATCACTGCCTGATGCGCGATACGATGGCGTTGATGGCACGCGTGCCAGCCGTCAAACCGGTGGTCGCCTACACACCGGCCGATGCACAAGATTACTTTCGCCACCTCGTCTCCAGCAGTTTTGAGCTTATGCCCCAGCGGGGCAGAGACCTGGGGGAGCGATTGGACAACGTCCTGACCGACTGGTTGCACAAGGGATACGGCCTGGCAGTGGTCATGGACAGCGACAGTCCCACCCTCCCCATCGCCTACCTCAGACAAGCTTTCCGCCGTCTGGAGGATCCAGATATGGACGTGGTGCTGGGCCCTTGCGACGACGGTGGCTACTACCTCATCGGCCTCAAGGCCCCCTGCCCGGCCCTCTTCCAGGGGATCGCCATGAGCACCCCCTCGGTGATGGCGGAGACGCTAGAGCGTGCTCAGGAGCAGGGGCTGCGGGTGGCCTGTCTCCCCCCCTGGTACGATGTGGACACGTCTGACGATGTGAGAAGATTGATCGCCGAGCTTGATTCCCAGCCAGATCACCTGGCACAACACACAAAGACTTTTCTATCGACCACGATGGGGTACTTCTAGCATCACGACTGTACGCTCTTGACATTGCATGACCGACACGACTTTACCCAAATCTTGATCGGCTCCTGGCGAAGGCTTTTCTGCGATACTGTTCGTCCAGGTAGGGCTGGTTGGCGGCGGGGCAGACGAAGCACCGTGTGACCCTTGTGACCTCCGTTAGCGCTGTCCCCTTCACGTCAGGCCGGGAAAGCCGCCTACCTGCCGCCTGGCGAATGAGTGTGACTCGGTGGAGGTCACCCCGCCGTACCCCGGCACCGTGACCACGCTGGTCTGCCTGCTGCCCTTCGTTGCCCTGGGAGCCCTGTGGGTGGCCGGTGCACTCTGCTCCCGCCCCCCCCCGGATTCGACGTCACAGGACGAGAAAGCAGGTTGAGGTATGCTTGAGCGACGGGCATTGGGAGCGGAACTGTTGGACGGCCCTGATTTTAGCCTTCAGGAAGCGGTGGACACCTTTCGTTTTCTTGTGCCGGTCAATTGCTGGCTTGGGGGAATCAAACCGGTCTTGTCATTCTTCCGGCGTGAGAGCCGGGCCTGGGATCGCCATACGACGTATCACATCCTGGACGCGGGCTGCGGCGTGGGTGATGTTCCTCTGGCGCTGGCCAAGTGGGCTCGCCGCAAGGGCTATCACATCCAGGTCCACGCGATGGACAGGCACCCGATCATTGTCCAACTGGCCCGCCAGAAATGCCAGGGCTACCCGGAAATCTCCCTGTCCTGCCAGGACGTCTTCCGCTTGAAGGGCCAACAGTACGATTACGTACACGCTTCGCAGTTCGTCCACCATTTCCCCAACGAGGACGTACCATCCGTCTTGAGACATCTGCTAAGCATGTGCCGGCACAAGCTAGTGGTCAACGATCTGGTACGCGCCCCTGTGGCCTACCTGAGCACGTGGCTCTTTACCCTGGTGACCTCGCGGGTGTTCCGGCACGACGCCCGCCTGTCCGTCAGGCGAGGGTTCACCATAGATGAGCTGACAAAGTTGCTGAGGGACGGCGGTTTCCATGGCTTTTACCTGAAGAGGCGTTTCTTTTATCGTTTTCTGTTAGTGATGAACAAGGAGGTGTAAACGATGGATGTGCGGATGATGGAATTGGGCACGGCCAACCCTCCCTTGCAGGTATCCCAAGAGGAGAGCTACCAGGCCTACGTGAACTTTCTCCCCCTCTCTGACAAGGCCAAGTCTCTATTGAAGCGCATATTCGTAGGCAATCGGTCCATAGGCTTCCGCCACTTTGGCATGGACGCGCTGGCCGATGTGTTTCAAGACTCGCAGGACGAACTGATTGCCCGTTACAAGCGATTTGGCGTGCGCGTAGCGGTTGAGGCGGCCGACAAAGCGTTGAACAATGCGGGTCTGACCCCGGACGATATAGATGCCGTGGTGGTCAACTCGTGCACCGGCTATTTGTGTCCCGGCCTGACCAGTTACGTGGCCGAGGCCTTGCCGCTTAGAGAGGACGTCAGACCCTTTGACCTGCAGGGCATGGGCTGCGGCGGAGCCCTCCCCAACATGGAAACAGCCTACAACTTTTTGCAGACTCACCCTGACAGCAATGTTCTGAGTATCGCGGTGGAAATCTGTAGCGCTACGCTATTCTTCTCCGAGGCTCCGGACATTCTGGTGTCTAATGCTCTTTTTGGGGACGGGGCGGCGGCCGCTGTACTGACCAACCGCCCAGAGAATGGGAGGATTCGCGTCAAGGGGTTCTCTGCGGGCCTGTTTCCTCAAGACCGGCAGCACCTGCACTATAGGACCGAGAACTCCAAACTGAGGAATGTGCTCAGCCAGCAGGTGCCCATCGTGGGAGCCAGGCGCGGCAAACAGGTGATTGATCGTTTGTTGGCTGAGAACGGTCTGACCTATCAGGGAATCACTCACTGGATCGTGCATCCTGGCGGAGAGAAGGTGCTGGATGCCTTTCAGCGCGCCCTGAACCTCCCTGATGAAGCGCTGTTGGCCTCGCGTGCGGTGTTGTACAACTATGGGAATATGTCATCCGCCACGGTGCTGTTTGTGCTGGAGGAGGTGTTGCGAAAACACACGCCCCAGCCCGGAGACGTGGGTCTGCTGTGCAGTTTCGGAGCGGGGTTCAGCGCCTTCGCCGGGCTGCTGGAATTCCTTTAGGTTGCGCATCGCCCCCGTCCCCACAGGCGTTCATGTAAAATGGTTTGAGTGTGGCCAAAAACTGTGGTAGCAGTCGACCTCACGCTGCTTGCCTTAGCACAATAGTCTCGGTCACCGGTGGAGCGTTGGAGTGATAACCGTAGAGTCGTTGATGTTGGCACTGCCGACGAAAGCGTTGATACTCATCCCAGTCATCATTGACGCGAGCTGCCCGCAAGTCGAAAATAGCCTGGGCGCCCGCTTTCATCCAACGCATACCGGACTGCTCCATGCGGTCCTTAACCAGATGACCGCACGCCCCTTCGACGACACCGCTACTGATAGGCCAGCCGCGGTCCAGGTACCGATCATAGTGCATATAGGACAGGTTGCGTCGATAGTAGCCCATGGCCCTGTTCAGAACCTTGCATTGGGTGGTCGAGGTAGCAGGGTCTTGGCTCAAGCTTTCCAAGGTGTGGATGACAGTGATCGTTTGGCCCGACAAATCAGTAGGAGTTGTTCCTTCACCCAGGCCGTGCGGTTGGGGTGGACTTTTCCCAGGAGGGAATTGGCCGCATCATTCATCCATCCTGCCACGTATCCCATGCTCTCGGTCACTACCTCCACCCTCTTCTCGCAGGAAAGGCGCTGTAAGGCAGAGATCACCCGCGTACTCTCCCTCAAACCCAATTTCACTCTAAGCCCGGCGCTGCTCACTCGCGGACTGAACTCAGTAGCGTCTCGATCAGAAGTGCGTATCCCTCGCTGGCGCACAGAATCGCCGCCCGCTGTCTGACAAGTCTGCCTCCGCGGCCGTAGCGCCTCCCCTGACTGAACCACTTGATGCGTCCCTTTACTCATTCTGTCAGCGCTTAATCTCCTTCAATGACCAATTCCACATTCACCGCCTCCAACCCTTTCGCAGAACGGCGCACGTGAAACTGGGCTACTTGCCCCTCGCACGGCATGTTTCCGTTGCACCGGAGGAGTTCATTCTGATGGAAAAAGACTTCTTCGCCCTCACCGGTGGCAATAAACCCATAACCCCTTCGGGAGCTGAACCACTTGACCTCGCCGTGTAGCTTGGGTAGTGGCCCGGCCTTCAAGAAGCACTTTATGCACTGTACGGGCACCAAGAGGTTCACCCCTCGGCGCGCCAGAAAATCGCGGTAGGTGGGGGGCAACACAAACCCACGTCCACATCGCTGACATATAATCGCCTGATGTTGGTTTGACATCGGTATCTCCTCTCAAACAGATTCTTCTCTTTCTCCCCAGCTCCCAAGTCCATGCATCTCTAATACATCGCCAAGGCTATCTCACAGTTGCCGACGGGCGATGGTTTCTTCCAGCGGTGGAGCGTCTCGATCGGGGACGACATCAGTCAATGTACGGCCCTCCGTGTCGCCAATCGGCATTTCCAAAGACAGTGCCCTACTTTCTCTTCCGTTTTCGCAGTCCGAGCAGTCGTCGGATGCGCTTACGATCTGCCTTGGCCACTGGCAAAGTCTTGTCAAAGGAGCGGCGAACCCGCTTTGACTTTTTGGCGCGCTTATGACTGCGCCGCTGCTTCATCCGGCGCAGCTTTCGCCTGCCGGTCACCTTGAAACGTTTTGCTGTCGCCTTGTGCGTCTTGATCTTGGGCATGATATGGTTCTCCTCCCCTCCAGAATCCTAACTGGTACCCATACTACTTCTGGTGAATCGCTCCATCACCCTTTGCCCAAGCGTCTCCCACCAGCCGGAACTCTCAGCTTGATGATCGGCCAACTCGTGTCGGCGTTCGACCACAGACTTGAGACGGGGCCCGGCCTCCTCCAAGGGGACTCCCTGCGTCAGGGCAAGCTCGCCAGACAGCAAGTCCACGGCCCGATCCAACAACTGTCGATCCCCTGTAGATAACCGGTTTTGCTCATCCCGGCAAGTCAGATCCCTGACGACCTCGACCCACTCTTTTGTCTCTCCAGACTTCAGCTTATCTTCAATGTGCTTCTGTCGCTTCCTGTAATCTCCGGGCAGTTCCTCCGGCTCACTGGCCAACTCATTCGTCAGAAGACGGCGCAAGGTGGCCCTCTTGCAGGCTGATCGCAGGCGCTGCTCGGCTTTGCCTGTGGGCAGCATCAAGGTCGAGTTCGATCCAAGCATTTGGATCACAAGGTAGCAATGCGGTGTCTCGGTGATCTGCATTTCCTTCTTTTCGGTGATGACACCGGCACCACGAGTACAGTGTATCACTTTGTCACCTACTGAGAACATTGTCTTTACTCCTTCCGTGCACTCTGAACTATACTAGCCTTGTTCACCACCTCCTCCGGGGACTTTAGCTGTCATCACCCCGGAAAAGATCTATTTCCATCCGCCTGCTCCTCCCCGGCTACGCTGTCACCACTTTCTCTTCCCTGAGCAGGCTGTTCCAAAACCCTTCATCATCGAGTACTCTAGCAGAAACGGGCGGTGAGACTTGACGCGGACTTTCCTCCACCACTCGCTCGGGTGCAGCAGGTGTGGCCTCCTCCATGGCGTGAGCGGGCGCTGGTGGTGCATCCTGACTCTCGGATAAAGCGCCGTCGGCTTTGTCTGTCTCTGGAACCTGATCCCGTTCTGGCTGCACCAGCCACTCGCCGCGCTCTTGGGGAGATACTCTCTTGAGGCTCAATGAAAGGCGGTGGCGAAACGAATCAATGCGTAGAATACGCAGCACGAGTTCATCACCCCGTTGCACGACCTCTCGTGGGTCTGAGGGTGGCGGATCGGCCAGTTCACTCACGTGGACCAACCCCTCCGCTCCGATGTCCAGAAAGACAAATGCGCCGAATTTGACGACATTTGTCACCACGCCGGACACCAGTTGACCTTCCACGTAGGTCTCATCTATCAAGTCCCAGGGATTGGGTTGTAGCCGCTTCAGGCTCAGGCCGATACGCTGCCGCTGGCGGTCCAACTGCAAGACGTATACATCAATCTCATCGCCGACCTGCACGACTTCTCTGGGATGTCGAACGCGCTGCCATGCCAGTTCCGAGATGTGAATCAGTCCATCGGCACCGCCAAGGTCCACGAACGCGCCAAAGTCAACGAGGTGACTGACCGTGCCCTGAACCACCTGGCCTTTCAGAAGCTCATCCAGCAAGCGCTTCATCTTTTGCCCGCGCAGTTGCCGCCGGGCGAGACGCTCCGAAAGGATCAAACGACGCCTGTCCCGATCCACCTCGATGACTTTCAGAGGCAGTTCCTGCCCCACGTAAGCCCCCAACTTGGCCCGGCGCTGGTCGGCAGATAGATGCCGGCTGTCCAGCGCCCAGAGTTGTGAGGCCGGGACGAAGCCACGGATATGACCGAATTTCACCATCACACCACCTCGATTGTAACCAGTGACTTTGTCTTGCCAAACTTGACCGCTCTCCAGCAACTCTTGAGCTCTCACCCAATCCTTCTCCAGACGCGCTTGATACAGCGAGAGAATAAGGTCGCCGTCGCGATCTCTGGGGCGCACGATGCGGGCCACCACCTCTTGACCGGGTTCTAGCTGAGACGTCGCTTCCTCCCCCAGCCGTTCGATGTCTCTCTGGGGCACAAAGCCATCGCGTTTCAGGCCCACGTCTATGATGGCTCCCCGCTCCTCAAGCCGGAGAATCACGCCTTTGCGGATCTGCCCCCGGCGCGGGCGTTGGTAGTCATACGGTTCGGTCAGCCATCCCACTACAGAATGTTCAGCCGACATTTTGTTTTCTCCTTCCTTATAGAACACAGAGCCATGCTCTGGTCTCGCTGTCGGGGGCGGGGCCCTCTTCCCAAAAAGGATTGGGGGCAGAACGCACTCGCATAAATTGGACCTCCTCGTCCTCATCGCAATAGGGCCCCGGCCGCTCGCTGGCGGCAATCACGGTCACAGCATGATCCTTGCGCACCATCACCCGGGCGATCTTTTGCACAACCAGCGCTACGCCGCTCACGACGGGCGGATAACCATGGCTCACCATCAATATACGCATGGCTAACTTTCCCCAATCCTTTTCTATCGGCGGGTTCGATCAATAGCGGAACACAGCGGCCAGGGGCGCTTCATCAGGTACCTTTTCCGGCTCAACCGCGTAGACGGTTCCGCCGTTCAAAAGAGTCTGAACTGCGGCGAAATCCAGCAGATCCTCGCCCCCGGGCTCAGCTTCTCGATGCAACTGAACCTTATTCCTTTCCGGGTCGAAAATGCCCCACCGCTGAACGCCGAGGGCGACAAACAATATCTCGATCCGTCCATGATAGGCCGCCGGGACGACCGTTTCGATGTCCCTAGATGCCTGCTTGGTGTCTGCCAATTGGCTGTATTGGACGGCTGCCTCCTTCTGTGCTTTTAGAAAGCGCGACTGCAGGATGTCCCAGGCCTGTTGATGCAATTCCTTCACACTCAACTCTTCAGGATTCCCTGCTATTCCTTCGTCCACCAGATAGGGGTACGTATTTGCCTCCCTGTAGATCGAAAAGAGGTAATCAACCCCTGCCAACATCAAAGGCGCTTGCTCGTCCCGGAGCAATTGCTGCAAGCCTTCATCAACTTTATGAAAATATCGCAGGATATTCGCCTTGGCATCGTTAGTGCCGACCCCGTGTCCGTGAAAGATAGCTGGGCGTTCGCCCTTGCCTCCTGGTGTGCGCGTGCTGGTGTGGAACTGGAGCCGCCTTTCAGGATCATCGTACCGCAAGGCCTCGGCAAAGCTGGCAGGAATCCTCCCCACGTCAACCTCACCGACGCTGTATCGTGTGCCTTGAAGCAGCCTGACCTGATTTTGACTGAGCGCCAGCACATAGAACCGTCCGTCGCCGCTGAGTAGAGGAAGAAGAGGCTTGATGTGGAAACGCTTGGCGACGACCACCAGTTCCTCAAAATCGAACGGCAAGCAGTAGTAACTGAACTCTTCTGGAGAGAGGAACATCGCGAGGCCGTCACTCTGATGTTGCCAGAAAAGGCCATTCCATAGAAGTTTTTGGGCCGGTTTGAGCAACTCCTGCGCCTCGGGAGTGCGAAGGCCACTTGCGAGCAAGCACTCCTCAGCTTTCCCCAGCAGATTCTTCAACCGAATCGGATCCTGTTGGGTTTCAGCTCCCGCCCGGTGCGTAGGCATAAAGATCGAGACACACAATCCCGTGTGTTTACTCATCAGTGCCCTCAGATCATCTCCAGTCAATATCTTCATACGATTGACCTCCATTACAGGCCGACTAAAGCTCCTGCTCGCCGAAGCGCGTAGGCAGCGTTGCCAGCCAGTAGCGTGCAGCCTGCGGCGATGCCAGGCGAAAATCGGCTTTCGTCTTCCGTGGCTCCGGAGAGACCAAAATGGCGATGCCTCCTCGCGCTTTGATCACGCCGAATGCCTCTTCATCTTTGTCATCGTCGCCCAGGTAGAGGGGCAAAGCTCCAGACCAGGGGCGACGGTCTAGCACATACTCCACCGTCCGTCCTTTGTGAGCCAACTGGGGGCCGATCTCGAGGAACTTGTGCCCACCCAGCAGGCGAAACAGGTCCCCATGCGCCTCTTCTACAGCTTCAGTTGCCATGCGACGCGCTGCAGCCAATGCCGCCTCTGCCTCATCATCGTCAGCAAAACGAGCGTGCAGTGCCAGTGCCCAGAGCTTGTCTTCCAGTGAAAAGCCCTCACGACCGGCGATCAATTGCAGCCAGCGCGGCTTGAGGGCATCCAGCACCGGACGTACGGTACCTTTCTCTACCCGGTTGATTCGCTCCCCTCCCGATATCCGCAACTCTACACCGTAGGTGCCGGCCAACAAAATGCCGGGTACCGGTACCAATGCCTCCACGTGGGCCAGCCGTCGGCCACTGATCACGGCCAACCGAATGTGAGGATATTGTACCAGTCCATCGAGTAGGCCAATGATCTGCGGATCAGGGCTAACGTGTTCTGGCGTAGGCGCAAAGTCGGCCAGCGTGCCGTCGTAGTCCAGGAACAACCACAGCCGCCTGGCCTGGGCCAAGCTTTGATTGATCCATTCAGAAATGCCCGCCATCATGCCTCCCTACTATCTGCCAACAAGGGTCTGATGTCCCGATGAAAGATCGCGCGCCAGGTATAGTTCTGCCGCACCCGGCGACGCAGACGATGCACCGGACTACCCTCAACCCAGGCTAGGATCCACTCAGCTACGTGCGCTGCGTCCTCGACTGCATCAAAGCACGTCACGTCCGCGCCGCCGATCTCGTCGGCTGCCGGTATGCCCGTGCACACCACCGGCACCCCAAGCAACCCTGCTTCCAACACCGGCATGCCAAAGCCTTCTCTGTGGCTGGGCATGAACATCAGGTCACTCATGCGGAACAGGTCTCCCACCACCCATGCACCGATGGTAAAAGGCTGGCTTGGATCCGGGCCAGATTCAAAGACGAAGCGCATCTCCTCTTCAACGCCTAACTGGCTGCGCAGCGCCTGCAACGACCGAAAATAGGCCATGCTCTGCTCGTCGTGAGGGTCAGGAGGCCCGGTGACGACCAGTTTCGGACGGCAGTTGCGTGCCTTCAATGCCGCAACGACGTGCAAGGCATATTCAATGTTCTTGGCTGGGGTGACGCGCACCGGCATGAGCAAGATCAGATCGCTTTCCAGCAAGCCCAGGCGGGTCACCAGACTATATCCCTCCTCAGACAATCCCAGCAGCATTCTCGGATCCACACCGTTGTAAACCACGTGAATTTCCTCCGGCGGGCAGCCAAAGAGCGCCGCCAACGCACGTTTCCTGCGCTGTGACACCACGACATACGTCACATCTGGGCGATAGGTCCGCAGCAGGTCCCAGGGATAACCCGGGTGGACCTTAGAGCGCGAACTGGAACTGCTCCAGGTAAGGTCGTGGCACCAGGCGATGCAGCGGTGGATGGTGCCTGCATCCAACAAGTAGTGAAGGGCCGCCGTCAAGGGCAGGTTAAAGTGCTTGGTAAATATGTTATGCACAATCACGTTTTGGAACCGGTCCAGTTGTGGTGCCAGCGCCCCTATCAGCCGATTGACTAGCTCATCAAAAGCTGGCGGCACCTCACCCTGCTCCAACGGTGAGCTCACCTGCATCACCTGTGAGTACTGCGAATCCATCTCGGGGATGCTGAGGAAGCCTACGCCCGAGGGTAGCGATGCTGCCTCGCCCCAACCGGCGATCACAGTAACGGGATAACCAGCTTGGACAAGGATCTGGGCATGAGCGTGGACTACAGCCTCCACCCCGCCGACGACAGGTAGGGCGGTGTAGTGTAAAATGGCTGTCTCTGGTTGTGGCATAGGGCATTATCTCCTTCGTTCACAAGTTCAATTCAGCAACCGCCTCCAGTTGACGGCACAGCCAGTCCGAGATGTCCTCACGCTCGACCAGCCAACGCAGCCGATCGGCCCTCTCCTGACGCCCCTCGGGTGGCATAATCAGTGCCTGATGGAGCGCCTGGGCCGTCGCGTACACGTCGCACGGCGGGATGACCAAAGCCCCCGACTCCAACTGCTGGCAAGCACCTGTTCTTTCGGAAAGAATCAGCACGCCGTCAAGCTGGTTCACGATCGGCCCCTCTTTGGCCACGAGGTTCATGCCGTCGGCGATGGCGTTCACCAGCAAGACATCATAGAGTTGTAGGGCAGCCACAGCTCGGGGTCGACTTTCGCCGACCAGGATCCGTACCGGCTCCCATTCGCTGGTACCATATCTGGCGTTGACGCGCCCAGCAGCGGCCATGAGTTCGTCCAGGTAGTCCTGGTACTCGTCCACCCCCAGCCGCGAGGGCACCAGCATAGCCAAGAATCTCACGCGCTCATGGTGTTCAGGGTAGAGTTCTAACATCTCCTCAAAGGCCTGGAAGCCTCGCAGGATGTTCTTGCTCGGCTCGCTGCGGTCAACGCGCACGATCAGTTGCTGGCCGCCCATTATCTCCTGGAGCTCAGACCGATACACAGCCACCTCTTCTGACACCGCCAGTTGTCTCAACGCTTCGACGTCGATCGAAATTGGAAAGTCTCGCACGTGGGTGGTGTGATTGCGATACCACACCCGGCCACGTCTGTAATTGACGTGCGCGCGGGGCAAATGTGACTCGCAAGTGCGAATAAAGTTCAGCCCATCCTCGCGCGTCTGAAAGCCCAGGACGTCCACCGCGCATAGCCCTTCCAGGATGGCCTGCCGCATGGCAGGCGGCAGAATGGCCCAATATTCCGGACCAGACCAAGGTATGTGCACAAAGTGCAACGTCGTCGGCCGTTCGCGCCGTCGCAACAAGTCTCGCACAAATCGCGGCACCAGATACAGGTGATAGTCTTGCAGCATGACCAGTGCAGGGCGAGACGTGGCGCGAACCCGTCCGACGATGGCATCTGCAAAAAGGCGATTGACCGCTACGTAACCCTCATGCCAGGCCTGCCAGGTGGCGCGATCAATCACTGGCACCCGAGGGACGTCCCACATGGAATGCTGCAAAAACCACAACAGTGGGTTGGCGATGACGTTGTAGTAGCCTTTGTAGGCTGCTGGGTCTGGCGAAAGGAACTGCACGCGAACCGTGCGACCATTGTCCCAAAACTGCACGTCCCCCTCATGCCAGGTGGTATCGGCCTCCGTTTGCGCACAGGCAATCCAGGTCGCATCAATGTGTTGAGGCAGGCCGGTGAGCGCCGTCACGAGACCGCCAGAACCACGCTTGAAATGGAGGCCTCTGTCCTCATCGCCCTCAAAGGTCAGCGGTCCACGGTTAGCCGCGATGATCAGCCTCCGGTTAGAAAAGTCAGCTTGCAGTGCCTCACAGCGCTGGCGTAAACTCCCAGAATCCCGTGGTGCATTGTTTGCTGTCAGTACCCCGCTCATTCGACGTCCTCCTTCTGGCTGGCCTGGATGGTCAGGTCAATAAGAACAGCAGCCGTCCACCCAAAGGTATCGGCTGCAGTCGGCGGTGGCTCACCGGTTAACGAATTGTAGTATTCGTAGATGCCAGGTTGGCTCACCACGCTGTCGCCAATGGTAAGGTGAATTGCGCAGTCACTGCCGGCCTGGACGCCGAACTCGACCATGTAGCCACTTTCCTCGGGGATAATCCGGTTGCGGAACACTTCCCCGTTGCTGGCATAGGCCAGGTTGCGGATCGCTTTGAACACACCGCCACGCTCCGTCTCTTCCCAAAACTGCGGCAAAACATGGAACCGCAGGCCAGCCGCCACCTGTGGTGGCAGACCGAAGGCAAGCGTATGTCTGTCCCGGAAGACCAGTCCGAAATCACCCAGACGAGCCTGAAAGTACAGGGCGTGGGGATAGGTCACGACCTCAAAATCAACTGTCTGACCCTCCTCATCCACCAGGCAGAGCTGGCGAATGAACGGGGGGCGGTGCCGGTACGCGTCGATGTCAGGTTGAAGCTCAGTAAGTCGCTCGGCAAGCTTGAGCAATAGCTGGCTCTTGTCGGGAATCTGAAAGACCAGCAAGCGTGAGCCACGGTCGCTGAACGGCACACGGGTGATGTCGATCCGGTTTCTAAGCAGGTTGAGATAAGGAGATGTGGCTATTTTTTCCATCATCCTGTTCCGGACACGCCCCTCCATTACGCCGCTTCAAATCCCCATCCGGCAACACCGCCTGGACGCCAGCACTCGCCTCGAGCCGCTCAATGAACTGCCTGAGGGACGCCTCGGTAAAGACGTCCTCTCCTGCCCCAACCTGAGGCCGCCCCAGGACAAGATAGTCGGCACTATGCTCACAGCATAGCCCAGCGATCTCGTCCTCCACATTGCCATAGCGTACCACTCCCTCGGCCACCACGATACCCTTCGCATTGGCCAAGGCTTTTGCCGCAGATAAGACAGATTCGACCATTTGGCACATCCGCTCCAATAAGGCGGGATCGGGATCGCGACCTATGCTGGACAGGAAATGAACGTTGACAACGTACAAGAAATGCAGTGGAAGGTCGGTTTGTCGCGCCAGGGCAAGTGCCTGGGCAATAGTAGCCTGGCTGTCAGGTCCACCTCGGATAGCACATACGATTGCACTCATTCTACACTCCAATCTCTTCGCTACTCGACAGAGTCTCCGTCATATATATAGAAGCAACAGACACGGGTTCTGTTTCCTCTATTGTCGCCTTTAGGGCGCTGCTTGTATTTAGCTCAATTTCGCGCTCTACCTCTTGCGGAGGCGCTTCCACCGGTCGCGCTTTCGCCTCTTGCGGTGTTTGTGTTTGGCGATCTTTTTCTTGCGCCACTTCTTGACGCTACCCATTCCACTCCTTTCATCGCTTCCCAAGAACTCACCGACCCTCCAGAGTTTACTTCAATGATACCTCTCCCGGCCTTTTGCGTTTTAACCAAGCCCCTTGCGCACAGTCTGCGCAAGTCTTGGTGTCCGGCAACACGACCAGGCGTTCTGGATGGATTGGTCCTTGGCACCGCACGCAAATGCCATACGAGCCTTGACCGAGCCGTGCGAGGGCTTGCTCGAGGCTCTCGACCCGCTGTCTGAGACGCCGTAGCAGAGCACGGTCAACTTCCCGACGCGCAGCTGCGGGATTTCCCTTGCCCAGGCCGTAATCAGGCATTTCTTCAAGGGTCTTCTCTAGCTCAGCAATTTGGGTTCGCACTTTGTCGAGTTCGCGCTGCAGAACCATTCTCTTATCTTGCACAATTTCCTCCAATACCAAAATGACAGACCTGGTCAGCCGCCACCCGTCTCATCGGTCTCGGCATTAACCAGGTCCAAAAAGATGCCCGAATCCAAAGCAGCCGTTCAGGGGATATTACTGCCCGACGAACAAACTCTCAACAACGGCTGGCCATTTCTTAGACGTTGCTGCAGGTTAGACGCCGTGCGACTCTGGCCCCGTGAACGCTTACGATCCGAATTGTACAAAATCGGATGCGAGATTAGGAAAATCCCCCGGGCAAGCGCTTCAAACTATCGAAGTAACGCTGTCGCCCTGTACGACCTCCTCAGGTAGTGGTTGAGACAACCGGTTCAGTGTGCTATCTAGCCAAGCTAACTCTGCAAAGGCCAAGGCTAATCCATAGTCAAGCGCCAGACGCTGCCCCAAGTTTATCTCTTCATCCATCGCCCCCCCAGTCTTTTCCAAGGAAGCATGGTGGGCAGCGACCTGGGCACGCCGTTGCTGTAGGTAAGCGGTCAGTCCGATGGGTGAAAAGTTGTCGGCCAGGATCAAGCGCATCACGAAAGCTTTCAACGGCGCACTCGACTTTGCTGGCTGATTGATCCACTCCGTCAGCGCCTCTCTGCCCGCCTCAGTGATACTGTAGATTTTTCGCGAGGGCTTGCCCTCACGAAGGAGAACTTTCACGGTGACCAGGTTGCCTCTGAGCAAAGTGTGCAAGGCAGGATAGAGACTGCCGAAACTAGGGCTGCCGATCAGCCAACCGAGACTCTTGAGGAAGTGCTTGATGTCGTACCCCGACATTGGCTTTTGAGCCAGCAGACCCAGAATAAAGTGGCGAGAACTCACAGTAGCAGTGGTCATAGCTCTTTCCGGTATATAACGTTTAGATATATTATATCACAGGACCGGTGATATTGTCAAATGGTGTGGACCGGCGGACCGGCGCGCCATCGGCGGCGAGTATCCAAGGAATGGGCATGAGCAACCCCTCAGATTCCGGCTCGGCCGGGAACATCTCGGCTTGGCCACCAGGGAACTCGACGCCCGCCCCAACCAAGGCGACTAGATGAGGCGCGTTAACTCTGCGCCAGCGCTTCTCCATGGCCAGGAGCAGCTTGAAGGCCATCCCAGAACCCAAAGTTCCCATCGCCGATGACCAGAACGGGCGCTTCTATATCCCGTCGCTTGAGGTCTCGGAGGACGCTAGCCCACGATTCCGTCGACTCCCGATACCCGTCTTTCAGGTTGTCAATCCACAACTCTTGATGTTGACAAGTTGGCATATGTGTGTTAAAATGAATTCATGGTTGAATTCATAATTGCACCCAAGTAACCTTTTGTTTGCGTCGGGGGACGATCAGGAGTTGACGTGAAAGGATCTGAGAAAAGCAAGAGCCTGGTAGATAGCGTCTATGATCGCATACTCGCCTTGCTGCACCGTCGCGGGTTGACGAGTGTAGAAGCTCTCAATGCCTCGAGCCTGGCCAAAGAACTGGACGTGAGTCGAACCCCAGTGAACATGGCCCTGGTGCGTCTGGAAAGTGAGGGGTTGATCAGAAAGAGTGCAGGCCAAGGCTGGATCTCCCCTCCTCTGTCACTCGAAGACATTGAAGAGGTCTTTGATCTCAAGGCCATGCTGGAACCTCTGGTCGCACGCAAAGCGGCCGAGAATGTCTCACCCAAGACGGCTGCTGAACTGTTGGGCATCGTGGAAGAGATGGAAACAGCCTGTGAAGCACAAGACCTGGACAGGTGGCTTGCTGCAGACCACCGTTATCACAAGATCCTGCATGACATCGCCGGGAACAGGCGCCTCAAGCAATTCCTCGAACGGCTCAACAACCAGTTGTATCGTCTCCTGGTCGGACACATGGCCACAGAAGGCCGGATGGCCAGTGCAAGCAAAGAACACCGCCTGATTGCCGAGGCGGTTGTCTCGGGGAACCCTGATCTGGCAGCCGACCGCGCCGTACAACGCATTCAAATCTTGAGGGCTAGCATGATGGACGTCATGAAGAACGTTCTCATGCCATTCCTTGGGCAAGCGCTTTAAGGGTCTCTCACCGCAAAGTGCCGGTCCTCAGGAGTGGCGCGCTTGACGGCAGCCTGGTCGGCGCTCCGCGGGAGAGTATCAAGGTTAACACTACCGAATTCATCAAAGATTCTGGAGGAGTCAAGTGCGTACGCAACAAACACCTATCCCTGTAGACAAGCTACATGCTCTGCGCCAAGAAATTGTCGGCATCGATCAACGCGTCCCTCTCCTGGACGGTTCAACCCGCCGGTACATCAACCTGGACAACTCAGCCAGCACGCCCACCTTTCGAGGAGTGCAGCAAAAGGTGGCCGAATTCCTGGGCTGGTACTCTAGCGTCCATCGGGGAACCGGTTTCAAATCCCTGCTGTCTACGCAGGCCTATGAGCAGGCTCACGAGATCGTGGCGCACTTTGTGGGTGCCGATCCTCAAACGCATAGCGTCATCTTTGGCAAGAACACGACCGAGGCAGTCAACAAATTGGCCAACCGCGTGGCGTGGCAGCCTGGCGACGTGGTCATCACCACGATGATGGAACATCACTCCAACGACCTGCCATGGCGTCCCAAGGCACAAGTGGAGTACGTCGGTCTGCGGGCAGACGGCTCGTTGGACATGGACGACCTGGCACACAAGCTGTCTCGCTTCCGCGGGCGGGTCAAGTTAGTGGCCGCCACCGGAGCCTCTAACGTCAGCGGTTTCGTGTCGCCCATTCACGACATGGCCGAGTTGGCCCACCACCACGGGGCCAAGATCCTGGTAGACTGCGCCCAACTGGCCCCCCACCGGCCCATAGACGTGGGGCCCCTGGACTCCCCACGACACCTCGACTTTGTCGTCCTCTCTGCTCACAAGATGTACGCCCCTTTTGGCACAGGGGCATTGATCGGGCCCAAAACGTTCTTTGAACAGGGGGCGCCTGACTATCGCGGGGGAGGCACGATCGAGGTCGTCACGCTGGACGAGGTATACTGGGCAGAGTCGCCGGAGAGGGATGAGGCCGGCAGCCCCAACGTCGTCGGGGCGGTGGCCCTGGCGGTCAGCACCCGCATCCTGTCTCGAGCAGGCATGGACGCCGTTGCCGCCCACGAGACGGCGCTGACGCGCTACGCCCTCCGCCAGCTCAACCGGCTAGACGGGGTCAAGATCTACGGCTCAGACGACCCCGATCGGCTCGACGATCGGCTGGGCGTGATCTCGTTCGAGGTGGACGGAATTCCCCACGGCAAAGTGGCCGCCATCCTGGGGTTCGAGGGCGGGATCGGCGTTCGCAACGGTTGCTTCTGCGCCCATCCCTACGTCCTGCAACTGCTGAGGATAGACGACGAGGCGTTCCAGGTTCACAAGCAGCGCGTCTTGAATCACGATCGCTCCACTCTGCCCGGGCTGGTGCGCGCCAGCTTTGGCTGCTACAACACACTGGAGGAAATAGACGAGCTGGTGAGCATGCTGGAGCGGATCATCGCCGGGGACTATCAGGGGGACTATGTGGTGCACAAAGCCACTGGTGACTATCTGCCGCGCGGTTTCGATCCCGCCATGCTCAACGAGTACTTTGCCGTGTGATCCGGGGGGAGCACGGCGGATATGGGAATGCACGACATCGTCTGTTTCCTCGTTTTCCCATATCGTATATTTCCCTATCCACCGTCATCTCCCTGGCCGCGACCGATCCAAGCAAGGCGGCGTGGAGAGGGATACCAGCTGCAGAAATGCACGATGAGAAGGCACACTGCCAGGAGAACGCAATTGAGGAATAGAGGCTCCGAGACGGTAGACGAACAATTGGCTCGCCTGCGGACCGAGCTGGAGCAGGCCCACAGCGACCTCATCGAAGCCGAAGCGGAACTGGCCGACCGCATGGCAGAAACTCATGCCTTTGAATCTGAAGTTGAGGCCAGGCTCGGTCCCTTGATCGACAAGCTGGCGGCACTGGAAAAAGAAATCAAGGGCTACAAGGAGCGGATCGAGCGGGTGCGCAGCCAGCGCCATTTTGGCTCCCAGCACGTGCCTGTCGCCGAGCAATACCGGCGCACGTGGCACGTACCGCCAGCGACCGCGGCCAAGCCACCACCCGAGCAGCCGAGCCCCGCCACCGAGGCTCAGGTCAAAAGGCTGTATCGCCAGTTAGCCCGCCGCTTTCACCCCGACCTGGCGGCGGATGACACGGACCGTGCTTACCGCACGGAGAAAATGGCGGCCGTTAATAGCGCCTACGCTGCCCGCAGCCTCACCGAACTCCTGGCCCTGGTCCAGGAAGCGGGGGCAAGCGGCATCCCCGCGGGCCGGGCACGCTCCGGCCAGACAGCAGCGCAAATGGTACAGGCACTGCGCGATGAACTGGCCCGCTGCCGGCGCCGCCAGCGCGAGATCGAGGCCGAATTGAGGAGGCTACACCTGCGCCCCGGCGTGGAACTGAGCCTGAACGTCAAGCTGGCACGACGCCGGGGCCGCGATCCGCTGGCCGAGATGGCGGCCGACCTGGAGCGGCAGATCGCTCGCAAAACGGTGGAACGCGACTTTCTCAAGCCGCAATTTGACCAACTCGGCCTGACATGATGAGCGCTCCTCAGCCCACCCGAACTTCAATTGCCTCTACCATGCGCTTGGCTTGGTGGGCAGGGTCAGTCCCCTGCCACTTCCATGACCTCCCTGACCGTTAGCTGAATGGGATAGTAGTGACCGCCATGCGCGAACACAACCACTGGCCATGCCCCTGGTTCAGCGGGCGCATACACATCGAGCTTCTGCTCAGACACGTCCGGCTGCAGTGGTTTGGTATAGACGACATCTTTGGAGATGTCGACAGGAAGCGTAATGGCGGATTCGGTGGCCGTGGCCGTAGGTGGAATAGACGTGGGCGTGGATGGAAGTCGGGGCTTGCCACAGGCAGCCAAGAGCCGCCTCTCCCCCTTCCCCCTTCCTTCTCCCATCCTCCTCTTCCTCAGTCTTCTTATGTCACCTTCCCTTATCGACAAGACACCGGCAGGCAATCCCCTCACCCGTTCTCTCCGGCCAGCAGCGGTTGGCTGACAGACAGGCAGACCGTTCTTGAAAGCCGAGGCGCAGGCGGTTCGGCAGGTCCGGCTCGCTGATGAGCGGCCGGCAGAGCGAGATAAAGTCGGCGTCGCCGGCAGCCAGCACTGCCTCCATCACCTGCTGGGTGCGAAAACCACCGACCAGCGCAATCGGCAGCCGGGTCACCGCCCGCGCCTGTTGGGCCAGCGGGCGAAAGTATGCCTCGTCTTCCTCCGAACGGATCCCCTTCCGCGTGTTCAGATCCCCCTCGCCGCCAATCCCACCGCTGATCTCCACCGCGTCCAACCCCATCGCCTCTAGCGCCGCAGCCACCTGAAGTCCTTCCTCAAGCGTCAACCCGCCCTCCACGCCGTCCATCATGCCCAACTTGATGAACACCGGGTAGTCAGGACCGACCTGCTCCCGCACGGCCTGGCAGACGGCCCGCAGAAAGCGCATTCTCCCCTCCAAATCGCCACCCCATTCGTCAGTCCGGTGATTGACAAAGGGGGACAGAAACTGGCCGATCAGATAGCCGTGCGCGCCGTGGAGCTGGGCGCCGTCAAAGCCAGCCTCTCGGGCCCTCCGGGCGGCCTGGGCGTAGGCCTCGATCAGGTGTGAGATCTCTTCGGACCTCATTTCGCGCGCCGGCCGCTGCAAAAAGGGCGCCTCCACGGCCGAGGGGGCCATCGGCTCGGGTACCGCCTCTGGGCTGCACTGCATCCCCCCGTGGCTGATCTGAACCGCGACCCGGCCGCCCTCGCGGTGGACGGCATCGACCAGCCCGGCCAGGCCGGGGATCTGTTCGTCAGAATGGATGCCGACCTGCTCGATGTGGGCTCTGCCCGAGGGATGCACAGCCATGTGGCCGGTGATGATCAGCCCCACCCCACCCCTGGCCA
>Ga0180438_10001400_pt1 | contig 42977 bp, 44 predicted proteins | sample SS_ome_12_FD_132455 | JGI IMG/M metagenome (GOLD analysis project Ga0180438, IMG submission 132455) | Hypersaline lake sediment archaeal communities from the Salton Sea, California, USA - SS_3_D_2 metaG | ecosystem: Environmental > Aquatic > Non-marine Saline and Alkaline > Hypersaline >...
AGAACAAAGTAATCAAAGTAGTCCATTTTAAGGCCTAAATAACCCTAAAATCGAGTCTACTTTTCAAACGCCATTTGTCTAATTTTATCATTTCAACGGTATAATTTTATCTTTGAGCTAACAACTCCCTGAACTACCCTTGACAAGTCAAAGACAACTAATATAATTATTATAATGACATAGGAGATAAGGGATGACACAATCTATTGTATTAAACCAAATTAAACACACAGTTGTATTGGAGTCCATAAATGTTTAAGACATTTTTCGTTTTTGTGCTTCTCTCCACTATTTGTTTTGGTCAAACATTCCGTTTCAAGTTGATCGGTAGTTGTCTCCTTGAACCCGATACATGGCTTGATTGTTATGACATAATTGTGCTTGACACTATTGCTTTCCTTGCCAATGAAGATCTGACCGTGATTAATATCGCCCGACCTGATTCGCCGTTTGTTATAACCCACACTGACACAACGCATGCATTCAGAAACGGGGTAGCTCTTTTGCCACCACATTTGTACGCAATGGGCATAGGTGGTCTGGCTTCATTCGATATTTCCAACCTGCAAGCGCCGATGTTTCTGGATTCGATAGATATGCCGCTACAAAATGATATTTTATTATATAATAACTATCTCTTCTGCACTACCAGTGATTATCTTCATTTGTTTGATGCTTCTGTTCCTGAAAGTCTTCAATATCTTGGAATAATCGATTCATCTCATTTTGCCGGTAGATTAATTAATAATAATGATTTTCTCTTTGAGCCCATCGGTGCGTGTAGTCTCTTAGTCTTCGATGTCGGCGATCCTGCCAATCCTCAGAAAATTAGTTCCCTCGTATTACCTAATGCGGTAGGTCTATCAGAAAGCGAGCCGTTTTTCAAGGATTCTCTCATTTATCTGTCATATCTTCCTCTCGGTGGACAGTATAGTTTGGCCTTGCTTACCATTAACGTTGCTGACCCCATGAATCCCTTTTTGGTTGCAGAAAGTCCTGATGTTGGAGAACGTGTTAATGGATCCTATGATCTGACTCTCTCGGGTAACTATGCGTACGCGACTATTGGTAGCCAAATGGAAAGATCGTCAAGAAAACCTGGGGAGCAATATGAACAGCCGGAAAATGTAGCTGTCTTTGATGTATCAGACCCGACCAGTCCGTTTCCTGTATGGCTATACGAAGTACCCGTCGCCAATTATCGGGCAATTGATTCTCGTGCCGATACAATATATCTGTGCAATGGCGAATACTTTTATATATTTGTCGACACTCTCTGGACAGGATTGTCCGAGACCGAGCAGGTACGACGTATGTCAGATATTCTTCAGTGTCATCCTAACCCATGTAATCATAAACTAACAATCAAACACTCCTTGGGGCAATACAGGGATTATGCAAGGAGTATTGCTATATATGATATTTCGGGGCGTCTTTTATACAGCGCACCAATTTCAAAAAACGAAGAATCTGGTGTCGTAATCTGGGATTGTAAATCTTTGACCGGAAAAAGAGTCCCAACAGGTGTATATTTTGTCGCACTTCGTTGTAAGGAGAGCAATCTTGTTGTAAAAAAAATCATTATCACAAATTAGGGGGGATCCATGATTACATCCATGTATGTCTTTGTATCATTAATGCCGTTTGTATTCAACACCATCCTGTTCGACGACAATTTTGAAGATACCACCATGGCCGGCTGGACAACCAACGGCACCGTGCAATGTCAGGTGGATCCTGAGCCTAACAAATATTGGTTAGAGGAAGACATTAATCCGGATTTCATAAGACTCCAGTATCATGGCATCGTATCCATGATGGTTCATGATGATTCAGATCAGGAAATCGCTAACGCAAGTTATTCTTTTCCCGTTATTCCACCTTCAACAGAATATATGGTTGAGTTCTATTTTCATTTTATGGATCGGCATAAAAATACATTCAAGAATTTTCTTTTATACAAACCTGAAGTCTGGGTAGGCGAACGTGGTCTGCCGGCAGATATTATCCTAAAATTACATGTTGTAAAAGGCGATTCTTTACCGGTCACTGTAATTGATGACGCTGGTATGCATTCCGATGTTTATTGGCTAAACCCAGATACTATTTTTACTTTGGATTACGGTGTTGATTTTGATATAGAGAGATGGGAAGGAGTAAATGATTTTCCGATTGAAAGGTGGTATCGTTTCCAAATTCATAAAGTAAATGCTGATAGTATAGTATTGTATATCAACGGCGAACCTATGGATACTTACACATCACTAAGTGGTAATAATAAACCTGATAAATTTTTGATCGGCACAGAGAGTGCTGCCATCGAAGGTGGCGTAGGTATTTTTGATGATTTTGTGATAACCACACCACCCCAGGGTTCACATCCGAGACTACTCTTCAGTGCACTAGAATTACCAGAATTAAGAGCGAGAAAAACCGATAATACGTCCGCAATTCAGAGAACTTATCAAACGTACTGGAATAAAATAGTTGAAAAATCCAATGGTTTTATAAGTGGTAACAGACCTATTTATTTCATTGATTTCCCATATAACGAGCCACGGTATACTGCTGACAGTATTCAGTTTTTGCGTGATTGGTTTTGTCATCTTGACGTAATGGAAAAAGTACCGCGTCGTTTTGAAACTATTGGATTACGATGGATAATCGGCGAATTGGATCCCAGTAATCCGGAGCCAGATACTGCTTTTTTGAATTATCTACGTACTACCATCAATTCTTTTGCCAACTGGAATCACTGGATGAAACCTCTTGAATACCGTGGTTTGATCCTGAAGCATAATTCCACGTTTGAATTCGCACTTCCCGTGGGTTATGATATAGTATTCGACTCCCTGTCGAATTACCAGAAGATGTCGGTTCAGAACGCTATATTGAGTCAGGGTATTGTGCCCCAATACTTATGCTGGAAAACACGCGGCTTCGAGGATCCTTCGGTGCCATATTACCCTGGTCATCCACAATGGATATCAGGAATGATTGGTTTTATGTCGCTTGTCTTAGATGATGACAGCCTGCGCAATTTTTATGCGGATTTTTCCGAGGCAATCATTGAAAGCCTTTATATCGGTGCTCAGGAGACAGAGATGATACCGGTGTTTAGTCCGGATGGTCAATACGCACACGGGTCAATGAGCTATAGTTCCTGTAATCTCAACTGGCTGACACCATTCTGGGAGGCAAATCGCAGAGTTAGGAACAGAAATATATTCCAGGACCTGAACTACAAGAATCGTTTTGAAAACTATCCGATATTCAGAATCTATATGCTATGTCCGGGGAAAAGCGAAGAATTCAGAAGCGGTAACGATTATAGACCGAATGCGCCGTGGCATATGTGTTTCTGTTACGTGACCAATCAACAGAACGGACCCGGTCAGTGGTTTTATAAAAGACTTTATAGCTACAGCGTACCTTCTGGTGATGAATGGTCAGACTACCATTATTGGGGTATGAATTTTCTGTTCTTCGACGATGATTTGACCCCGCAAATTCCTGCTTTTGCAATTGGCAAGAACTTCGGTAATTTCTGGATTGGAATGAGAACAGGCTTCGGCTTGGAATATCCCGGTGGTGTTTCCGATGCCAATGAAGTTGCTCTGGTTTTTGATGCATACGGCAAAACACCGATTCACATGCATCAGAGCAGAAATAATTTTGTAATTGGATCTCAAGGATCCTGGTTGATCAATGAACATGCAGGGTTTAAAACAAATTATCAAAGTCTTTATCATAATGTTATTGTTGTGGATTCAATATGGAACAATGGTGACGGTAATTATGGACAGCAGAGCGATAGCCGTGGCGATTTCCAGGGATTCCATACCGACAATAATTACTGTTATTGTGCCAATGGTGTAGCCGAAGGATGCTACACGCGGATGAAGAAGTTTATAAGAAAAATCATTTTTACCAAAGAAGGATATGTAGTGATAAAGGACGAAGTTGAAAGTTCAAATCCTCTCCAGCCTAGAACCTATTTATGGCTTGTTCATGTGAATCCAGATCTGGTGTATGGTGATTCATTGATTGAGAAAACAAACAAATTCCATATCAAATTTTTCTCCCCAAGTAGCAGAGAAATCCATTCCTGGCCTTCGAATACACCGCCACCTCCAGATTACACACCATCCTACGGTGCATATGTTACCAATTCGACACCCGCAGTAACAACTGAATTTCTTGCTGTAATAGTGACTAAAAGAAGTGGTTATGCATGGCCACCCTCCATCATGAAGATTGACGGTTCCACCATGCTCGGTGCAGACGTTAATTCTCAGGTCGTCATCCTCTATAGCAAAGGTCAAAATGGTGGTATTACCGGTACTACATACTATATTAATCATTCATTCCCATTTGGACTCAAAAATATTCTAGCTGATCTGATACCTGATCACAGTTATGCGGTATATCTTAATGATCAATACGCAACCTCATTTATTTCTACTGAACAAGGAACAGGTTATTTTGTTGTCTCTTCAATGTTCTCTGAGAACGAAATTGAGGTCACAGACACACCACACGACTAAATTGTAATTACAAAACTGCACTTCTATCATGGCATGACGAGTGTAACATCCCGTATGTAATGTAGGGCACAGTAGAAGAATTAAAAGCATGGAGAATTGTAAAATGAGGTTCAATCAATGATACTTGATGTTTTGTATGGTACACTTCACATTATAATAAACAAGCACAGATTTGATGCAAATTGTTTTTTACAAAAATAATGTTATTCAATTATGTGAAAAAATATACTATAACAGCGGACTCGCAGTGCGCAGCTTATTATCACACGCATAATATTGACAATACTCTCCCACTTGATTATAATGATTCCACGTTGGCACAAATTTGGAATAAATGGGTTGTTGGAAAAATAAGTGCCTGCAAAGCGTTGTGTCACAACGCGCCCGTAGCTCAACTGGATAGAGCGGCGGACTACGGATCCGCAGGTTAGGCGTTCGAATCGCCTCGGGCGTATGCTCCACCTTTGGTGGAGCTGATTACGGAGATTACAGAAAGATTACAGAGATATGCCACCAGGGTGGCATTGATTACAAAGATAATAGAAAGATGCCTAAGATGAAAAAGAGTGTGAAGAAAGAGGAGAGAGATCCGGTAACTGAAGAAATTATAGCAGCATGTTTTCGTGTCCACAATGAGTTGGGCCCAGGATTTGTTGAAAAAATCTATGCACGAGCACTTCAGCGGGCTCTGACGAAAACTGACTTATCGTTTCAAGCTGAAAGGGAGTTTCCAGTCACATTTGAAGGTGTTGGTGTGGGTAAATTCAGGGCTGATTTTGTTATCAATGATAGTGTTATAGTTGAACTCAAGAGTCTAGAAGGCAATATCCCTAAATTGTATGAATCTCAGATTATTTCTTATCTAAAAGCATCAGGATTACGAACAGGTTTGATTGTTAATTTCGGCAATCTGAAATGCCAAATCCGTCGCCTTATGTTATGAATATCTCTGTCATCTTTCTATTGTATCTCAGAGATCAAAGGGCTGAGTTCATATGAACGATGAGTTCTATATGAATGAGGCCCTTAAGGAAGCACAACAGGCATTCAAGGAGGACGAAGTGCCGGTCGGGGCGGTTGCGGTTTTCCAGAACCAGATCATCGGGCGGGGGCACAACCGCACTGAACACCTGCAGGATCCAACCGCGCATGCTGAGATCATCGCGATCACCGCGGCGGCTAACGCATTAGGATCATGGCGGCTTGATGAGGTTACTGTTTACACGACCATTGAGCCGTGTATCATGTGTGCGGGCGCGCTCGTGCTTGCACGTGTAAAAAAAATAGTATTCGGTGCACGGGACGAGAAATTCGGTGGCTGCGGTTCGATCTTCAATATCGTACAGGAGAAAAAGTTGAATCATCAGATCGAAGTAGTTAAAGGCATTCTCCAGGCACAAGCTGCCGCGTTGATGAAAGAGTTTTTTAAGAAGAAAAGAAAGAAGAGCAAGGAAGTTCTCGACAAGCTCGAACAGTAATCATAAATTAGTGGATTCCGGATCAAGCCCGGAATGATAATAACGATAAGCCAAAGGCTATTCGCAATATACTGTGTCACACGTTATGTAGTACATGGAGAGATGGCCGAGTGGACGAAGGCGCGCGACTCGAAATCGCGTATCCCGCAAGGGATCGGGGGTTCAAATCCCTCTCTCTCCGCCACCTTTGGTGGCGGTCGATTACGGTGATACAAGAAAGATTACAGTGATATCATTATTTGGATTGAATTAGGGCGGGGGTTTCCCGTTTCTCTCATGCGAAAGGATGTTATTGAAACGGGATCCCGATTCCTTGGATAAGAAAATGTAATGATGGCATCGGGACAAATCCCTCTCTCCGCCACCTTTGGTGGCGGTCGATTACGGTGATACAAGAAAGATTACAGTGATATCATTATTTGGATTGAATTAGGTCGGGGGTTTCCCGTTTCTTTCGTTAGCAGGGATGTGACTGAAACGGGATCCCGATTTCTCTCTCTCCGCCACCTTTGGTGGCGGTCGATTACGGTGATACAAGAAAGATTACAGTGATATCGTTATTTGGATTGAATTAGGGCGGGGGGATTTGTTGTTTCAGGGAGGGGAGATTATTTATTAGTGTATGACTTGAAAGGTGCGGGATAAATAAAACGCCCCTGGTTCCCCAGGGGCGTTCATCAATTTGATGCCGCAGTTATTTTCCGACATTGCCTTCTATTTCTACTGTCCGAGTATGGAGTGATGTAAAACCCAGGAAGAATGAGATGATGAAATCAACGGCTGAATAGTAGCTACTAACACGCACACTCTTGAGTTGGTAGTCAGCGACGATCGGTGCGGTCGAGTTATTGCTGATCGGTACAAGTCCCCACAAAAGGTACCAACATTTTTTAATCGCCACGACGCGCGCGACATCACCCTCACTTAGAAGTTCGATGTCTTTACCCGGAGGTGCCGCAATAATGACAGTTCCGCAATTGATCGTTATGGCCGTGATAAGTAACAACGCTAAGAGCAAAGCTCCTTTTTTCATGCAACCTCCTTTCATGTATTTGAATGGTATATTACTATTATCTGTCTGTCAAGTTGGTCGTTTATGAAAAGAAAAAGGCGGGCATAAAGCCCGCCTTTTATGAATCGGGTTTTATAGTTCCACCGGTACTCGGATTCCACCTTGGACATAGAACCAGTTTTCACTTGAGCTGTCACCTACGTCAGGAGTCAACTGGGAGAAATGTACCCCACCTTCCAGATATCCTGCCAGACCGCCAAAGCCCATTTCTGCACCTACTCCACCTTTTAGATTCATCATAGAATAAGCGTCATAGCTATGATAAAATACTCCAATTGGTAGATATGGACTGATTGGTGCAGCTACTGGAATGTAAATCATCACTGTCGCATCAACGCCAGTACCAATATGGAAATTCGTATTTCCCTCATCCTCTGGCCAGAGATTGACCTGGACAAGACCAATTCTGAAACCCAGGATCGGGAGTGGTTTGCACATAACATCGGCGACAACACCAGGATAAGAGAATGTAGAATCAGGCATTGCTCCTGGGTATTCGAGTACATATTGCCCACCGAGACCGAATGAAAGACCGTATAGACCGCTGAATACAGAAGCTATGATTGCTATAGCAAATAGCTTTTTCATTGTACCTCCTTTTCCATTCTGCTATTATATAGCAAATTCATGATTTGTCAAGGCTAAATCTACAGTATACAGGCTGAATTTGTTTATTCTTCAATGTTCTCTTCAGGTTTTGGCAGGACATCATATATTTTCTCTATTTTCTGAGCTATCTGGGATGCCGGTATGCCGGATTCCAGGTCCAGGAAGTAAAGTCTCCATTGGTTCTTTATTTTTCTTGCCAGTACAAGACGTGATCCATTAGTTGATAATCGTGGGTTCCAACTCGGGTATTTATCATCGGTCAAGGCAATGATCTCTTCTGAGTCTGTATTATAGCGATATATTATCCACTCACCAGATTGGTTGGATTTGAAGAATAGGAACTCATTCAACATTTGAGGATCATTTTCGTCTGCCTCGGTTGCATACAATACCTTTTCACCGCCACCATTGCGATTCATAATGTAAATATCTTCACTGCCATTACGCTTTGAGGAGAAAATTATTTTTTTGCCATCCGGGGTGAATTTCGGGAATCCATCCCAGTACGTGTTGTTGGTTAAACGTTTCGTGTTTTTATTTTTCAGATCCATCCGGTAAATTTCCCATTTATATTCATTATCCATATTCGAGATGAAAACAATTTCTTTTCCGTCGGGAGAGAATGAGGGAAAAAAATCTTTTGCACTGTTACTTGTCAGGTTTGTGAGTTCTTTGGTATTTACGTTGAACATGTATATGTCATCATCACCGTCAGCATCCGAGGCAAATACAATATATTCACCGGTCGGCGAATAATCTGGATCAGTGTTCATACCTCTTTTTGTAAGTTGAGTAATGATTTTTCCATTTATATTAATGACATAGATATTAGCAATATCGCGTTTTGCTGCCGCAGTTACGATCGCTTTGTTGTCTGGACTGAAAACACCCTTAAATTGATTCATATTTTTCATTGAAACCCGATGTAAAACGTAAGGATCAAGATCAAGTGATCGAGCCAGCATTTCCTTAAGTCTTATATCATTGGTTGACGTCGAATCAAGCGAATATGCTTTATAAAAATGCCGACACGCCTGTTCTTTAGAACCTAAATGAGCATAGGCCAGGCTCATGTTAAAGTGAATATCGGGATCAAGGGAATCCTGTGATAAAGACGCGCTGAGTGATCGTAAGGCTTTTTCATAATCCCCTTTTTCGAGCGCTTCTACACCCTTTTGCAGATCATCCTTACGTTTACATTGTACACCAGCGAACGTCAATACTATCAATGTTAGAACCAACAGACTAAGTACTCTTCGTTTTTTCATATCTCCTCACATTTTTAAATAATACTATGCTTGTTTTGATCGCGGTTTCAAGCCCTGTTGCCCGGGCAATACCCTTTCCGGCTATATCAAGTGCCGCGCCATACAAAGGTGATAGTCTAATAACAGGTAAACCCATGGTGAAATTCAAACCTCTTGTTTTTGATTTCAAGTAAATCATTGCCTGGTCGTGATACATGGTTAAGAAACCGTCATACCGGCGATCCAGGAGCGAATCAGCCGGGAAAGGGCCATGAACATTAATGCCTTTGTTTTTCGCCTGAAGGATCGCTTTTTTTATCAATTCATCCTCTCCGGTACTGAATTCGAATCCATGTGGATTAAGTGCACTTACCGCAATACTGGGTCTGGGGACATTGAAATATTTACGGAGTCCCCTTGCAAGTAAAAGTATCTTCTGTTTGATCGACGTCTGCTCGATACGATCAAAGACTTTGCGCAGGGGCAAATGAGTTGTTAGAAGCATGATCCGTTTCTTTCTCCATATGCCGACCATGGCAAAATCTTCTATTTTATAATGCCGGGCGAAATGTTCAGTATGACCGATAAAATCCGGCCTGTCCCTCTGTATCACGGATTTGACGATCGGGGGAGTGATAATTATATCACTCCCACTCTTTAATGCCCCGTCGATCGAGGCAAGTGCGATGAGACCTGTTTGACGGGTTGGTTTTCCATACTGGAAATTTGATGAAGTCGTGCAGTTCGCGATGGAGTTACAGATCAATCTGTAATTCTCCTTTAACTTCATATCATTACTGACTTGTTTGAACAAAGCTGAATTTCCGAAAATCGTGCATGCTTTCATTTTTTTTATCAACGGAGCACACCGGAGAATAAGTTCCGGTCCAATGCCTGATGGATCGCCCATGGTTATTGCGATCTTCATGCTATTTCCTCATAATAATTATTGGTTTCATCCTTTCGTACATTACCTAAGGGGAGGTCAATCACCCGGTAGTTTTGGATCCCTTTCATGGTCTCGATTGCGATTGTGTCACCAGGATTGATCTGTTTGGAGGGTTTGGCATCTTGACCATTGAGTTTTATCAGGCTGTGGTCACACATTCGTTTTGCTTCACTGCGTTTTTTGAATAGCAGAACTTTTTTCAGAAAAATATCGAGCCGCATGATTTATTATAAAATATTAAATGGATAAGTCAACGATTCATCACTTTTTAATTATCTGGTCTTGACACAGTTGTATATCATCCTGCTGTCTGATATCCATTTCCCCGATACTCTTTTACCCGGTGATTCACCCCCTTGACAGGCTCTGTAAATTGCTTATAATGTTAAATGCTTGAGGAGGCAATAGCGAAACCATAGACGTTCGATGCAAAAAACCCACAATTTAGAGACATTTTCGAAGATAAACCTGAGTGGGGCGGTTGTTTGCAGTACACACCCACCTTGTTGCGTGGCGGTTTATTACGAGGAGGCAAATAGCAGTACATCAGATGTTTGATGTCGCGAAAGGTTGAAGTTTTATTAACCCTGCTTGGTGATACCGTTGTGCTTTCCGCGGTCTTCTTCATAAGTTGGAAAGCGGCGGTCATCAATGTATCCGTAATGAATTGGCATGCATTACTGGGCAATACAATTACCGTGATCGTCTGGTTGTTTCTGCTGCAAAGCCTTGACCTGTATAAATCCCGGGTACGTATTCAGATCATGAATGAAATGGTACACCTATTACGGGCGATATTTATCGGGATTGTTATAATCTTCGGAATAGGTTACGTAATGGATATCGATTTTTTGAAAGCGACCGGATTTCTCCCTTCATATTTAGTTTTGCTTTCTTCGTTGATCGCCTGGCGCTTCTTCTGGCGGGGTTTGGTCGGTGAATTGTTCAAACCACCTCGGGAAAAAGTTTTGATCTTCCAGAACGGAGATAATATCGATCATCCCGAATTCAGCGTGGTAAAAAAGGTAAAACTATCAAAGTATAATCCCTCGATTCCCGATGAATTATTAAAGGCTGATGGAATTCAGGGCATAGTTGTCGAAAGCAACGGTCATAGCACGAAGAGTATTTATCAGATCATATCCAAATTTGCTGACACAAAATATGAGATATTCATTGCGCCAAAATTGTATTCTCTTGTTTATAATTTCTTTCTCGTTCAAAATATTCCTGAATCCTCACTTTTAAAGATCATATTTCATCCTTTGTCAGCATGGGACAGAGTCTTAAAGCGGGCGATCGATATTTTCATTAGTATGCTTGCTCTGATAGTACTGTTCCCATTCTTGCTTCTAACTGCATTTCTCATCAAGCTCGATAGTCGTGGACCGGTTTTATATCGACAAAAGCGACTCGGGTTTCGTGGCAAGGAATTCACCCTTTTCAAATTCCGCTCTATGGTAAGCGATGCAGAAAGACATACTGGCCCAGTTTGGGCGCGTAAAAATGACACTCGAATTACGCGTGTCGGTAAGATCATGCGTCCACTCCGTGTCGATGAACTACCCCAACTTGTTAATGTTCTTCGTGGTGATATGAGTTTTGTCGGGCCGCGACCTGAACGTCCGGCATTCGTTACTGAACTACGAAAGGAAATCCCCATATACACACTAAGGCTGAATGTACATCCAGGTATTACCGGCCTGGCTCAAGTTAAACATCGGTATGATACATCGATCGAGAGCGTAAAACGTAAATTGCGTTATGATCTTCAGTATATTAACAATTTATCATTACGATTGGATCTGAAAATAATTTTAAAGACAGTTCTCACCGTGCTCAAGCAAGAAGGAGCCCACTAAACTGCAAATAGTAATGCGTAATGCGTAGTGCGAAAGAAATTACCTGATTACCCAATTATCAAATAACGAATATAACGATCGTAACGCGATTAACGGATACTACGATATTCGTTAATCATCTATTCGACATTGACATACAGGCGGTTACACATATAATCAAAACCATGAAGGGTATGGTCTTTATGACAATTCCATTATTGCTTGTCGGCCAGCACCTACCCCTGGAGTGGTCGCAATCATACGGTACCTATGACCGGCCAGTAGCGCATGAACCCGGTGGATATTCACTGGGATTCAGTATCAATAACTATGCTTTTTACGAACATGAAGAAGATACCGATAGTACTGCATACGATACACGAAGATTTGATATATATGCCAGGCTCGGGATACTCAAGAACACTGAGCTGGAGTTTAAATTCTCCTCTCCTACATGCGGGGTGGTATCGGCGAAATACCTGATCGCAAAGAGTGTTGCAGGTATCGCGATAAAAACCGGATTTGGTTACATGAAGGGTACTCGTTCTGGATTCATAACCGATTATGTGCTGGATTTTTATCCCACATTACTTCTAAGTTATGAACTCACGGAGCATATCATAATTTATGGCGCGCAAAAAATAATATATTCAGTTCATATAAGAGATCAGGAAGAACAATCAGAACGTGAACCCCGTCACATCTTCCAGTACGGACCGGGTATAGGATTGGCGCTTGGTGGCGATTTTGCCGTAATGATCGAATCGAATTGGTTGTGGGGGAATAATGAGGGTGCCAGGTATGTCGCAAACCTATTTGGTTTAGGGATAAACGTAAAAATACATTGAATTACTGTTTGACCAATTTGAATTTATTCAGCAGGGCGCTGATCGAACGCTGAAGGTATTTTCCCTTTAAGAAAATCGTTATCGAAAGCTCTGACGTCGTAACGATCTCGATATGCACTCTGTTTCTTGAGAGAGTCGTGAATATGTCAGCAAGGACTTTGTTTGCAGAACCAATGCCGCGACCGACCACACTCAGTGAACAAATATCACACTCCTCTCTGATGTTATTTATACGCAGTTTCTTGATGACCTTTTTAAGGAGTGAGTTAACAAGGTCTTTTTCCTCCAGGGGCGTAATGAACGAAAGATCGAATTTCTTCGCCTCGGAGATCCCATGCGAGAAAAACTTAATATGTACACCACCATTGACCAATTCTGTAACGATCTGTGAAAGATGATGCGTCCTCCTGGTAACTTCAAGGAGTGTAATAAGATATAATTCAGTACAGTGAGTAAGAGCACGCGGTTTCGGATGTTCTATATCCCCCAGGTCGGTGATCAATGTACCCGAGCGATTATTAAAGCTATTGCGGATCTCAACCGGAATGTTGTATCGGGCTGCGATACTCGAAGCCCGAGGATGCAGAACTTGCACTCCGTGACTGGAAAGTTCGAGCATTTCTCCGTATGATAGGGTAGAAATTTTTTTTACTTCGGGGTATATGTTCGGGTCTTCAGTGAAGACACCGTCGACATCAGTATAGATTAAGCATTTTTCTGCATTGAGTGCGGCACTCAATGCAAGGGCTGTTGTGTCTGAGCCACCACGACCGAGTGTCGTGATCTCTTTTTCCAGACTCACTCCTTGAAAACCACATACAACCGCGATCTTGTTTTCGGACAATGCTTTTTTTATTCGGTCACCACGGATGTCCAAAATGCGGGCATCGGTGTGTCGCGTATCGGTAATAATACCAACCTGGGATCCAGTGTAAGATACTGCCTCAAGGTGCAGATCATCCAGGGCCATAGACAGAAGAGCAACAGAAATCCTCTCTCCGGCCGTAAGAAGCATGTCCATTTCACGGGCTTTGGGTGTCGGGGTGATCTCGCGTGACATGGAAAAGAGCCGGTCGGTTGTGTGTCCCATAGCGGATACAACCACAACAGTATCATGTTTCTTGCTTATCTGTGCAACCTTCTGTGCTGCATTGATGACGTGATGGGGTGTTGCCAAAGATGTACCACCGAATTTCATAACCACTGTTGACATAGAAAGATTATACTTAAAATCAGGTTGAATGGCAAGGCATTTACTGCAAATAATATATCCCGTCAATGGGAAATTCTAAATCCTAAACACGAAAATTCAAACAAAGCCGAATTTCTAAATACTGATGTTTAAAACTTTATAATTTCGATTTTAGGTATTGTTCAGTATTTCGTATTTAGTGTTTATGTTTGATTGTAATGGTGTCTTACCGTAATAAAAGCAGGAGTACTTCGAATAGAAGGAATGCAAGGGCACAAATAAGGAAGAATAGGGAAAGGTCCTTTCCGATAAGATCATCTGCTTTGATCGGTGTAATGTTCAGGGATCGAGCAACATCGCTGCCGAGAGGTTTGATATCTCCTTCTTCAGCGATCACATTGATACTAATGATCGTGTCACCAGTTGTATATTGTCCCGGTATCGTGAATTCGCTCTGGTAATGGAGTATTTCCCCGGTGGGTGATCTTACCGGATCTATTAACTGATTGACCGAGCCTACATACTGATTTAAGTCGTAGTCTGGTTGTACACTGCTCATGATCAAACGGTATAACAATGGAATGAATGCTGTTTTATAAACGATATCAGTTGATGATGGGACGAGATCTGTACTAATGATCGTTAAATTATTTTTGGATATGATAAGCGGATGATCATCCGTAAGGCGAGCAAGTATCCCGGATTTGCTGGTCAGTGACCAATAGTTGTAGATCTTGGCGGCTTTGAGCGAGGATTCATCGCGAAATATGCTGAATAAGGAATTTTCATAATTGATCCAGTCAATCGTCACATAACCGGATGGATCGATGTAATCACTCACTGTGCAGTATGGTGCTAAAAACATAACCAGTTGTGGATCGATTGATTTGCCGAGCAAAAACAGTATCCCGCTTGTTTGTTCACGCAATATATGTTCAAGCATCGACCGGTCCGCAGATGTGATCACAACGTTACCGCAAATGATAATTATATCAAAAAGACGTGCGTCGGTGGTTCCTAAGCGGTCAGTATTTGTCACATTGAAAGGAGTGCGGATTACATCCCCGGTCTGGAGAGCCTTTTGAATAAAGGGATTATCACCGACGATAAGGATTCGGATTTCCCTTGGGATCCAAAATGAAAAATAGTATTTATTATCAGGATCAAGGCTATCTGTTTCCAGGTGAAATGTTCCGTGCGTGAGTGTGTGCGGTAGGGTAACTGGTATCTTTCTGCCACTACGCGGCGCGATCGTACAGGGGATCTCCTGAACATATGCAGATTCCTGAATAGCGATATTCCCTTGCCAGGGGGAATGGCTGTGATTTTGTACGGTTACGATCACCCCATATGTTTTTTCAGGTAAAGCGATGGGATCAGCAAGCGATACGTCTGATATACCGGCGTTTTCTTCTGCTGATAACCGTATCCAGTACAGGAGTGGCATGGTATCGGGATAATCAACAAAGGCCACTGCTTGGCCATCACCCAAATAAATGCGTTCCACATCATACCGTGCATCTTTCCACTGATCTGAGGATAGAGCATCAAACACAGATCCTGTTTTGTATGATAAACTCAGGGTTTCGATTAGGGACGACACGGAACGTTTGTTCGCCCAGAATGGAGTATTATCTTGACTGGACTGACACATGGGTAAAACCATGAACTGAGATTGATCGGAGTATCGGTCAATTACCTCAAGGGCTTTTATTTTTGCCTGAGAAAAGTTGTCTCGATAGTACATACTGTATGAGTTATCGATCAAGAGTGCAACAGAAGCGGTGCGTGATGTTCCGAAGATCGCTCGCTGCAATCGGGGACGTGCAAGACTAAGCACTAAACAAGCGATAAAGAGGCACCTGCTTATCAGCGTGAGGATCTCCCTGAGACGTAACCATCCGAACCGTTTAGCTTCACTCATTTTCAAGAACGTGAGGGAGGAAAATTGGATTTTCCTCAGCCGCTTCTTGAACCAGAGGTGGATTATGATCGGTAGGGCAACAAGCATGGATCCAATCAAGAACCACGGAGAGAGGAAGGTCACAACATCATACTCCGTTTGTGCAGGTATGCTAGAAGCGCTCGATCATAGGGAGTTTTTGTAAAAAGCAATTCGTAGCCGATATGTGCGCTCAGCAAAGTCTGACGGTATGTATCCAGGAGTTTTCTAAATTTTTTCCTGTATGATTCCCGTATTAACTCGGGTTGTATTGTCATTTCGCTGCGCGTTTCCATATCGACAAAAATCGCCTGATCATCGAACGGAAATAGAATTTCATCTTCATCGAGAATATGCATAACAAGAAGTTCGTGTTTACGGTACCTGAAGGATTTGAGGGCACGCAAGACAGCTTCAGGCTCATCGAGTAGATCTGAAAGGACGATCACCAATCCTCGACGCTTGATCTTATGTGCTAATTGGAGCAAGACCGTGGACAAGGACGTTTCCGAACCGGACTGGGCGTGATCGATCGTGGTAAGGATCTGCATTAAGTTCGTTCGCTTGGCTGAGGGAGGAATGTATTCTTTGATCCTGGTATCAAAGGTTGCGATGCCAACGCTATCACGTTGTTTATGAAAAAGGTAGGCAAGGGTTGCGCCCAGGTACTTGGCATATTCTAGTTTTCCGATCTTCGATCCATAACCCATTGAGCCACTCTTATCGAGCAGTAAATAAGCGCGCAGGTTGGTTTCATCCTGATATTCTTTTATATAGAAGCGGTCAGTTCGACCATATACTTTCCAGTCAAGACGCTTTGGTTCATCGCCGGGCATATACTGACGATAATCAGCGAATTCCTGTGAGAATCCTTTGTAAGGACTTGTATGCAGGCCACTCATAAATCCTTCAGCGACTAACCTGGCTTTTAACTCAAGTCCGGAAAGACGGGATACTATTTCGGGATCGAGGTATTTACTTGGTGTGTGTGCCCTCATGTTTGAAATACTCGTATGTCTTTTTAATTCCCTCTTTGAGAACCGTTTGAGGCTGCCAGCCAAGTTGCTGACCGGCTTTTTCTGGACTGATGACATTACGGAATACCTCTCCGGCTCTTGATTGACCATATTCGCATGCGACCTTGTGACCGGCGATATTTGATAGAATATCAACTAGATCATTCACCGATGTTTCTTCCCCGGTACCTATATTCACGGTCATGGCTGTATTGGTCAGGGCACGGACATTCGCCTCGACAACATCTGATACATATACATAGTCCCTTGTTTGCCTGCCATCACCATAGATCGTACATACTTTTTTATGGAGGATGTTTTCGATGAATATTGATATGACTCCAGCCTCACTTTTACTGATCTGGCGAGGTCCATATACATTGGCATAGCGAAGAATAACCGATTTATATTGATACAGTTCTGCAAAAACCGATAGATATCGCTCAAATGTTGCCTTGGCGATTCCATAGGGACTCGACGGCGCGATTGAGAAATCTTCCGTAATAGGGAATTCCTTTGGCTCGCCATATACTGTACCTCCACTTGAAGCGAAGATAAAGCGATTCATACCGTGATGTATCCCGTAAAGGAGGATATTGAGAGCACCGATTATATTTGTACGTGCGTCGAGGACAGGATCTGTGACCGAAGTTCGGACATTGATCTGTGCAGCATGGTGATTGATCACATCAAAACAACTATTCCCTAGAATCGAAGGGAGATCAGTATGGGCAATATCATTGTGCAAAAAGGTGGCCTTTTTATTAAGATTGTCGAGCGAACCAGTAGAAAGATCATCAATGATGGTGACTTCATGTCCGAGGGCAATATATGCATCAACGATATGCGAGCCGATGAATCCACATCCACCAGTGACGAGTATTTTCATACCAACATTATAACCAGTGGTTTCAGGACAGTCAAGAAGCAGAGAGATAGCAGATGACAGTAGACAGATAGCGGATCCAGATAGAATGGCGTAGTTATTGACTTTTAAACTAAATTTACTACAATAGTGTCTATGCTTTCGTCGATCGAAGCAGGTATAAATGAGATAAAAAAGGGTAAGGCAGTCATTGTCGTGGATGACGAAAAGCGTGAAAATGAGGGGGATTTTATTGCTGCAGCCGAAAAAATAACCCCAAAATTGGTAAATTTTATGACAAAAAATGGCCGGGGACTCATATGTGTGCCGATGACCCAGGAACGTCTGGTCAAGTTGAATATTCCTATTATGGTACAAGATAACACCGCGTTGCACGGGACTCCGTTTACCATTAGTGTCGATGCGAAAAAAGAAACGACGACCGGTATTTCTGCTTTTGATCGGGCTAAAACTATTAAAGCCTTAATTGATAAACGCGCAAAACCATCGGATTTTGCACGCCCGGGTCACGTGTTCCCTCTTCGGGCAGTTGATGGAGGTGTTCTTCGACGGGCAGGACATACCGAGGCGAGTGTCGATCTTGCCCGCTTGGCGGGATTTGATGCAGCCGGGGTTTTGTGCGAGATCATGGATGCTAATGGCACAATGGCCCGCATACCAGCATTGCAGAAGATCGCCCGGCGATTTAAATTGAAGATCATATCGATAAAAGATCTGATCAATTATCGGCGGCAAACAGAACATTTAGTTGAGCGTATCCTCGAGGTGCCATTACCGACAAAATATGGTCGTTTCCGGCTTGTCCTGTATGAAGATATGATCAATAATGATCATCATCTTGCTCTTGTACTCGGCGAAGTGCGGGGTGCAAAGAATGTTCTGGTACGTGTGCATTCTCAGTGTCTGACCGGCGACGTGTTTCACTCTCTCCGGTGCGATTGCGGGGATCAGATGGATGCCGCTCTTGGACTTATTGCTGGGCAACAACAGGGTGTATTTCTTTATATGAGACAGGAAGGTAGGGGAATAGGTTTAAAGAACAAACTCCGAGCATATCAATTGCAGGATAAAGGCCTTGATACGGTTGAGGCAAATCTTGCGCTTGGTTTTGATGCTGATCTACGTGATTATGGGATCGGTGCCCAGATCCTTTCGGACCTCGGTTTATCATCGATAGAATTATTAACGAATAATCCTAAGAAGATAATTGGTCTGGAAGGATATGGTTTGAAGATCGTAAGGCAGATCCCTGTGTTCAGGATACATAAACGCAATGCCGGTTATTTGCGAACCAAGCGGGAAAAATTGGGGCATATTATACCTGAAGCCCTATTAACTGAACAATACAACAAGGGTACTGCCAAAAGGGCAAAAAAGAGGAAAGTCGGTTCGAAAAAGAGGTGAGCGTATGAAAGAACAAAAAGGTAATTTCATTGGTAAAGGTAAGAAATTTGCCATTGTAATATCCCGTTTTAACGAATACATATCAGATAGATTGTTGGCGGGTGCACAGGATTGTCTCACACGTCATGGTGTGAAGGATGATGATATCACCGTTTATTGGGTGCCGGGTTGTTTTGAAATACCGGGTGTCGCACGTGCAGTCCGGCAGCTGGCATACGATGGTGTATTATGTTTGGGTGCTGTGATCCGTGGAGACACACCGCATTTTGACTATATTGCCAATGAAGTTACAAAGGGTATTTCGGCGTTGAATCTTGAAAAGGGTATACCCTTGGTGTATGGTATCATTACTGCAGACACGATCGATCAGGCAGTGGATCGTGCCGGGACAAAGATGGGCAACAGGGGATGGGATGCTGCTCTTACCGGCCTAGAATTAGCGGATCTGTACGGTAAACTCGGGCAATCGGGGAAATAAAAGAGCCGGGAGCATCACCACTCTGCTAATTATGTAGAATAGACTATGGGAAGACGATTGGCAAGGGAACTCGCACTCAAGATTCTATACCGCTATGAAGAAGGGGACACTGATCTTATGGGTAATTTAGAAACGACATTGTCAGAAAAAAACTACGGGGAAAATGTAACCTCGTTCTGCAAGGATCTAGTTAAAGCAACGGCAGGTCATACAAAAGAGATCGATGGACAAATAATTGCCGTTCTGAAAAACTGGCAATTCGATCGGATATCCCTTATTGATAAGATCGTATTACGCATTGGAGTATGTGAGATGCTGTATTTTGATGATATCCCACCGCAAGTAACGATCAATGAAGCGATCGAGGTGGTAAAGAAATATGGGGGCAATGATTCCGGCCGATTTATCAATGGCATACTGGATGCCGTAAGAAAGAAACATGAAGGCTGCTGTAATAAGTGATGTACATTCAAATCTTGAAGCCTTGAATGTCGTTATAAAAGATATCAAGAAAAGAAGGATAAAGAAAATTTTGTGTCTGGGAGATCTGGTCGGTTATGGTGCTGATCCGAACAAGTGCGTGGAACTTTGCCTGCAGGAATCCGATAAGACTGTTGCAGGTAATCATGATTGGGCGGCACTTGGGAGGACCGATCCCGGTACATTCAATCCCGTGGCAGCCGAAGCGATCGAATGGACGAAAAAACAATTGAGGAGTGATAATATGAAACGTCTGAAAGCACTCCAATTGACAGAAAGCGTGGGGGATGTTTTCCTTGTGCACGCATCTCCACAGACTCCGGAAATATGGCATTATCTTTTCCGTTTGGAGGATTTTAAAAAGCATTTCAAGTTTTTCCAGCAACAGGTATGTTTTATTGGACATTCTCATATCCCGGGTGCGGCCTTTCAGGATGCAAATGGGTATACTGATTTTATTCGTGATAATCCCTTTCCTTTGATCGATGGAAGGCGGTATATTGTTAATGCGGGAAGTGTCGGGCAGCCGCGTGATCTGGATCCACGGGCGTGTTATACGATCTATGATGGCAATGCAAAATCGATCGAGTTTATCCGCCTGGATTATAACGTCCCGCGTGCACAGCAAAAGGTGCTCGATGCGGGCTTGCCAGAAGCGCTCGCCGAACGGTTACTGGTGGGGCGCTAATAAAGGTTTCGGTATGAAATCACGTAATTTCGTGGCTAAACATAAAAAGGGAATACGCGGTCTAAAAGGCAATGAAAGGAAACAAATTTGTGGGAGATTCATATGTTGAAAAAAGGTCCTATTACGAGGTTAAAAGAGACGTTGGAGGAAAAAGAAACTGAGGTAAAAGAACTACACGACAAATACTTGCGTGCGCTCGCCGATCTAGATAACTATCGAAAATTAATGCAAAAAGAAATGGCGGGTTACCGGAAATCGAGCAAATTGGAGTTTTTCAATAAGATCATCCCGGTATTAGACAGTTTCGATAGGGCAATGGAGGTTGATCATGATAGCGCTGACAACAAGAGTTTTGTCGAGGGTATCGAGATAATTCATAGACAGTTTAGCGAAGCATTGAATATGCTCGGGCTGAAAGAGTTTTCCGGATTAGGTGAGATTTTCGATCCCAGCCGACATGAGGCAGTAGCAACGATTGAAACTGACGAACAACCCGAACATATCGTTATTGAAGAGATCAGCAAAGGATATATGGTGGATAATCAGGTGGTCAAACCTGCAAAGGTGTGTGTTTCCAAATTGAAGAAAGGAGGACATGAAGATGCCGAAAATAATCGGGATTGATTTAGGTACAACAAATTCGTGTGTCGCAGTGATGGAGGGTGGTCAACCAATCGTCATACCGAACCCTGAAGGCGGGAGAACAACTCCCTCGATCGTTGCGTTTACAAAAACAGGCGAAAGATTGGTCGGACCTCTGGCAAAACGTCAAGCGATCACTAATCCAGAGAATACCGTATATTCGATTAAACGATTCATGGGACGACGGTTCAGTGAGGTTTCGGGTGAAATTGCTCGTTTCCCGTTCAAGGTCGTAGAACATGACAATGGGGATGCCTGGGTAGAAGTGCAGGGTAAGCGGTATTCCCCACCCGAGATGTCCGCGATGATATTGCAGTATTTAAGGCAGGCGGCGGAAGAATATCTCGGGGAGAAGATCAGCAAGGCGGTAATTACAGTACCCGCTTATTTTAATGATTCACAACGACAAGCGACAAAAGATGCTGGACGTATTGCAGGATTGGATGTATTGCGGATCATCAATGAACCGACTGCTTCATCGCTAGCGTATGGTTTGGATAAGAAAAAGAATGAAAAGATCGCTGTGTATGATTTTGGCGGCGGCACATTTGATATTTCCATCCTGGAGATCGGTGAAGGTGTGTTCGAAGTTAAATCAACCAACGGCGATACTCATTTAGGTGGTGATGATCTTGATGAACGGATCATGAATAATATTGCTGAAGAATTCATGAAGGAACATAATGTCGATCTGCGTAAGGATCTCACTGCGCTGCAACGTATCAAGGAGGCAGCGGAAAAAACGAAGTGTGAATTATCATCATTAATGGAAACCACGATCAGTCTGCCCTTTATTGCATCAGGTGCTGATAAGACTCCGCTTCATCTGGAGATGAAGATGACACGCGCTAAAGTTGAAAATCTTGTCGAGGATCTTGTCCAGCGCTCAGCACCTCCCTGTAAACAAGCTCTTGCGGATGCAAAACTTACACCAGCTGAAATCGATGAGATCGTTTTGGTTGGTGGTCAGACACGAATGCCGAAGATTCAGGCGATTGTTAAGGATATATTTGGCAAGGATCCGCACAAGGGTATTAATCCGGATGAAGTTGTTGCGGTTGGAGCCGCGATCCAGGGTGCAGTATTGAGTGGTGAGAAAAAGGATGTGCTGTTGCTTGATGTGACCCCTCTGACCCTTGGTATCGAGACGCTTGGTGGTGTTATGACGACGATCATACCACGAAATACGACCATCCCGACCAAAAAATCACAGATATTCAGCACCGCTGAGGACAACCAGACCGCCGTAACTGTACATGTACTACAGGGTGAACGGCCGATGGCAAATCAGAACCGGACACTGGGAAAATTCGACCTTTATGGGATTCCTCCTGCGCCGCGTGGTATACCTCAGATCGAAGTAGCCTTTGATATAGACGCTGATGGTATCCTGCACGTGTCTGCCAAGGACATGGGTACGGGAAAGGAACAAAAGATCCGCATTACTGCCTCCAGTGGTTTGACCGGTGGTGAGGTTGACAAAATGGTCCAAGATGCAGAAGCGCATGCAGCCGAAGATAGAAAACAGCGAGAGATCATTGACATGAGGAATCAAGCGGATGCAGTGATATATTCGGTGGAAAAGACCTTGCGTGACTACGGAGAAAAAATTTCGTTTGATGACCGGGCAGAGATAAATAAAAAACTCGATGATCTGAAGGCGAAAAAAGATGGCAATGATGCATTGGCGATAAAGCAAGCGATAGACGATCTCCAGCAGTCGGTATATAAACTTTCTGAGGCTGTATATCGGGATGCTGCTCAGGCTCAAACTGGTGCTGAGCAGGCACCACCGCAGGAACCACCGAAAAAGGAACCAGAAGAAGATACCGGGCCTACGCAGAGTGACAGTGATACTGAGTACCGTGTAGTAGACGAGGAAGAGGATAAAGGACAGTAAAGCGTACATACTAGGTAATAGGAACTAAGAACTTACGTCATGAAAAAGGATTATTACGAAGTGCTGGGTGTGGAAAAGAATGCGACGACCGATCAGATCAAGCGCGCATACCGGGAAAAGGCGAAGAAATTCCATCCGGACATGAATCCTGACAATAAACAGGAATCTGAAGCAAAATTCAAAGAGGTATCTGAGGCGTATGAGGTTCTCATGGATCCCCCGAAGCGGCAATTATATGACCAGCGGGGACATGAGGGTGTTTCCCAAACCTTTGGCGGCGGTGGATTTTCCTGGGATGATTTTCATCATTTTGATGATCTCCAGGATATACTCGGGAATATCTTTGGTGGTTCGATCTTTGGCGATATTTTCAGTGGCCGAACTGGTCAGAGAGCGAGCGAGCAAACACGGCGCGGAGGCGACCTGCATGTGATCCTGGCCGTATCATTGGAAGATATAGTAAGTGGAGCAAAGAAGAAATTCACGCTCGATCGTTATGAGGCGTGCCATGATTGTAGCGGCCATGGTGGTCACGATCTTAAACAGTGCCCCCAATGTGCCGGTGCTGGACGGGTGAGAACCCAGTCGCGCAGTGTCTTTGGTACTTTCACTTCGGTTACTACCTGTCCAAAGTGCAATGGTAAAGGTAAGGTACCACAGAAACCATGTACTACATGCGGTACGCTTGGTCGGATCAGACGATCGAGAAAGATCGAGATCAGCGTTCCTCAGGGTATTGCACACGGACAGTACATTGTCCTGCACGGTGAGGGACATTTTGGACTGGGTGGTAAGGGTAACGTGATCGTGGAGTTTGAAGAAAAACCCCACCTGTATTATGAACGACGGGGTTATGACCTCTATATCCGCATGCTCGTTCCCTATTCCACTTTGATCGGTGGTGGTTCGATACAGATCCCGGGTGTAAACGGTAAGGACGAAAAGGTGAAAATTCCCAAAGGTAGCAGTGCGCCTGAGATCGTTAGATCTAAAGGGCGTGGCATGCCACGCCCAGGCGGGGGCCATGGTGATTTATATGTCGAACTGGATCTAATGCCATTAAACAAGAGAGGCAAAGAAGTATCCAAGATCTTAAATGAACTCAAGCAATTCGAGGGTGACGTCACGCCGCGGAAAAGAAAGCATTTTTAGCAGATTCAGATGACGGTTTCCCTTGAACATAATTGGTTTTATGTACCGTCGGGGAATATATCAAAAAACTATATCGTATTTCCAGAGGAGACTGCGCACCACGCCTCACATGTATTGAGGAAAAAGAAACATAAAATTATCTCAGTTACGGATGGCCAGGGGAAGCTCTATACAGCTCGGATAGTTGTTGTACAACCGTCTACGATAAAGGCAGAGATCCTTGAAAAGGAGATCATGCCAGCACTCAAACCACCATATATAGATCTTGCTTTTGTCCCGCTTAAAGGCAACCGCAGTGAAATCATGATTGAAAAAGGAAAAGAACTTGGTGTCCGAAGATTTTTACTGTTTATTTCTCAGAATGGGGTAATCAAGCAGCTGAAGCAAGCTAAAATAGAACGCTTCAGGCATGTGATGATCAGCGCAATGGTACAATCACAGCAGTGTATGATATCACCCATTTTGCCGGTTGATGATATTCGTTCATTGATGGAGAATTTTAATGATTATGATCGGATCCTGGTTGCTGATCCATCCGGGATAAAACAGGTACCCCCGGGTAATGACTCAGTACTGCTGGTGATCGGTCCTGAAGGTGGTTTTGAGCGCGATGAAATCTTATTATTCAAGCAGGCAGGTGTGGAATTATTCTCTCTTGGTCGCCGGCGTTTACGCAGCGAAACCGCGGCCATAGCAGGGATCGTCAAAATTCTAGCAGCAAATCATATATTATAGTAACAACAGGTTATCAGGACAGTATTCCCCCCCAGGACCACTCTATAAATTGTAAATACCAATCACGAAATTCTAAATAAATCACAATTTCTAAATAATAATATTTCAAATTTGGCCATTGGTATTTGAAATTTGCTGCGGATTCAGGATTTCGAATTTAGAATTTGAAGCGGAGAGGGGAAAGTACCTCTCCGCTTATAGCGGGGGCTGGATTCGAACCAGCGACCTTTGGGTTATGAGCCCAATGAGCTACCGCTGCTCCACCCCGCGATCGTCCGATATTATAACCAGATTGATGGCTCTGTCAACACACCTTTAGGTCTAGTCCTCAAAACGAAGGTCCCGGCGAATATCAAGGTGTAATTCAGGATCATCGATAAATCCCTCCGAGGGAAAGAAATCCATATGTACGACTGCAGATCCATAAATTAATGCTGAACCTTTGCCAAAATCAGATTCGACTTTCAGCATTGATCCAATTCCACTTGTGTTCGTCGAGGTGAAATTCGCTTCACTTAATGCTTCAAGAAATCGTTCGATATCATCTTTGTCAAGCGAACCCTTGTCTCCATGCAGAGCATCCATGGCATATGAGCGGATCAGTTTTTTCCAATATTTCTTGAGTAAACCCGTGTTCGCGAACAAGTCAAAACAGATCACCCGGTTGTCAGTGGTCACGACTACCCCGATTGTTGTCGATGATAATTCCGGGAATTTCTCGAATTCCTTTTCATATTCACTGATCTTTTTCTGTACTTCCTTGTCTTCATAATTAGCAGTTATAGTCCCGGTGCCCGATGCAATGCCCAATCGATCTTGGCTTGACGCGATCTCATCCCAGACCTCTGCCTGACTTTCACTGACCTTTGCTTTTTGCCGCACCGCATTTGGTACGATCATCATTTCTGACTTGAATTCGGGAGAAACCTGTGTCCAGCGCCCGTGTTCGACACAGAAAACCGGCACCTGTGTCCAGCTGCTTTTCGCCGGCAGGAGAATATCTGTACTCAACATTCTATCCTGCTTGGCACCGCTGATCACTTCACCGGTGAGTAAAAAAACCATTTTGTTCCCGGTGTTCTTGACGGTCACGGAATTGACCTGACCTGATCCAACTTCCTTGATCTTGATCCATCCCTTATCAGATGCTTCATCGAGCGTTACATAGGTCTGGGTGCTCAGTGTTTTTATCGCCTGAACCGGGTATATCTTAAGGTTCTTGTACTCAAAGGCATTCCCGACTTTTATCTTGTTGAGATAATTGATAACAACATCTTCCTGCGCCTGTGCAATACCGAAGAGCGCGAGGATCATAAACATCATGCATGCGCGTTTCATATTGCCTCCTTTACCTAATTATACACAAATATCCGGAGTATATTCCATATTTGAACCATGGATCGATCGAGGATCCAAGACCTCATCCCTTTGTACACTGTTCTTCTGAATTCTTGACCTGTGCCTGCATTTCGGTATAATTACTCGGAAGTAATAACGGAGAGAGATAGTGTGTACATATTACAAGGAGGTTTTATGAACGCACAAAAAACAGTATGTACTATAGGGCTCTTGCTTGCTCTTATCACCTCACTGGGTTTCTCAACCGGGGCAAAAAAAGCGGAAACAGCGCCTTGTACGGGTATAGTAGGAAATGAGCAATTACTTGTTCATTCGATCATTCCGTACTTAGGGAGTCGAGGTCCTGGTGATCAGATCGGAACAACGGCATACGATTACCAGGCAAATGGTCCTTTTGGACAAAGGATCCTTGTTGATGACTATGATCAGGCTCATATTGATTGGATGTGGCAGGATTATCCGGGCCAATCACAACGGTATTGTGCCTGGAATGCGCGTTTCTCTGATGGCTCGTACTATGGTGAGACGCAGGCATCCAATTCATGGAGTGGATACGTACAACTCGACGTGACTCAGGATGCAGATCCAGATAACCAGAAGACTGCTGTTGTTTATCATTTTGATCCTGGATCTGGATACTATGGCTGGGTCGATATTGATGGAGGGAATCTATGGGGGACCTGGCCGAATAATCCAGTTTCACCTCAGATAGCGGATCATATTTGGCCGTATGCCGCGTTCGCAAGTAACAATAATATTGTAATGGTTGCACATGGATATCCTGTTCCTGGTGATAATCATATATATGCATATCTAACAACTGACAATGGATCGAATTGGAGCTCGATCTTCAGTGTTGATTCGTGCGCCGCAATATCTCAGTTCGTGCGCGCTTCGCGTAATTCCGGATCACAGAAGGTCGTGATATGTTGGACAATGTTCATTACTGACACTGTCGCAAGCGGGCAATTGGATAATAATATCTGGTATATCCTGTCGACCGATAATGGCGTGAACTGGAGTGCACCGACAAATATAACTGATTACCAACCCTCTGATTCAGTGCGTGGGTATACGGATGTCAATGCGATCTTTGACGCGAATGATGATCTGCACATTGCCTGGACCGGTAGAAGGGTAACGGATAATTATTATGAGGCTTCGAAAGTATTCCATTGGGATGAAGTATCCGGGAATATCAACGTGATCAACAGTCCAAGCACCTATTATACTGATCCGGGCGGCTGGTGGATCGAAACCGCGACCGGCGGTGATTATGGTGGTTGGAGACTTCCTGCCGATCAACCTCAGCTCATTGTCGATCGAGCAACGAACGATCTGTACTGCATGTGGCATGGTAATGATGATTATAACGATGCTTCATCCGGCGGATTCATTAATAGTGAGTTGTATGGATCAGCATCATTTGATGGTGGAGCCACTTGGTCAAATTATGAGAATTTGACCAATACGCATTCCCCGGGAGGTAGTCCGGGTGCATGTGATGATGAGGATTATGGAACAGCCTGTCCGTATCTGGTCAATGACACGGTGTTCATCACCTATATTGAGGATAAGGACGCAGGTGGTGTACCTCAAAGCGAAGGTACAGTGACGGAAAATCCAGTGCGGTGCTGGTTAGTCCATAAATCCGCCTTCGTGGGCATTGAGGAACAGGAAGTAAATAGTATCAAGACGGTACTGACTTTAGCTCCGAATCCCTCTGTTAATGGCTCGAGTGTTGAGTATACGATGGCAACGAGCGGACCAGTTCAGCTGGAACTATTCGATGCGGGTGGTCGCCGGGTATTCACGGTTGATTCTGGATATCGAACTGCCGGGAGTTATTCAATCCCGATAAAAACCAGTAATCTATCAAACGGCAGTTATTTTGTCGTACTTGAAACACCGGCTGGAAGGTATACCGAGAATCTGGTCGTGATCCACTAGATACTGATTGATAGAAAAAGGGCGGGCTTTGCCCGCCCTTTTATTTTGAAATTGTATCATTGGTAATGGATTAATTAACAAGCCATTGTTAGTTATTCAGTTTTTACATGCGCGGAGCGGGTCGTAGCGCATAGCGTTTGTTGTTAAATCGCTCCGTGTTGACAGACCTTACCTTCTGGGTATAATTGCCAATGGAATTATCGGTCAATATCGACCATATTGCTACGCTAAGGGAAGCACGCAAAGAAAGATTTCCAAGTCCGGTACATGCTGCTGTTGAGGTTGAACTGGGTGGTGCGGATGGTATCACTGTTCACCTGCGTAGCGATCAGAGACACATCAAAAGGCATGATGCAGATCTGTTAAAGCAGGTTATCCAAACGGAACTTACACTGGAAATGGCTGCTTCCGATGAAATGGCAGGTTTTGCAGCCCAGATCAAGCCCACTTATATAACACTCGTCCCAGAATCACCTGGGGAGGTAACCACCCAGCGAGGTTTGCGTTTGGGGGACAAGACAGAGGATTTAAAAGTATTTATTTCGAACTTACAGAAACAGGGAATTACGGTTGGAGTTTTTATCGATCCGGATATTGAACAGATCAAGGAAGCGATATGCGTCAATGCGCAGTATATTGAGATCAATACCAATAATTATTCCAATCTCCATCGATCAAAACTGAAGGATGAGATCATAAAAATCGCACGAGTTGCGAAGGCGGCAAAGCGTGAGGGGATCGGTGTTCATGCCGGTCATGGATTGGATTATAAGAATATCCGGTCACTTCTGTCGGTGAGTGAAATAACCGGATATTCTATCGGTTTTGCAATCGTTGCACGCGCGATCTTTGTGGGATTACGACAGGCAACACAGGAGATGGTACAAAGCATCAAAGGAGTAAGATGAGAAATATAGGGATCAGGATCGGGATCGTGATCATCGCGATCGTTATCGCCATAATTGCGATTTATCCAACCATACGATTGTACACTGGTTCCGGTCTTACCAAGAGTGAGGAGATTTCTTTATCCAAGAGGGCTATTCATCTTGGACTCGATCTCAAAGGAGGTATGCATCTTGTCCTTGAGATCGACACGACCGATCTGACTGAGAGTCCACAGGATCTGGCAGAAAGGGCCTTTGAGATCATACGAAACCGTATTGATGAATTCGGAGTGTATGAGCCAGTCATTGAAAAACAATCGGGAGGTAGGATATTAGTCCAGCTGCCAGGTGTTGACCGTGACCGGGCAGTGAGTTTGATTGAAAAGGTAGCGCATCTGGAATTTCAGGTTGTCGCCGACGATAAAAGAGATGATGTTTTACCAAAGATCGATCGTTTTGTCGAAGAGCTTGATACCTTCGAGTTTGAAGCACCGTTTACATCATATTTGTTATCGGTTGACCGGCTCGATATGGGCATTGATATTCGAGATGAGGACTCTGTGAAATCCATGATCGCCCGGGCTAAGGAAATTATACCCGAGAATATCGAGATCTTGTTCGGACCGAAAGAGAATTATGAAGGGCGGGAAGTCAAGCGGATGTACCTGATGAACACCAAGGTGGAGTTGACCGGTGAGGCGATCCGTGACGCGCGGCATGAACCGAGTTCCGGGCAGGACCTGCAGCACATGGGATCGTGGCAGATCTCGATGGAATTCAAACGTGAAGCAGCGCGTGCTTTTGCATCGATCACAGGAAAGAACGTGAACAAGAGGCTGGCAATCATTCTTGATGATATTGTTCAATCTGCGCCGTATATCCAGGAGAGGATCCCTCAGGGACGTGCAGTGATCACCGGACGTTTTTCAGCTGAGGATGCGCGCGATCTTGCGATCGTATTAAGAGCCGGTGCATTACCCGCGCCATTGCGCATCGTGGAGGAACGCAGTGTTGGTCCAAGCCTCGGGCGGGATTCGATCGAAAGCGGTATTCGGGCCGTTCTGATCGCGGGGATCGTGGTCATTATATTCATGCTGATCTACTACTCCATATCCGGCTCCGTCGCTGTCTTTGCACTATTTTTGAATTTGTTTTTCCTGCTTGCCGTCCTGAGTGCTTTCCGGGGCAGTCTTACAATGCCCGGTATCGCGGGTATTGCATTGACGATCGGAATGGCGGTGGATGCAAATGTACTGATCTTTGAGCGGATACGGGAGGAACTGAAACTCGGCAAAACCACGCGCACGGCGATCGATCAGGGATTTGCACGTGCTTGGATAACGATCTTCGATTCGAATATCACAACGATTATCATCGGTGTGATTCTGTACATTTTTGGCAGTGGTCCGATCAAAGGATTTGCTTTAACCCTGACAATTGGATTAGTAAGCAATCTCTTCAGCGCGGTATTCATCGGAAAGGTCATATTCAACTATTTCACCTACAAGTTTGATGTCCGAAAACTGAGGATCTAACTATGATAGAGATCATTAAAAACCCAAATATCGATTTTATCGGCAAAAGGAAATATGGTTTCGTTATATCCGGGATTCTAGTATGCGTATCTTTCCTGATCATACTGTTTATTGGACCGAATTTCGGCATTGACTTCACGGGCGGCGCGTTGTTGCAGATCAAATTCACCGACCAGGTGTCGACGGCTGAACTACGCGATGCACTGAATGAGGTTGGGGCTGGTGATGCACAGATCCAGATGCTTGGCGCTGATCAACGGGAATACATCATCCGGACTGCTCAGGCTAATCCGGTGGAATTCTCCCGATCACTGAAAGAAGTTTTGGCACAACGGTTTCCTGATAATGTTCGCGAGATCCTGCGGGAAGAAACCGTCGAGCCAAAGATTGGAAAAGAACTGCTCGGTAAAACCCTGTGGGCGATCGTCATCGCACTCGTGCTCATCCTTATCTATGTATCATTCCGGTTCGATTACCGATTTGGGACAGCGGCAGTTATTGCTTTATTCCATGATGCGCTTTTTACAGTCGCCGTACTCATCATCGCGCAGCGTGAATTTTCGATCGTGATCGTTGGTGCCTTACTCACTATCATCGGTTACTCGATCAATGATTCAATCGTTATTTCCGACCGGATCCGAGAAAAATATAAGAAGATGCGCAAGGAGCCTTTTAACATTGTACTTAATACTGGTTTGAATGAAGTGCTCTCGCGAACTGTTCTGACAGTTGGCACGACTCTGCTTGCAGTCATTGCGTTGTTGATATTCGGCGGTTCGGTGATCGCTGACTTCGCGTTCACGCTCCTGGTCGGATTTGTGATCGGGACATATTCATCGATTTTCATTGTCGCGAGCATCGTATCGGTTTGGGAAGAACGATTTCCGAAAAAGAAAAAGTAATCATTCGTTTGTCATTCGTAGAACAATCACTCGCCACGGGATTGTTCATCGGGCACGTGCCATTTGCCCCCGCAACATGGGCTTGCGCGATCAGTTTTATCATTTGGTATTTTGTTCACCCGGTTCTCTGGCTGTATCTGGCGATCATTGTCGCTCTCTTTTTATTGGGAGTATACCTTTCCCGGAAATTCGAAAAGGCTTATGGTCAGGATCCTCATTGTGTGGTCATAGATGAATATACATGTTTTTTGATACCTCTTCTCTTTATCCCCAGATCGCTGCTTTTTGTTGGCATCTCGTTCATACTGTTCCGTATATTTGATATTTTGAAACCTCCTCCATTACGTGGTCTCGAACGTGTTCCGTTCGGATGGGGGGTGATGCTCGATGATCTGGGTGCGGCAGTCTATACGAGTATAATCATCATCGTACTCCGCGTCATAATCTAAACATGAATGCGTATCAGCATGCTCAACACATCGGCTCGGTCATGAAAGGATCCGGTAGAACGCTCAGTATTTGCGAATCCTGTACAGGTGGGATGCTTGGCAGTACGATCACGAGCGTTCCTGGTAGTTCCAGGTATTTTATTGGCGGTGTAATAGCCTATTCCAACAACATAAAAATCCGTTTGATAGGAGTGAGAAGAAAAACACTGGAGGATCATGGTGCAGTGAGTGGACCAGTTGCTCAGGAAATGGCACAGGGAGTCTGTGAGCGCTTAGGAACTGATATCGGGCTCAGCATAACCGGTATCGCTGGGCCCGCAGGAGGTACCAGAAACAAACCGACCGGACTTGTATACATCGGTATTGCACTTAAAAAAAAGGTAATTGTCCGTAAATTCACTTTCAAGGGTTCAAGGAAAAGTATCCGTCAACAGGCGTGCCATTGTGCTCTACATTTGCTTGATGCTACAATGGACACCTACAAGACTTCCTGGCCGGGTGAATAGAAATGTCAGCAATACGATTGCTGTCGTGGAACGTCAATGGTATCCGGGCGGTTGTGAAAAAGGGTTTTATGGACTGGTTCAGGAGGGAAAGAGCGGATGTCATTTGTGTCCAGGAAACAAAGGCACAGCCCGAACAGATGCCTGAAGAGTTAGCAGTGACCGGTTATGAAACATACTGTGCTTCGGCTGAAAGAAAAGGTTATAGCGGCGTTGCACTTTTCACCCGTTTAAAACCGCAGAGTGTGCAAAATACCCTGGGAATACCTGAGTTAGATAGGGAGGGGCGTACCCTGATCGCGGATTTTGGATCCTTTGTATTATACAACATATATTTCCCAAATGGACAAATGTCAAAAGAACGGCTCGATTTTAAAATGAGGTTTTATGATGTTTTTCTTAAGCACGCTGATCATTTGAAAGCCCAGGGCCGATCGATCATGGTTTGTGGTGATGTGAATACAGCACACAAAGAAATCGACCTGTTCCATCCAAAAGAGAACGCAAAAACCTCGGGATTTCTGCCCATCGAAAGGGAATGGATCGATAAGTTCATCAGCCATGGGTATATCGATACATTTCGCCTGTTCTGCAAAGAAGGGGGGCATTATACATGGTGGGATTACAAGAGCAGGGCTCGAGACCGGAATATTGGATGGCGGATCGATTACTTCTTTGTGAGTGAGAACCTCAAGGGGGTAATAAAAAAGGCATTCATTCAATCGGATATTCCGGGTTCAGATCATTGTCCAGTCGGTATCGAAATAAGACTGCCGAAAGGAGGATCATGAGGACATTTATTGCGATTGAGATCCCTGAGAATATTCGTAATTCGATCCACAAGGATGTAGAAGCATTTAAAGCCAGCAGATTGCCAGTGAGATGGGTGGCGCGCAGCAATTTACATATTACACTCAGATTCCTGGGTGAAATAACGGATGATGTTAGAAAAAGGATGTCGTCAGTGCTCGAAGGTGTCGCGGCACGCCAGAAACCATTTCAGATGGCTCTAAAAGATTTTGGATGTTTCCCAAATCCGCGCCGGGCTCGTGTCTTATGGATCGGTGTTGATGAAGGATCAGAGGAATTATCTGTAATTGCCCGGAATATCGAGGAGGCGTTGGTAGAAAGTGGGTTTCCTCGAGAAGGACGTTTCCATGCCCACCTGACGATCGGGAGGATCAAGAAACCGTGTTCGATCGATGATATACTGAATAAGGAACTGCTTTCAGGATCATTTGAAGTGAATACACTCATACTTTTCAAATCCACACTTACCCCGCAGGGATCGATATACGAGGCGCTCGAGAAATACCGATTTACTCCGTAACCAAGACTTATGATGCCAAAGGTGTTATTACTCTTGACAAATCATCGAATACTCGTATAATATTGTGTATGAAGAAAATAGGATATTACAACAAGGAGGTCCATGAAACGTTACATTGTGATCTTTTGTCTTATCTGCATCGCCTATGGCGAGTGGCACCAAACAAGAGAAATTACCCTACCAAAGGGTATACAGGTCAATGACCTGTCAATAAGTAATTCTGGAGAGCTCTGGATACTCTCCACATCATCAATCCTGAAGTATGAAGCGGCATCAGAGAATCCGTTTCTTATTCAGGAATTCCAAAGAGGTAGGATCCTTGCGGTGCATCGAGGTAAGGTCTATGTTATAGACCAGACCAATCAACTTTTCGTGATCGATGTGAGTGATCAGGGATATTCGCCTTCAAACGAGATCATCCTGTCAAGCCCCCGTCACCTTGCGGTGATCGGTTCTGATATTGATAGCGAACCTCATATTATCGTACAGGAGATCAATCAACTCAGTATCATCACAAACAAACAGTTGATCGGACAGATACCCACCTCGGTCGATCGTTTTACTACTGTACCTTTGGGAGATTACAGCAGCCCAGAAACCCCAATCTATTCGCTCGCGCAAAACCGTGTCTATGCTTGGACCAACGGAACAGTTCAGAGCATTCAGGATTATCAGAAGACACAGATATTCAGTGCTGCTCACGCAATATTTGATATCGCCGCGGACAAATCCGGGAATGTCTTTGTTCTTTTTTCTGATTCTGTCGTGGTGATCGATCCAAGCGGTGTCTACAAAACCACAGTATCGATCGACCATGTTCCAATGAACTCGTTGATTTTATATAATCCAGCCAATGATAATGTTTTCATTTACAACCGAAGCCAGAAGACCATAGCAGTCCTATCTTCCAGCAATAGATACGCAACCGATGAGATGATCACCCTTCATAGCAATCAGCCGAATCCGGTTGACAATTATACCGAGATCGAATTCACTCTAAATCAACCACTTGATCTGACGTTAACAATATATAATCTGATCGGCGAACCAGTGAAAGTGCTTGCTGAGGGTCGTTATACCAAGGGAACACACCGGGTTGTATGGCGGGTAACCGATGAGCGTGGTAGTTTGGTGCCTAATGGAATATATTTTTACCGTCTTGATTCAAAAAAGGGTGTTGCGATAAGACAGCTTATTGTTCTAAGATAAGTGCGCCTGACAAAACAAGAGGGTCGTAATCGTATAAACGAAGGATTGACGCGTATAAAGCGCATCAAGGAACGATACGGCTTTCTTGAAAAACATTCCCGGGTACTTGTTGGTGTGTCCGGGGGTGTTGACAGCAGTGTACTGGTTGCGCTACTACATGAATATAGCACGCGATACTCCGAGAACTGGAAGATCCATGCATGTTTTGTCGATTCGAATATCCACGGGAAAATTCGAATCGATGTTGAGAAGTATCTGCGGTCAATCGGGATTGCATATACAGTCATAAAAAGCAACATTCCAAGGTCAAAATCACCCAAAATAAGTATGTGTTATACATGTTCCCGTCAACGCCGTAAGGCACTTCTTGAGGTTGCTGAATCAATGAACATACAACAGATCGCACTTGCACACCATAAACAGGATGTTGCCGAAACCCTTATTCTCAACATGATATACAACGGTGAAACATCGACATTCGTACCCAAACAATCGGTTATTCAGGGGCGCCATTTCTTCATTCGCCCGATCTATGAATTTGAAAAAAAAGAGATTAAAACCATTGCAGTACTTTATGATATTCCCCATGTAAAGACGGGGTGTCCACATTTTAAGGACTCCAAACGCAATACAGTACGGAAGTTCCTCGAGCATTGCAGGAAGGATAATCCAGCTGTATACAAGAATATCTTCCGTGCGGTGAGGCAAATAAAACGAACTTACCTACCATGACAGGCGGATTTCAGTTATAGTTGTGGACATAACCACATTTATGAATATACTTACGGTCATGAGAGGAACAACAATATTGGGTTTACGGCATAATGGTAAGGTTGCGATCGGTTGCGACGGCCAGATCACGAACGGCAATATCGCTATGAAACATACCGCACGTAAGATCCGGAAAATGTATAACAATCAAATCCTCGCAGGTTTTGCCGGATCAACCGCTGATGCTTTGACGCTATTTGAGCGTTTTGAATCGAAACTCGAGGCGTTCAGCGGGAACATTTCACGGAGCGTTGTTGAACTGGCAAAAGACTGGCGTCAGGATAAAGTATTAAGACGTCTCGAAGCAATGCTTGCTATTCTGAATAAAGATCATGTATACATCGTATCCGGAGGAGGGGATGTTATTGAACCGGATGATGATATCGTTGCGATTGGATCAGGTGGACCGTATGCACTTGCTGCGGGCCGCGCATTTGCGAAGTGCTCGGATCTTAACGCTAAGCAGATAGTTGAAGAATCGATTATGATCGCTTCCGGTATATGTGTTTATACGAATAGCGAGATCTTTATAGAAGAACTGTGATCTCTGTAGAAGATCACCTGTCTATCTAGATCTACGACGTGACAGGACGATCTTAAGTTTGCGCAATGCATTTTCTTTGATCTGGCGGACTCGTTCTCTGGTGATATTCATAATTCTGCTGATATCTTCAAGGCTGTGTATATCATAATCGCCTAATCCAAAGTTTCGTTTCAATATTTCCTGCTCCCGGGGCTCTAGCTTGCCCAGGGCATTCAATAGCTTCTCTTTTTGTTCTTTTTTGTAGAATATTTCTTCTGGAGCTGGTGAAATGAGATTATCCGCGCCCTCGATAACCAGCCGTACTGATTCGATATAAGGATTTTCTGAGTCATCGAACGTTTCGTCGAGCGAGTAGGGAGGTATTAGTTCGGCAAGGGCCATGGAGACCGCGCTCTCATCCACCTTCAGATTCTGTGCGAGTTCCTCCACCGTGGGTTCCTGTCCTTTCTTCTGGATGAATTTCAGGGTCTGGATCTGTATGCGCTTGGCCAGATAACTTCTTGGTACTACTCCCCGTTCGATATTTATTGCATCATATATTGCTCGTTTGATCCACCACACGGAATATGTGTTGAAACGATAGCCTTTTCGTTCATCGAACTTTGTTGTTGCATGGATCAATCCTTTATTGCCTGCATTGATAAGGTCGGAAAGAGATAGGCCCTGTTTCTGGAAGCGCTTAGCAATATACACCACGATCCGGAGATTGGCGCAGATAAGTTTTTCCTTTGCGTCCTCGTCGTTTTTCGTTCGCACAAGGTATGCGAGCTTGAATTCTTCGTTTTTATCGAGCAGGTCGAAACGGCTGATCTCTTCCAGGTACTGCTTCAGTCCTCGGTCATCGTACACCCTGAATTGAGCCATGCTCCGAAGAACTCACTCCTTAAAGCGTAACAGCAACGTAGAACTTTCTTTCACCACGCTGGATCTTGAAGATAACCGGCGATCCAGTTTCCATTTTTTGAATCGCCTGCTGATAATCATCAATGTCAATGATTAATTTTTTCCCAATAAATAGAATAATATCACCTACCTGCAGACCTGCTCTATCACCAGGGGAATTTGCTGCGATTTGTACTATAAGCACTCCCTTATCAGTTTGAATATCATATCGTTGAGCCCGGGGATCCGTTACATGTACAATTGTTATACCCAGTGATCTATTTTCCTGTTCCTCCGATGCACTGACAACTTCCTTTGGATATTCACCTATTTTTACGTTCAGGTTCTTGACCTTTCCGTCCCGGTATATTTTCATCCTAACGTTTTCACCGGCTTTGGTTGCCGACACCTCGAGCCTGAATGATTGCATGTTTATGACAGGTTGACCGTTGTATTCAAGCACAACATCCCCACTTTGCAATCCTGCTTTGTCAGCCGGCGTTCCCTCCATGACATCGCTAATAAGCACACCATCCAGTGTCTGCAGGTCAAGGGCTTCCTGTAATTCCGCCGTGATCTCCTGGAGATAAACTCCAAGATATCCGCGGACGACCTTGCCTTCGTTTTTCAATGCGTTGATCACATCCTTTGCGAGATTCGCGGGAATAGCAAAACCGATCCCAACGTTCCCTCCGGAAGGTGATGTTATGGCTGTATTCACACCGATGACTTCACCAAAGATGTTTACAAGAGGTCCACCTGAGTTTCCCGGATTGATTGCTGCATCGGTTTGAAGGAAACTCTGAAGGTCGGGACCTTCAGGCAGAGGAATATTAGCTCTGCCTTTTGCTGATATAACACCGACTGTGAGGGTACCTTCGAGCTGGAATGGATTTCCGACCGCAATAGCCCAATCACCTACCCTTGTGGTTTCTGAATCACCGAATTCCAGGTACGGTAACTTCTCCTTGGTCGTGATCTTCAGGAGTGCGAGATCAGTACGGGGATCCGTTCCAATGACCGTGATCTCATTTCCTTTGAACTCTCGCTTGTCAGTAAGTCTTATGATAATTTGCGAAGCATCTTTTACGACATGGTAGTTAGTAACGATATAACCATCATCTGAGATAATAAATCCCGATCCGAGTGTCTGGGCTCTGCCCTCTTGTCGAGGAAAGTCACGGAAAAAATCACGGAACAGATCCTCGAATGGTCCTTCAAAACGCCATCCGAAATTATTATTCTGTGTCACTAGACGTTCTGCTGAGATGTTGACCACGGAAGGGGATACAGCGGCTGCGATCCCAACGAAAGGGCTCTGCCCGGATTCATCAAAGATCGTCAGTTTAGCAAGACTCTGATCCTGTGCAACACTTTGTTGCGCAATGAGCGGTGAACTCGCAGTGATTATTATTCCAAAGAGGAAGGCAATAACTACTGCAATGCCTGTTATTATTCCAGCAGTCTTTAAAGAGATCTTTTGGTTCATATTAACCTCCTTTGTGCCATTTCCCCTTATTTTATCTTATATAAATATGTTTGGTTCTATGATTTCCTTCTACGTTTCTTCTTACCACCAACTTTCTTATATTCTTGTTGCTTTTTTTTCATTGATGTTTGTATGCGCCGAATCTTCTTGACTGTAGCAACGAGTTCCTTGTCCTTTTTCCAGTTTTCATTCTTTCTTTTATAAGCAACATCATATACACGTGCACCCAGGTTTGAAAACTGTTCTTGAAGTGATCTGCCAAGTTCGAATATCTCCAGTTTCAGTCTTCCCTTGAGGGTGAGATCACCTGCTTCTTTTCCAACTACCTTTGACGCGTCGTCCAGCCACTTTGTAAATTCATTCCAAAAATTAGCCATAAGGCCCCCTTTCATAATTTAGACATACATAGATATTACCAGTTTAGTTAGGTTTCCCTGATTTCCTTTTCTTTTTTTTGGAGAATATTATCGACATTATCGATGAATTCATCGGTGATCTTCTGGATGCGTTCTTGTGCTTTGAACGACTGATCCTCCGAAATGTTTTTTTCTTTTTCTTCTTTTTTTATCTCAGTGTTTGCTTCGCGTCGGATATTTCGTATTGCGATTTTTGCATCCTCACCCAATTTCTGAACCAGTTTCACCAGTTCTTCACGTCGTTCCATGGTTAGAGGTGGTATCGCCAGTCGAATAACACTACCGTCATTGTTCGGCGTTATACCGATACTGGATTTGTAAAGACTTTTTTCGATCGCCGGGAGAGCATTCTTGTCCCAGGGCTGAATGATGATCAGGCGCGCCTCAGGTATACTGATGCTGGCAACCTGATTCAATGGAAGTGTGCTCCCATAATAATCCACCTTTATACTTTCCAAGAGCGCCGGTGATGCCCTACCAGTTCGCAGTTTGGACAACTCTTGCGCGAGCAATGCCGCTGACTTTTCCATTCTTGATTTTGCACTATCCTCGATCTTTTGTGTCATATTATCCTCCGCCCGTAACGAGTGTACCAATATCTCCAGCCGAAATGACACGCGCCAACGGGTGTTTCTTTAAATCATACACATATATTGGAATATTCGCCTCTTTACAGGTGTTGAATGCGGCAAGGTCCATGATTCTTAAACCTTTCTGGATTGCCTCCTCGTATGAAACTGTGGTGTACCGGATCGCGTCTTTTACCTTTACAGGATCAGCTGAGTACACCCCATCAACCTTGGTTGCTTTGATCACGACATCAGCTTTAAATTCGACGGCTCGAAGCGCAGCTGCAGTATCTGTCGTGAAAAGTGGATTTCCAGTGCCCCCAACAAATATCAAAACCGTTCCGTTATCAAACGTTTCCCTATCATTTAACGGATTGCATCGGTCAACCACTCCCTGAATTTGAATACCACTACAGAGGCGAACCGGTACATTAAGGGCACAGATTTTTGAATGGAGTGTGATACCATTGATAATAGTTGCAAGCATCCCACAGATATCTGCATCCACTCTGTCGAGCCATCGGACATCGCGACCACGAAGGATATTGCCCCCCCCGATGACTATTCCTATACACGCGCCCAATTTGTGTACTATTTTTATCTGTTGAGCGATATAGTCGTACACAGAGAGATTAAAAAGTGTACTTTCGTCTTTGAGCAGCTCACCGGATATTTTTAGAATGAGGCGTTTGAATTTCAGTTCAGGATGCGGGCTCTTTTCGTCCGGGACATCTTTACACGGACTGTTGTGTGTCATGGTGTTCGCTTCACTCGCCAAGGCGATATCGTGTAAAGCGCCGAATGACAATATTCTCACCAAATTTAGTGATCTGTTCCTTTATATACTCTCCCACGGTTTTCTCTGGAATTTTTACGAAAGGCTGTTCCAGAAGGCAAACATCCGAATAGAACTTTTCCAGTTTGCCGTCGACGATCTTCTCGAGCATCTCGGGTGGTTTTTTAAGATCTTTTACCATGCTGGAATAGATCTCTTTTTCCCTTTCGATGACCTCTGATGGCAGTTCTTCCCGGTTAACAGAAATCGGTTCGCTTGCTGCGATCTGGAGTGCGATATCACGCACAAAACGCTTGAACTCTTGGTTACGCGCAACAAAATCAGTTTCACAGTTGACTTCGACCAGAACACCAAGACGGTCACCAGGATGTATGTAAGCATCAACGATCCCTTCTTTGGCAATGCGTCCGATTTTCTTTGCCGCAAGCGCCAATCCTTTAGTTCTCAAGAGATCAACGGCTTTATCTATATCGCCTTCGGATTCTTTAAGAGCATTCTTACAATCTACGATACCGGCATTAGTTCGTGCTCTCAGTTCCCGGACCTTTTCCAGATCCATATGCCTCCTTAGATTCTTCCTCGGTTTCGAAGCCTTTTCTGCCTTCAATGACTGCATTTGCTATGACTTTTGTTAGTAGGGCGATAGACCTTATTGAATCATCGTTTGCTGGTATTGGATAATCAATATCAGTAGGATCCACATTGGTATCAACGGTTGCGACAATAGGTATTTCCCGTCGTTGCGCTTCTTTCATTGCGGTCACATCCTTCTTTATATCCACAATGTACACCAGCCCCGGGAGTCGATCCATTTCTCTTATACCGTGGAAGTATTTAGAAAGTTTTGTATATTCCCGTTCCTTTTTCGATAATTCTTTTTTTGGCATTGACGCCCAACGTCCATCATCTTTCATCTGATCGAATTCTCGTAGGCGATGAATTCGTGTATTGATCACATCGAAATTCGTTAGCAGTCCGCCAAGCCACCGCTCAGTAATATAGAAGATACCTCCACGCTGGGCTTCCTCTTTGATGATATCCTTGGCTTGTTTTTTTGTACCTACGAACAGAATACCCTTACCCTGTTCCGCAACCGCTACTGTTGCTTCGTACGCGCGTTTCAAAGCCTCAATTGTTTGGCGGAGATCGATGATATGTACGCCGTGCCGTTTACCGAAAATATATTTCTTCATTTTCGGATTCCAACGTTTTGTGCGGTGCCCGAAGTGTACGCCTGAAGTGATGAGATCTTCCATTTTCACTAGATCCATAGGAATCCTTAGCGTTTCGAGAACTGGAAACGTTTTCGGCGCTTTGCTAGTCCGTATTTCATCCGTTCTTTCTGACGGGGATCGCGTTTCAGTAGACCGGCACTTTTAAGAGGTGCGCGGAATTCGTGATTGTGGGTAACGAGTGCTTTGGCTATACCATGACAGATCGCTCCAGCCTGCCCGGAGATACCACCCCCCAGAACCTTAACACGTAGATCAAAGGTACCCATTACCCCAACCGTCTTGAGGGGCAAATGTACAAGATCGACCAGGTCCTGTCGACCGAAATACGCAAGTGGCTCTTTGCTATTTATTCTAATAAAACCTGTTCCAGACTGCATCATTATTTTTGCCCGAGCGGTTTTTCGTGAACCAGTTATGACATCAGGCATAGGATTGATCCTCCTTTATCATAGTTCAATGGGCGCGGGAGATTGCGCAGTATGAGGATGATCTGGTGTCGTATAGAGTTTTAACCTTTTCAACCGCTGCGCACGTAATTTATTCTTAGGTAACATACCACTCACTGCATGGTATATTCCGCGCTCAGGAAATTTTTTCAACAACAATTCAAGGTTTATTTTTTTCAACCCACCAGGGTGGAAAGTATGGCGATAATATATTTTATCAGTCATTTTCTTACCAGTGACACGGAATTTATCAGCGTTAACGACAACGACAAAATCACCACAATCCAGATGTGGAGTGTATGTTGGCTTGTGCTTTCCAATGAGTATTCTGGCAATTTGCGAAGCAAATCGACCCAATACTTTGTCGGCCGCGTCGACCACGTACCAGTTCCGTTTGATTTCCTTTTTCGTAAGCACCTTCGTTTTCATAGACAAAAAGTATAGCCAGATATCGAGAAATGTCAATAACTAAGGCGATACGGTACTGTCAATAACTGTGTGTAAATTTGATTAGAAGATTGCATAATGATGATCCTCCCATTTTTTATTGTATTTAGCAAATAAAGCATACAGGATACGATTACAGCTTTCAGTATTAG
>Ga0180438_10001401_pt1 | contig 42972 bp, 25 predicted proteins | sample SS_ome_12_FD_132455 | JGI IMG/M metagenome (GOLD analysis project Ga0180438, IMG submission 132455) | Hypersaline lake sediment archaeal communities from the Salton Sea, California, USA - SS_3_D_2 metaG | ecosystem: Environmental > Aquatic > Non-marine Saline and Alkaline > Hypersaline >...
AGCTGTGTACAGACGGTGCATCACTTGAAGTCTTCCTTCTTCAGCCCATACTTCCTCATGCGCTCGTACAGTGCTCTTCGGGATATGCCGAGCGCTTGACACGTCACGCCGACTTCTCCATTGTGCTCACGCAGGGCCGCTTCTATAACGTATCGTTCCGTTCGCTCCATTTCGTCACGCAGGCGGCCCGGCGTGGCGGGAAGAGAAAGGAGGCGACCGGGACCGAAGCTCTCATCCAACTCGAACGGCCCGGCCACACCCTTATGTGACGTGATCACCATTCGTTCGACAGCGTTTTTAAGCTCCCGAACGTTGCCGGGCCAGCGGTATCGTAACATCTCGGCAAGAGTCTGCTCGGGGATCTCGGGCACAGGTATACCAGCGCGGGTCGCCGCTGATTTCAGGAAATAAGACACAAGTAACGGAATATCCTCAGACCGTTCCTGTAATGGCGGCACTGCTATTGACAACACGCAGAGACGGTGGTAAAAATCATCCCGCATTCGCCCCTGTCTGACTTCTTCTTGCAGGCTTACCTTTGAGGTCGCCAGCAGACGTATGTCAACCTCTCGCGCTTCGTCTTTGCCGACCGGCTGCACAAGTCCGTCCTCAAGGACTCTGAGCAGCCCAACTTGAGCGCGCTCCGAGATGCTTTCGACCTCGTCCAGAAGCAGTGTCCCCCCGGAAGCCGTCACGAGTTTGCCGTCCCGATCTCTGTCTGCTCCCGTAAACGCTCCACGCGCATGCCCGAACAGTTCGCTATCGAGCACGGTCTCAGGCAGCGCGCCGGTGTTCACCGGAACGAACGGTCCGTTTGCGCGCGAACTTGCGTTGTGTATCGCACGAGCCACCAGTTCCTTGCCGACACCGGTCTCGCCAAAAATGAGTACAGGCGCGTCAGATCGTGCAGCGACCTCTACCTGTTCGTAAACGTCCTGCATAGGCCTGCTTCTTCCTATCATACCGAAACGACCGTCCTCCTCCGGCGACAGCATCCGCAGCCTGCTGCGAAGTTCCTCACCCTCTCGGCGCAGCATGGTCTTCTCGACGGCACGTCCAACGCTTGCAAGCAGAACCTCGTCGTCGAAAGGCTTCTCCACAAAACCGTAGGCGCCCGCTTGAAGACAACGCACCGCCATGGAAATGTCACCATGCCCGGTGACCATGATAACCGGGGGGGAGAGCTTACGTCTCACTATCTCATCCAAGAACTCCTCGCCGTCCATCCCCGGCATTTTCACATCTGCAACGACGGCGTCGACCTCCGGCAGCCCAGGCCAGGCCAGAGCCGCCTCTGCGGACGAAAACAGCTCCACAGTATACCGGCGCAACCGCAACATTTGCCCAACGGACGCGCGGGTAGCTTCGTCGTCGTCTACAACGACTACAGTGCCTTTGCCGGACTTCGATTCGTCACTCATTATCCACCGACGCTCCTGGGCTCCACTCGCTTTGGCGAACCGGCAGCCTCACCGTGAACCTCGCGCCTCTGCGGGGAGCACCGCTAGCTTCTATCCTTCCTTTATGACCTCTCACAATACTCAGCGAGATAGACAGGCCTAGCCCGGTTCCGTGGCCGGGCTTCTTGGTGCTGAAAAAGGGTGTGAACAGCTTCTCCGCCTCTTCCGGAACAAACCCTTTCCCCGTGTCTTCAATTTCCACAACAACAGGACACTCCATGTCGTCATCGCAATACGTTCTTACTCTTAAGCGGCGGTCAGATACCTCTTCCATAGCCTGCCTTGCATTTGTCAAGAGGTTTAGCAAAACCTGCTCCAGCCGGATCTTATCCCCCATGGTGTCCGGAACGTCATCGGCTAGATCCAGCACGACCTCGACACCCGAAAGCGTCAGTTGCGGCATCAAGAACTCGACGCTCTCCTTGACTATGCTGTTCACGCTGACCGGAGCGAACTCCCGCTCGGACCTTCTCGTCAGTTCGCGCATCTGGTTGATGATCTTCGAGGCCCGGTCTACCTGTTCAGACACGAGGCGCAAATTGTTCTTCACCTCGTCCGAATCCCCGACGCCTTGATCGAGCATGTAGAATGCGTTTCTCGCGAAGTTTCTTATCCCGGTCAAAGGCTGGTTCAATTCATGCGCGATTGCCGCTGCCATCTCACCAAGCTCCGCGAGCCGTGTCGAATGGACCAACTGTTCTTCCTGCCTTTGGGCAAGTTCGGCCAGTTGCCTGCGCTTCGCTTCCGCCTCTTTCCTGTCGCTGATGTCATATGCAGTCACCAATACCGCAGGCCGCTCGTCAAAATCCACCACCGAACTTGCCATGTCGGCCCATAAAATCTCCCCGTTCTCTTTTACCAAACGGCACTCGTAGTGCAGATCAGGTTGTTCGCCCGCCTCGCGTCTTCGAACAAGGTCCCGCACCTTCTCCCTGTCCTCCGAGTGTATAAGATCCCATACCGTTTTCCCAATCACGCCTCCCTCGGGATATCCCAGCAACTCACCGACTCTTGGGTTGGCGAAAAGAATAACGTCGTCTCTGTATACCAGAATTCCACCCAGAGATTTGTCAATAAGCGCCCTGTACTTTTCCTCAGATATACGCAGCGCCTGTTGCCCGGCAAGGACCTTTTCGCTCAGCGTGCCGACGCAAAGCGCCACGACGACAAAGAAAAAGCCCCTCGCTACGTCGCTCCAGAGTTCGCCAATCCCTATGCCGAAAGGACGTAAACAGAGAATAAGACCTGCCAGAAGAATCGCAACGAAAACGCTCTTGCGCCCCCACCACATGCCGGCCAAGATGATCGGAATGTAGGCAAGGTGCGTGTAGACGATACCGGTACGGAGCACGACATTGAAGTAGACGCCTAACCCTGCGTAGACCACCACCAGCAACACCATGGTGGCCATACGGTGAATCCGGAGCCGCTCTCGTTTCTCCCGTTCGCTCATTCAGTCCGGCCTCTGTCGAACTTCGCGATTAAGCGCTACCACCAGTCGCCCGTGCTTCGAACACTCAACCTGCATCGGTTACAATTATATACATTTAGGCTTAGGTTTCAAGGGCTTTGCTACTATGACGGGAATAGTCACGTCTCCCTTGGAGGCGGCATGAAGGGGGAGTCGTATGGCGGACGGAGAGGTCAAGCATATGCTCCGTATGGTAGACGGTCAGCCGTAACAAGAACAAGTTGCGGTCACGCGGGACGTCGGGCCGGCCGACAGCCCTTACAGAACGTTGACGGGGTAGGCAATTGCCCCTATAATAAGGAGAAGGTCTCGCACTGCGGGCGTGGGGGAATCTCTTACTGGAAAACATGTTTGGTCAGAACGAAACGATACCGCCTCCTTTGGTGACGAGGCATTGGCAGTCCACGCCCAGACGAGTGGAGCAGTCGGGAGAAAGGAGCGTTGGAGCAATGAGAACCGGTTTTTTCAGGAGACTAGTCGGGATCGTTTGGTGCGGCATGTTGGTCCTTTCGGTGATGAGCCATGTGGCGCTGGCGCAGTCGGCCTCCAAGCACTACCGCGCCACCATCGAGCCTTCCCTGGTGTACCTGCAGCCCGGAGAGGAGCAGCGATTCAAGGTGGTCATGGTTGCCACGCGGATGATGGCGGCGCAGGCCCCGCAGGAAGTCAGATGGGGTGTCAACGACGTTCCCGGCGGCAACAAGGGAATCGGCGCTATCGATGAGTCCGGACTGTATCGTGCGCCGTCGAGCGTGCCCTCGCCGCGCGAGATCCATATTTGCGCGGAAGTTCCTGAAGCGGCGAACCGCTACCTCTGGGCAACGGTGATCATCGGAGACTCTCCGCCACAGTACAGACAGTTCCACATTTGGTCGGAACCGGTTGAAGAAGGCAAAGAAGGTACAGCGCATTTAGTCGATCCGCACGGGATCGGCCTCGACGCGGACGGCAACATCCTTATTGCCGACCAGGGCGGCCACGCAGTTCACCGGTACACCGCGCAGGGCAAATATCTGGGGCAGGTCGGGCTCGGCAACGGCAGCAAGCCCGGAGAGTTCACCGAGCCGCGCATTGTGGCCACCGATGCCGCCGGGCGCATCTTTGTCACCGACAGCAAGGGTGACCGACCTCGCATCCAGGTGTTCAGCCAGGAAGGGGAGTTTCTGCAGATATTCGCCGAGAAAGGGATGCAACCCGGCATGATCCTTCGTGCCCACGGCATGGGTTTCGACCCGCAGCAGCGTCTCTACACCATCGACGTGGATAACATGAGGGTCAACGTCTACGAGAATTCGGGCGAATTCCTCTATGACTGGGGCAATGAGGGCCTGAATCCCGGCGAGTTAAGCTCACCGCACGGCCTGTTTGTCGACAAGAACAGCGACGTGTTCATCACGGGATACTACGGTCCCACCCAGAAGTTCAATTCCGAAGGCGACTTCCTGTTCGCGTTCTGCCATGGGGACCCGCCGGATGGGCCGGTCTATTTCCACAACGTGACCGGGGACCGTTGGGGGAACGTCTACGTGATGGTGCGCACGCAGGCAGGATACCAGGGGGAACTCCAGACGGACGACGGCAAGAGAATCAGCATAATGAAGTACAACAACAACGGAGATTACGTTACCGGTTGGAGTTTCTCCGCGCCGGAACACCGGGAGACTTCCGCAGTGGTCGACGAGGAAGGACGTGTCTACGCCTTGTTCAAGGGCTCGCGCGAAATGGGCGTGGAGATCTTCGTGGAGGAATAGCGGCTCTATCTCCGCTTTTGTTTCGTCAGCGAAAGCGGGAATTCTAGCGGCCTGCCGAGCCCAAACAGGCGAGGTGGCTATGTTTCTTATCAAGACTCCTTGCGGGCAGGGCGAGAGCGGCAGTTGTTAGCGACATCGTTGTGGCAGGCGGCTGCAATTTCAGCCGAGCGCAACAGTCGGTCCAACGCGTCAGTGAACCATAGCCGTGGTCAGTCTTCCGGGCGGCTTTATCGAGGGAAATACCTCAAAATGAGTTCATCCAACGACAAACCGGTTTCTTCAACCATGAGCGCACCAGCGGAGACCCGCTTGGTTGTAATACCCGGATGTTCGTGCTCGAGTTCTTCTAAGAGCCTGTCTCGCGTCTTGACTTCTCGCAGAAGTCTCTTGTTCTCCTTCAGCAGATCGTGTTGGGCCAAGGCATGGCGTATTGCAAGCTTGAGATCTTCATCTTGTACAGGCTTAGTGATGAACCTGTACACCCCGCCCTCGTTTATCGTAGCAGCCGCGACACAGATATCAGCGTGACCGGTGAGCACCATTCTTATAGTGTCAGGATACCGCGCTTTGACGCGTCTCAATAACTCGATACCTGTCATGCCGGGCATTTGTTGGTCAGTGACTACAACGTCTACGGGACCTTTCGCCATGTGTCCCAACGCGTCAGGCCCGCTTCTGGCCGTTATGAGGCTGTAATGCTCCTTCCTGAGCACCCTCGAGAGAGCGGCCAAGAGCTTCTCCTCGTCGTCAACAAGCATCACCGTATGCTGTCGTTCCCGAGTTTCTGCCACGCGCGCATCCTCCTGGAGTAATTAACAATCTCTAACAAAACGAAGATAGCACGGGCGTCCCGCCCGTGATTTCATGGGCAAGATGCCCATGCCACGCGAATAGTGGTTCATTTTGTTAGAGGCTCAAAGTTCTCAAACCATGCGGTTCTCTGACATCACCCTCACGCGGAACGGTTCCACCACACCTACTCCCCGAGAGAAATTGCGCAAACGAATCAGTACAGTCTCTGAGATCTCCTGTCCCTTTGAGACAAGCAAGAGCCCGTTGTTGGCTCGGATGCTCTCCTCCGCCACCATGTTCGCTCTCAGATCGCTTGTCCCGACCATTCTGACTGCCTCGGCGGGGGCAGTCTGCGGAAGATTCTCAAGGGCAGACAGGAGCTTCGGATTGTACTGGTTATCCCGACTGCGCAGCGTAGATAGAGCCTCTTTGGACCGGGAGCCTTGAACTACCAATTCGTCAAAGCCCAGAGCTATCTTGAGTATCTGGGATCCGAGCGCAGTTGTTGCCTCTTCCTGCGTCATGTTTTCCGGTGCCGGATAGTCACCGAAAGGCTTCTGTTGCCCCTCGATCATCCGTGCCATTTGTTCCAGCCGAGGGATGTTGACTAGGAGTCCGCCCCCCACCGAAGGGTGTGAGGAGTATATCTTGCGCTCCTCCTCCGACAATGGCTGTCCGGCATAGACCTTATCCAGTACATCAGGCGGTACGGTGACACACCCGATCTGTGAAAGCATGGCTGCCAGCTCGAATTGCCACAACCGAGACAGTCCTAGATGTTCGACAATGTGCTTGACGTACCGTGTGATCCGCGTGGACCGGCTGAAGGCTGCGGGGTTTACCATGCTCAATATTTCGGTCAAGATCTTGACGCTCCCTTTGAGCGTTTTCTCCAGCAGCTCCCGCTCTGCAACGACTAGACGGTACTGCTGAATTCCCGCCTCAAGCATGCTGGCGAGCCTTTCCGGCGGGCAGGGCTTGGTAAGAAAACGGAAGATATTGCCTTCGTTGACGGCATCCACCGCCGTGCGCATGTCCGCGTTTCCTGTGAGCATCATGCGGACGCTGTCAGGAGAGTACTCTCTGGCGTTGGACAGAAACTGGATACCGTTCATGCCGGGCATCTCCATATCGGCTACGATGACCGCGAACGGACCTTGCTCGCGTATGGCCTGAAGCCCTTCCTCTCCCCCCGGCGCAGTGTGGAGGGAAAATCGCTTCCTCAGCGCGCGCTCGCAGGCCGCGAGAACGTTGGGGTCGTCATCTACCAGGAGAATCTTGTCTGTCATTGGGCTTTTTCCTCTTCGAGTGTTTCTCGGCAGACCTTGTTCCACTCAGACAATCGCTCTGCCAGACCCAAGTCGGCCATGTAGGCCTTATCGAGCAGCGACACAGCGCCAATGCCGCCTTCGGTGCTAGTTTCGTGGTCTAAGATGTTAGCAACGTGCACCGCTGTCAACGTACTAAACTCCCTCCGCGGGCTCCTTGCAGCTTCATGATGGAAAGCAATGGCCTCGACAATCGGGTCAGAGAAACCCCAGAGTCCAAGCAGATAGGCTCCTAACTCGGCATGTGTTGCTCCCAACGTTGCGCGTTCCGCCTCGTACAATGTCGTTCCATCTCTCGTGACGAGCGAAAGTGTCTCGGCATATTCTGCCGGAAGCTTCGCCGCGAACACCAACTTGCCCGCGTCGTGGAGTAAACCAGCTATGAACGCGTGGTCTGCCGTTTTTGTTCCCACATTCTCAGCCCTGACGATCCTCTTCGCGAACCCCGCGACGTTCATGCTGTGTCGCCAAACGGCGTCGAGCGATAAGCCCTTCGTTCTCGTCCCCTCGAATTGAGAGAACACGTTGATTGAGAGCACGAGAGCCTTAACCGCGTCCAGGCCGAGCAACGCCACCGCCTGGCCCGGACTCGAGATGTGCTGGCGCACGCCGAAAAAGGCAGAGTTGACCAACTGTAAGATCTTAGCGCTCATCCCGATGTCGTGCGATACGATCCCTTCTACCACATTAACCGAGGCGTCCGGCGATTCCAATTCGTCAAGCAACTCGTCGTACAGGGACGGTAGAACAGGCAGGGAGTCCATTTGCGATAGCAACGCTCGGAGCCTATCGTCGGCCAAAAGGTCGCGCAGCGCTAATGCCTGTGATATTGTGGATGTCAGGGTTTCAGCATCACACGGTTTCGAGAGGAACTGGTGGACGGGGCCAACTGCGCGAAGAATATCTTCCTTCTTTGTCTGTCCCGACAGGGCAATGCGAGCCGTTTGTGGATACCGCTTCCTCACCTCGTTCAACAGTGCCGAGCCGTCCATACCAGGCATACGCATGTCCGACACGATGACGTCGAACCCCTCCGCGGCGGCGTCCAGCGCTTCCCGTCCGCTTCCCGCGAACGAAATCTCCCACTCCTCGCGCATGGAGTGCAACATACGGCGAATGCCGTCCAGTACCCTTGGTTCATCGTCGACAAACAGTAATCGCTTCTTGTCAGGCATCAGTTGCCCTCGCTCTCGGTTAGTGCAGGCTGTTCGAGTGGGAGGCGGACAATAAATGTCGTTCCCTTACCCACCTCGGTCTCTAGGTTGATCGTACCGCCGTGCTTGTCCACAATCACAGAGCGGGCAATGCTCAGCCCCTGGCCGGTTCCTCTGCCAACCTGTTTCGTCGTGAAAAACGGGTCAAAGATCCTGTCACGGATCTTTTCAGGGATGCCGCTGCCAGTGTCCGAGATCCGTATCTCCGCCCAACCGTCATCGCGGCGTGTGGTGACCTTAATTTGTCCTTTTGCACGTGACCCATCTCCTACAACATCGGCGATAGCGTGCGTGGCGTTAATGATCATGTTCAGGATCACCTGATTGAACTCCCCCGGTAGGCAAGGTACGGTAGGAAGAGATTTGTCGAAGTCTGTGTCCATATCGGCAACGTACTTCCACTCGTTCCGTGCCACGGTGATCGTGTTCTCTATCGCCTTGTTTATATCGACCGCTGTCTTCTCTTTTCCACCGGGATGGGAGAACTCCTTCATCGCCCGCACGATCCTCGCCACGCGGTCAACACCTTCTAGCGATTGCTCGATTGCCTGTGGAATCTCGGCGGCCAAATACTGAAGGTCTGCATCTCTAACGGCAGCTTCTATCTCAGCGACGAGTTCGGGACTGTAACTCTCTTGCTTGGCTCTCTCCAACAGGTGCTCGTAAGCCCGAAGCAGCTCGAGCAGGTCGCCAAAGCTGTCCTTGAGAAATCGCGTGTTATCGCCCACATACTGCGTGGGCGTATTGATCTCGTGAGCGATCCCGGCCGCCAGCTGCCCGATCGACTCAAGCTTCTGGGCCTGACTCAACTGGCTAACAAGCTCTCTGCGCTCCGTTACGTCTGCGGCAAACAGAAGGAACCCATCAAACTCATCGATCTCGTTCACGACGGGATTCACAGTTATTCCCAGAAGACCCTCTTTGCCGTTGGGTCGCGTAAATCGTACGTCGTCCAGCCGGAGTTGCATTGATCTTTGCCCTGCCAGCCACTTTTCTATTCGCCCAAGCACGTCTGCACAGTCCCACTCAATACCGCATTCTTGGAATGGGCGTCCGACAATTCCTTGAGCAGCGATTCCGAACGTTTTCGCGGCCGCCTCATTCCATCTGGTGATTGTGCCTCCAGTATCCACACCGATCAGGATCGATGGGATAGCGCTGAGCAATTGCTCGGTCTGCCTGTGCGCCTCCTTGAGCGCCTCCTCCGCACGCCTCTGCTCGGTGATATCTTGAACAGTTCCGACCATCCTGACCGGTTTTCCTGCCTCGTCAAAAGTGACCTCGGCCTGTTCGTGAACGACTCGCTCTGAGCCATCAGGCAGCACGACACGGTGGTCCATGCTGTACGGTTTACGCGTTTCCAAGGCCTCCTCAATTGCCTTCTTAACGGGGTCCCGATCGTCAGGGTGAACAGAACGCAAGAACGCTTCATATGTCGCGTCGAACTGCCGGGGAGCCAAGCCAAAAATACGGTAGATCTCATCGGACCAGATCACTTCATTGGTTTGTATACTCCAAACCCAGTTGCCCAAATGCGCGACGCCCTGCGCCTCTGCAAGCGTGGATTGGCTCTGTCGAAGTTCTTTCTCCGCCTCCCTACGCGCCAGAGCATTTGAAAAGACCTCTCCCACGATTCTAAGCAATGGGATAATTCCCTCGGACCACGGCTTGCCTTCTTTCACCGAATCTAGCCCGATAAAGCCGACCGGAGACTCCTCGGGGCCAGTTGGAACGACGAGAGATGAGCTGACGTTTTGCTGTCCCGAGTGCCACGTTTCAGCTTCGCGTTCCTCCGTTGTCCCTATCCGAGACAAAGACTCCTCATTGGCTGCAACTGCCTCTGGATGGAAGATGCGGGGCTCGATATCCTCGTTGCACCATTCGTGCGTCTTCTTGATTCCCTTTCCCTTGTCGCAGAACAGGAAAAGGTAGCTCCGGTCAGCACCCGTGAACCGTCCAATATCCTGAAGGGCCGCGGTTATCGTCGCGTCGATCTCGTCCGGTTCGACACTGATGAACTTTGTCGATATGCTACTAACGAGCCGCTCCAACTCGAGCCGAGACCATAAATCCTCCTCCATTAGCTTGCGCTCGGTGATGTCACGGAACAACCCGAGAATCAGTTGTTTTTCGCCAATCCTCATGGTGGACGCGCTTATGAACACCGGAACCTTTGTACCGTCTTTTCTTATGACCTCGGCGTCAAAGTCAAGGGCGTGCTCGGCCTGAATGTGTTCGGCGAACTTCTGGCGGTATTGATCAGGAGTTTCGCCTGGGTGGAGTTGGCTCTGGTGCATTCCCACGATCTGGCTGCGAGACCTGTCCAGCAGCACTTCAGCCTGCCTGTTCGCCTCAAGGATGGTACCGGTCTCAGCGTCAGCCAGAAAAGCTGCATCGTTGAGGTTTTCAAACAAGAGACGGTACTTGTCCTCCGATTGGCGCAGCGCTGCTCGCGTTCGCAAGCCCTTGGCAATTATATGCGGTTCGTTGCGAGTTTCGGGTTGGAGTGTGTTGCTTACTACGTTTGGGTTCGCTCCCCGGTTCACGCAAGAGCGGTGCCACTGGAGCAGCCCCATGGTTACTCGCTCCTTCTGCAGCCTCGCTATTTGCCTTACACGTCAGACGTGAACAGAGAGCGAACATCGTGTTTCGGCAGCCCTCTCTGGCAGGTCTTCTGCATCAAACCACGGCTACCGATCCAAGGTCAGTTCCTGATGACCGGGAGCAAAGAGCCGTACGAAAGACGCAGGTGCTTATTAAGATCAAGCGTTTATGTAACGATATGGCAAGTGATTCCGCCCCACTGCCATACGGATTGTACCACAACTGTCAAGGAAAGCCTCTGAAGATGCACTGCGGTTTTCTCAACCATCACGCTGGGGATCTCCTTGCCGGGATTGGTACTCAGTGAGTGCCTCATGAGACCCCATGGTGCGCCCAAACGTGCGAGAGCCTGCACGGCGCGCCATCTTGTGCCAACAGTTTCAAACAGGACGCCAGTCCGTGGTATTTGCGCCAACGAACGGGAAAGCAGGTTCTTGCTTTTCAGCAGGCGTCAATTACCTCTGGCGGCGTCTTACGGGTTCTCGCACGCAGGTTACTGCGTTTATGGCGCAGGCTAGCGTTCTCACTCCTCAGGATCGGCGAAAAACAAGGTGCGAGCCTCTCGAATTCCGAATAGCACGCATGACAACCGGGTCCAATCATGGTATGCTTACGACTAGATGTTTCGCGTCGGGCTTGAATCGTATGATCTCATTTGAAAGAAAGGACTGGTATGGAAGAACTAACTCAAACTCTTAAAGATATGGCCAAGTGCCTGGGTGCTGTCGCGACCGGGATTGCCACAGGGGAGACGCTCGACGGGGGACCGCCGTCAGCCGACCTCACATACGTGCTGCCCGAGGCGAAATCAGCCGTATGCTTTGCGCTGCCGCTTGACCAGAACCTGATAGAACCTTATCTGAGGAAGGAGGATCATCGTTCCCACGAGCTGAACAACGTTCGCACCAACACACTGGCCAGCGGTATCGCGTTGGAAATGGCGAAGTTTCTCGAACAAAAGGGCCATCCCTCGGTTCCGCAAGCGGCGAATCTTGTGTACAGGACGGATACCAAACACGGTGCGTACGACGAGGTGCCGCCCATCGCGCATAGGTACCTGGCGGTGCGCTCCGGAATCGGGCACTTCGGTTTGTCCGGCAACGTTATCAGGAGGAACGAGGGCGCGGCGATTATCCTTGGGTCCGTCGTCACTGCGGCGGAACTTGTTCCGACAGATCCGCTTTCCGAAGAGGAGAACTACTGCGACGGCTGCCGCATGTGCATTGCCTCATGCGCGTCAGGTTATATGTCCCCGGATGAGGAAGAGACAGTCACGCTTGGAGGGGTAGGTTTCTCCTACTCCAAACGCCGCCATCATCTCCGATGCGACTATGTTTGCGGCGGCTTTACCGGTCTGCACCGCTCCGGAAAATGGTCAACGTGGTCGCCCGGCAGGTTTCCCATCCCGGAAAACGATAGCGAGTTCCGAACAGCTATAGCCAAAGCCGCACAAGCTTACTTCCAGCGGCCGAGGCCCGACGGGGGATTCTTTCACTTTCTGGTACCGGGAAACAGGTTGGAGTATACCTGCGGCAACTGTCAGCTAGTATGTCACCCGGATAAAGCGGTTCGTCTTCAACGGCACAAGATGCTGACCGGAAGCGGTGTTATAGTGCAGAATCCTGACGGGACCCGGGAAGCAGTATCGCCCGAGGAGGCCATTGAACGGATAGAGGCCATGAGTCCGCAAATGAGAGCCCTGTATGAAGAAGAGCGGTGAATGGATCGTGTACCCCGGAGTCAGATTCAAAGCATGTCGGGGCCAAAAGGGAACATGTTTCGTAACACACGACGCTACTTTCTGAGAAGCGCGGCGGTGGGCACGGCTGCGCTGGCGCTGCCGAAGGCCACGGCATCTGTCAAGAAACGGCCAAACGTCGTACTTGTGATGACCGACGACCAGGGTTACGGGGATCTGGCATGTCACGGTAATCCGGTTATCAGAACACACAATATCGACCGCTTATACAGCCAGAGCGTCCATCTGACCAACTTCCATGTCAGCCCGACCTGTTCGCCGACGCGGGCGGCATTGATGACAGGCCGATACTGCAACCGGACAGGCGTCTGGCACACCATTATGGGCCGTTCTCTGTTGCGCCGGGACGAGAAGACGATGGCCGATGTCTTCGCTGCCGGCGGTTACCGGACGGCGATATTCGGCAAATGGCATCTTGGTGACAACTATCCGTTCCGGCCACAGGACCGGGGGTTTCAGGAGGTTCTGATCCACGGCGGGGGCGGTGTCGGGCAGACACCGGACTACTGGGGCAACGACTACTTCGACGACACGTACTTTCACAATGGTCAACCTAGAAAGTTCGCCGGCTACTGTACCGATGTGTGGTTCGACGGTGCTCTGCGCTTCATCGAGGTCAACAAGGACCGACCGTTCTTCTGCTACTTACCGACGAACGCTCCTCACGGACCTTACCTTGTGGCCGAGAAATACGGCAAGCCGTACGAAGAGCAAGGCGTCGAGCAACCTCGTGCGGCGTTCTACGGCATGATCGAGAACATCGATGAGAATATGGGCCGGCTAATGACGACACTGAAATCGTTGGGCATTGAAGACAACACGATCCTGATTTTTATGACCGACAACGGAACTGCGGCAGGCGCTGTTGTTGATGGACAAGGTTTTGTAACGAAAGGATACAACGCGGGAATGCGCGGCACGAAAGGTTCTGAGTACGACGGCGGTCATCGTGTGCCGTGCCTCATCCGGTGGCCTGGCGGCGGGCTCGAAGGCAGCCGCGACATCGGTCGCATCGCGGCGCACGTCGATCTGCTGCCGACGCTGATCGATATGTGCGGTCTAGATAAACCTGCCGGGATGAGATTTGATGGAGAGGGCCTTGCACCATTGCTCAGGGGCGAGTCCGATGCCTGTCCGGATCGAACCCTGGTGGTTGATTCGCAGCGCATCGAGGTTCCTGAGAAGTGGCGTCGGAGCGCAGTCATGACGGACCGCTGGCGGTTGATCAACGGCAAGGAACTCTACGACATGAGCGCCGATCCGGAACAGAAAGAGGATGTCGCCGGCGACCATCCGTCCGTTGTTGATAGACTCCGCGCCGCATACGAAGACTGGTGGACGGATACGTCTGCGCGTTTCGGCGAGTACTGCGAGATAGTTATCGGTTCCGACGAGGAGGATCCCGCCCGGCTGGCGTGCCATGATTGGCACGCTCCGGAAGTGCCGTGGAACCAGCGGCATATCCGTGCCGGTCTCGAGGCCAACGGTTTCTGGGCGGTGGAGATCGAACGCGACGGGACTTACGAGTTTGCGCTGAGACGATGGCCCGAGGAAGTTGATAAACCCGTCGTGGAAGCAGTGCCCGGCGGCAAACCGATTGGCGTCACCCAGGCTCGGCTGAAGATTGCGAACGTGGATGTTACTAAGCCGGTGACCGAGGAAGCCGCCGCCGTGACGTTCGAGGTTAAACTTAGGGCTGGCAAGACACGCCTGCAGACGTGGTTCACGGACGAAAAAGGGGCATCTCGGGGCGCGTACTACGTGTATGTGACGCGACTAAAGGTGTAGAGCAGAGGTATGAGAACGTGACAGCCAACATTACATCAAGGCGCAGTTTTCTCAAGGGCATGGGTCTTAGCGCTGCGGCGATAGCGCTCGGCGGAGACCGACCCGGAGCTGAAGCGGTTGCGCAGTATGATTTCAGCCAGATTCCATCCTATTTGCGCGGGTACGAGGAGATTTACGCTAAGGATCCTCGCAAGGCCGCGGTGGAATGGTTTCGCAACGCGCGGTTCGGCCTCTTCATGCATTACGGTCTGTACTCTCTCCTCGGCCGGCACGAATGGGTGCAGTTCCGGGAGCGAATACCGGTAAAGGAGTATGAGAAGCTGAAAGACCGGTTCACCGCTGAGAAGTTCGATGCGTATTTCATCACGGATCTGGCGCTCGACGCGCAGATGAAGTATATCAACATCACAACGCGCCACCATGACAGTTTTTGCCTGTTTGAGACGAAGGAGACGGACTTTAACAGTGTCAACTCGCCGGCCAAACGCGATCTTGTGGGCGAACTGGCCGACCAATGCCGGAAAAAGGGTCTCGGCCTGTTCTTTTACTACTCGCACGGGCGCGACTGGCGTCATCCACACGCGCCCAACAGGCACAGTGACGCGCAGCTCGGTTCCGCCCGGCCGGCCTACGATCCGCCGGAACCATCGTACGCCACGGGCGACGATCACGACCTGCAAAAGTACCTGGATTTCATGAGCGCGCAGATCAGGGAGCTGCTGACGAACTACGGGCCGGTAGCCGGTATATGGCTCGACGGGATTGCCTCAACGAGATGGCACAAGGAGGCGTTCAAGGCTCAGGAACTTTACGACATGGTGCATGACCTCCAACCTCAGGTGCTGGTTTCCTACAAGCAAGGTCTTCTGGGCACGGAGGACTTCTTCGCGCCTGAGCGGGATAGAAAGGACGTTCAAAATCCCGGGGGTAAACCGCTGGAAGTCTGCGATACTCTACAGCCGAAGGGCTGGGGATACATAAAGGCCGACGACGGCAAGCATAAATCGCCGAATTTCGTCATGAAAATGCTGGCGAACGCCACCTATCTAAACGCCAACTTGCTCTTGAACACCGGACCGTTACCGGACAGCTCTATTCATCCCGAGGATGTGAGGACGCTGCGCGAAGTCGGAAAACGCATCCGCCAGGATGGGTTTCCGCCGGCCAAGGAGTTGGCGGCGTTGGAGAAACGAGATGCCAGCAGGGTAACGTCGAGGAAAAGCTGAATCCCGATCACACGAGAATATGTATTTACGCGCGGTGTGTTTGGGAAGTTGCCCTTCGATGCAGCCTGAGAGAGGAGGACTAAAGATGAACTGGAGGTGGCTTTGTTGTGTTATTGTCACGGGATTGAGTTTAACGCTGGCGGCACCGGCGCAAGGAGCGGCTAGAAGTAGGGGAGGTGCTACGATGAAATACGAAGCGAACTGGGAATCCCTTGATGCAAGGCCGACGCCGGAGTGGTATCTCGACGCGAAGTTCGGCATTTTCATTCACTGGGGCGTATACTCGGTGCCGGCGTGGGGGCCAAAGGAGGCCTACTCCGAATGGTACTGGTTCAACCAGCGGATGCGAGGAAAGCGCGGCGCTACGACCAAGTTTCACGAAAAGACTTATGGCAAAGATTTCGATTACCAGGATTTTGGCCCGATGTTCAAGGCGGAACTTTTCGACCCGGCCGAGTGGGCGGACATATTCGTCCGCTCCGGCGCGAAGTACGTCGTGCCGACGTCGAAACATCACGACGGGTTCTGCCTCTGGCCGAGCGAGGATGCGAACAGAACCTGGGGCCGACCGTGGAACAGCGTTGACATCGGGCCGAAACGCGACCTGCTGGGCGATCTTACGGAGGCCGTTCGCGCACGCGGTATCAAGATGGGGTTCTACTATTCGCTTTACGAGTGGTTCAACCCGCTGTGGCTGAGCGACCGCGACCGGTACGTCGAGGAGCACATGTTCCCGCAGTTCAAGGACGTCGTGACCCGGTACAAGCCCTCGATCATATTCAGCGACGGCGAATGGGACATGCCGGCCGAGAAATGGCGATCGGCGGAGTTCCTCGCCTGGCTGTTCAACGAATCGCCGTGTCGCGACGAGGTCGTGATCAACGACCGGTGGGGCAAGGGGTGCCGACATAAGCACGGCGGATATTACACTACCGAGTACGGTGCGGGTCTGGCCGGCGCAACTCATCCCTGGGAGGAATGCCGGGGCATAGGGTACTCGTTCGGTTACAACCGCAACGAACCGTTGAGCAACTACAAGAGCGCGAGGGAGCTTCTACTGGTACTCATTGATCTGGTGAGCCGGGGCGGTAACCTTCTGCTCGATATCGGCCCGACGGGAGACGGCCGGATACCGACTATCATGCAGGACCGTCTTGTACAAATGGGCGAATGGCTCGAGGTCAACGGTGAGGCAATCTACGGTACGCGCGCATGGAAACGATCCTGCCAGTGGACCGAGGGGGAAAGGCCCGATCAGGAATATACGGAGCACAGGGTCGAGTACAACGTGCTCGATACCGTTGGTACGCATCCGATAAACGGTCGGGCGGTCAAACAGGCGTTCTTCACGAGCAAACCGGGGATACTCTACGCTATAACGCCCGGTTGGCCCGGCAAAGAGCTGGTTCTGAAAGACATTACCCCTTCAAAGAACACCGTGGTCACTATGCTCGGGGTTGATGGAGATCTAAAATGGGAAGCCGTTGACGGCAACCTAGTGATCCAGGTGCCGCAGTTGTCGGTGGACGAGGTGCCTTGCCGACACGCGTATTCCTTTAAGGTGACAGGTGTGAAGTAGACATTTCCGCACCGCAGTGACAATTCGGGTCAGGGGTTTGGCAACTGCGATAGTCTATGATATAGTTAGGGGGTGATATTACAAATATAGTTGCAGGGCCAGCGCCGATGAGTTGGAACAGGATTCTCTCAGGAATGGTCGCCGCGGCTTACCTCGTAGGTGCCTATTCCTACGGCGGCCAGGAATGGCTGTTCCTGGCCGCTACCTTTCTGGTTCTGCCTCTTGCCTGCATCTGGTTTTCAGAAGCGATGGGCGATTACACTGGTTTGTTTCCCGGTCCAGGCCGCCCGTCTATCAGCGAGCCGACACCGGCGGGCGTGGTCTGCTTTGGAGGTTGGCTGATACTTCTCTTGCCCATCATTGCGTTATTGATCGCCAGATGGGTGTGGAGATAGATCGAGGGCGCACCGCCGTTTGGGGCTATGTTCACTAAGCCCTCATACCAACGCCCCTCACTCGTGCGGCGACGACGACCGAGGTGCAGATCAGAACCAGACCCGTCAGGATGAACGGGGCTGTCAATCCGACGTGTGCGGCGAGATAACCGCCCGCCAACGGACCAAGCGCCATCCCGAAACAGCTTGCCGACGAGGTGATACCGTACGCTTTCCCGATGTTGTGGTCGTGCGTGATCGCGCGTATGATGGCGTTAGCACTGGGCAAAATGCCGGCCGCACCTAGTCCGAATAGCACGCGTATGAAAAACAGTTGCGGTACGCTATGCGCCAACGCTTGCGGTATCGATACCATCCCGGCGAACAAGGTGCACGCGACAAGAAGACGTTTGTGGCCCCACGCGTCGCCGATCCGGCCGAACAGACCAGCCGATACTGCCGCCACTATGCCTGCGGCGGACAGGATCACGCCGGTGACCGTCGCGGCATCGGCGCGGGTGCCGTGCAGCTTCTCAACGAACAGCGGGAACACCGGCCACATCGCCCCGTTGGCGAACTGAACCTGAAACAGGACGAATACCGCCGCAAAAAAACCGGTGGCGGCGAGCACGTGAACGAACGACCCGGTCTCGCGTCTCGTAGATTCCGACACCGGTCTGAACTGCTCGCGCACAGCAAACTTGACGAGCAGCCCGCCAACCAGCAGGACGGAACCCGCTATCCAACACGCCGGACGGAACCCCAACCTGTCGGCGATCGCGCCTCCCAGTAGCGGTCCCACCGACGCGCCGCCGAACACCGCCGCCTGCATCATGCCTAGCGCGTATCCTGACCGCTCGGTAGGTGTCACGCTCGACACCAGCGCCACGCTGGCGGTGATAGTACCGGTAAGCGCTCCCTGAAGAAGCCGCAGGATCAGAAGGTCGCCTACCCCGCGTGCGAAGCCCATCAACGCAAGTATCCCTGCACCGCAGAACATCGCGCGAAGCACCATGATCTTGCGGCCGTACCTGTCCGCCAGGCCGCCCCATATCGGCGCGGACACCGTCATGGTCGCGCCGGTTGCCGCGCCGATGATGCCGGCCCACCGGGCGACGTCCGCCTCGCTCTCGACGCCGAGCGTGCGAATGTAGAGCGGTAAGAACGGCAGCACGAAAGTGAAACCGGTCACCGAGATAACCTGGGCGACCCAGGATGCGTAGAACGTTTTTCTCCAGGGGGTCATTGCTGGTGTACCGTTACATAAAAAGGCGGGCGACAAGCTCCGCCCGCCGTCCAAAAGATTGCCACCTAGTGTTCCGACATTATACAGAATCAACGGGAATACGACAAGAAGTTCCAAAAAGAAGTCCCGAAGAAGGCAGGTTGCATGCGGTAGTGCGGGCGTACTCTCTTCCATGGTGGGACAGACATTCTTGTCTGTCAGCGCGCAGGCTACTACCCGTCGTCATTGCGAGCCCGCCCCGCCGAGTGGGTTGTAGGGGCGGTTCGGGAACCGCCCGTGCATGGACGGCATGGAAAACCTTCTACTCGTGTTCGACTCGACGTCTACCCGCCGTCGCGTTTGTCGAGAGGCAGGTACTCGTTGTCGAACGGTCCGACGTAGATTGCGCGCGGTCGGAAAATGCGGTTTCTCTTGAGGTACTCCAGCACGCGGGCGGTCCAGCCGGACACCCGACTCACCGCGAACGTCGGTGTGAACAGATCGGTGGGTATCCCCAAGCAACTGTACACTATGCCGGAGAAGAAGTCCACGTTGGGGAAAATCTTCTTCTCGACGCCGAGGGTTGATACAACCTGTTTTTCCAGCGCCCTCGCGGTGCGGTAGAGAGACCAAGTCTCCTTGTTGCCTCTGGCTAAATGTGCGGCGAGCGGACGGAGCACGCGCGCACGCGGATCGTACGCCTTGTAAACGCGATGGCCGAAGCCCATGAGCCTGCGCTTCCTGGCCCTCTCCCTCTTGAACCACGCTTCAACGTTGTCTACACTCCCGATCTCTCTGAGCGTGTACAGCACCTGCTCGTTCGCGCCGCCGTGCAGCGGACCGTGTAGTGCGGCGATTGCGGACCCCACGGACAGATAAATATCGGACAACGTCGAAGCTACAACCATCGCGGCAAATGTGCTGGCGTTCATACCATGATCGGCGTGGAGGATGAGCGCCACGTCCATAGCGCGTTCTTCGGCCGGGGTGGGGCGACGTCCGGTCATCATGTAGAGGTAATTCGCCGCGTGGCTGAGTTCCGGATCGGGCTCGAGCGGCATGAGACCGCGACGCATCCGGGCGATGGCGGCCGCAATAGTCGCAACGCCTCCGATAAGATGGTAGCACGACTCCATCCCGCTGGCGTCCTCGAGCATCTGTTGGTCCTCTTTGCGCTTTCTCCCCGTCAGGCTTTTGAACTCATAGATCGCGCGCGGCTCGCCCATCGGGACGGTTTCCATCGGTATGGAATCCTCGTCCGCAGCTATGGCTTCGGCGACGTCCGGTTTGCCTACTTCACGGTCTGCATAGGTGAACTCCTGCCGCATCAGGTTTGTCCCCAGTCGAAGGGCAGCCATCGCGTTCATCTGCTCGATGGGGAAATTCATCATCAGACGTAGTGTCTTATTCGCGTACCGGTGCTGAACAAGCCTGTTCTTGAAGCTCTCCAGTCGGGACGAGGTAGGTAGGTTGCCGTGCAGGAGAAGGTAACAGACCTCCTCGAACGTAGAGTAAGCACAGAGGTCAAAGATGTCGTATCCACGGTAGATGAGCGATCCTTTCGAGCCGTTGACGTAGCCGATTCTGCTCTCGCACGCGATCGCGCCTTCAAGGCCGGGACCAACCGTACACTTGACCGGCCACTTGATTGGTCGCGTCAATTCAGGTTCCGGCTCGGAACTGGTTTCCTTGCGAGCCTTCTCAGTAGCGCCAAGTATCAGTTCGGTGATCTCTTTTGTGTTCTCGTGCATACAACTCACCCCTCCACCAATCTGTGCAGTCTGACAGAGTCCCCTCCCCACGTCGTATAGTATCGCAGTTAAAGCGTCTTCATGTCAATACCCTTGTGCTGCGCGAGACCGTTCAAGCTGAGGGAGGGGGCGTTCGAAACATCTGCTGAACGGGAAAGCCGCCGTATTTTCAGAGGTCTACGGGTCGGCATAAGGTTAGCAAAGCCTGATTCCCCTCGTTCCGTGCACGGAATCAGAGGGAACAAGAGAAGCGGATGCGACTAGCCCCAGGAAGTGAACTCCGATTGTAGATCTTTCATCTCCTCGCGGGTCATGTTAGCCGCCAGGTACTTGCCGCCGAGGTATAGCCATTTCTCGAAATCGAGGTTGTCGGCGGTGAGGTTGCTCAGCATTTTGAGCCGCGTTGCCCGATCGATATCGCCGTCGTGGATCGCTTGGATCCGGTCGGCTAGACTTACCGTTGTGCGTGCACCGGCGAGCAGTTTTGCGACCTGTTTCCGGTCGGTCTTGCGAACGGCATCGAGTAGTTGTTGGGCAATCTGTCTTTCTCGCTGCATCTCCTCAGCAAGGACGTCGACGTACCCTTCACCTTTGGCAATGGCAAGGTAGATGCCGCCCAGCGCCAACCACATCTTGATCGCATCGTCGTCGAGCATGTTCCTGCCGTCGACGATGACCTTGCCGTCGCCCATCGCAGAGGCTACAGCACGAAGATCCCCGATCATCGCCCGGATCGGCTCGTGCTTTACCGCAAGCAGCACCGCGTTTGCGCCTCGGAGCGCTTTCAACCCGTCCGTCTCGATCCCGCGCTCGTATATCGCTTTCCACGCAGCATTTTCTTCATCTCCGCTGGCCACCGCCTCCGCCATTTGGCGCAGCTCTTCCCATCTGCGCGCAAACGGGTCGTACAGCCGGATCTCGCGCGGCACATCGTTGCCGAGACCCGCTGCCTTGGCCGCCGCCCGGCACCAATCCGGCATACGTTTGAGATTGCCGTCCCAACCGATAAGCGCCGCGACATTGTCAAACGACGGCGACATACGCGTATCGTCCGTACCCTCCTTGTACCCGACACCTGCGATGGTCACTGTCGCGTCTCCAATCGGTACGCCCGCCCTGTCGAGCCCTTGCAGCACCAGGGCGGCGCCGAGGTACGGCATGAAGTTGTTGACCGCTCGCGTCTGGAAGAAGAGTCCGAGCGACGCGTTGACGCTCACTTGCAGCATACGACCGATCCTGTCTTTGGGTTCGGTGTAAATCCTGGTCGGCGAATAGCTCAGGAAGTACGGATCTTTCGGATAGCAGTACCCGCCGACGCCGTTTCCGGGTTCGCGCGCCTGCCGATTCGGCCGCATGTTGATCTGTTTGACTATATCGAACGTGCTGGTTCCCGCGAGCCCCGAGAGCTGGCCGCAAGCGTTGACCATGGCGATATTACCGTCGTCGTGCGCGTTCTCAAACGTCTTGTTCTGTTCGGCGCTTTCAGGATTCGGGAAAATGTGGCACCCTTCCACGGAAATATAAGAGTAAAACTCGAACGCTTTCCGGGCGCTCTCTCGATTGATCGGGCCAATAAGCTGCGGAAAGTTCCTGATGGTACGGACCCAGGTGTCGCCGGGAGCCACCCTGCTCGGTGTGAAGTTGAAATAGAAATCCTCTCCCGCGCGGTACTCGCGTCCGGTGGCCTCTTTCATGGATCGTTCCAGCCATGAACCGATTATCCTCGTTATCCCGGCGGCTTGCGTAGTTAGTATGTTGACCGTCGGTTTATCGCGCCCTTCCGCTCGCGCGTTCTCGATCCCTTTAGCAAGATGCGGTCCGGCAGCCTGCAACTCCTGTTCGAGCGGCCCGAACTCGACCTCGACGCCGCCGTCGTCAAGCCTCTTTACGAAAAGCCTCATGCTGACTACGATCTGGTCAGCATGCTCGATAGCCGCGCGCGACGGCGTGGCGTGGATCATACCGTTCTCGACCGCAACCCACAGGCGTTCGTCCAGACCGGCGTTCTCGCCGTCAAACGGGAATATCCCTCGGTTGGTCAGCGGGATTTTAGGACCCGACGTGCGCGAGATCCGCTGAATAGGCATCGCGAGCCATTTGTAATTCTTCTCCGCGCTTTCCAGTGCGCCGATAAGCCGGTTGTGAAACGACGCCAGGGTATTCGCGACAGTCCCCAGGTCAGATCCCGGAGCTTCAGCCTGCTGCGCGAGCATCTTCTCGACACGATCGGTAACGAGACCGGCCACTGCCCCACGAAACCTCGCCAGCACGCCCTCAAACATCGGTTCAGGGACTTCATCCTGGTCGCAGACGGCCTGCAGCTCCGCGATGCTGCCGCTGAGATCGTCCGCGAACCCCTCTTCAGTCGCATACGTCGCTAGTTCCCGCACGACGGCGCGCAGCTCGTCGCTTACACGCACTCTGCGGCTGGATGCCGCCAGGATGAATAGGCCGGTTCCGGCAAATCCGAGCCCGCCGATAAGAGCCACCACAGACTTGCCTTCGGCGCGTGCGCGGGCCGCTTTCTGGCGTATGCATTCAGCTTCGCGCGCCTCGTCGTAAGAAGAACGAAACGCCTCGTAAATGGCGGATTGGGCCTCCTCCGTGAAGAGCCCTTTCTCTCTGTATTCCTCGATTGCGTCGTCAACCGAATCGTTAGCTCCCACCGGATTTTCTTCGACCTCCGCTTGCACGCTTTCATCTTGCTCGACCGTATTCCGTATCGCGTCCAGGATACCGTTCACAAACCGGCCGGAATCTTCCGAGCCGAATTTCTTGGCCACCTCGACCGCCTCGTTTATCGCAACCTTCGGCGGGACATCCGCCATGAATAGAATCTCGTGTGTCGCGAACCTCAGTATGTTCCGCTCGACCCTGCCTATTCGTTCGAGCGCCCACTTATCCGCGACCTTGCTGATGGCAGCATCGATACGTTCCATATTGTCGATGGTGCCGGCGATGAGCTCCGTCGCGTATGAACGCACTGCTCGAGCGCTCGGACGATCCTGCCAGAAATGCTCCAGCGCTTCGCGCCAATCGTCGCCGGTCATCTCTATCTGAAACAAGGCCTGGAGCGCGCGTTCACGTGCTCGCCTCAATGTGCGCGGACTCGCTCGCACTATTCGATCTCCTGCCTACAACCGAACTTTTGTGAGAGTTGCGGTTCCGGGTTCTACGTCAGATTTGCGCGAACAGGTTCACCATTTCGATGGCGGCCATAGCGGCATCGAACCCTTTGTTGCCGGCCTTGGTGCCGGCACGTTCGATGGCCTGCTCGATGGTATCGCAGGTTATAACACCGAAGATCGTCGGGACACCGGTTGTCATCCCGGTGGTCGCGATACCCTTCGCTACCTCGGCGCTGATGTAGTCGAAATGGGGTGTCGATCCACGTATCACCGCGCCAAGACATATCACCGCATCGAACTTGCCGCTATTGGCCATCCTGCTCGCCGTGTACGGGATCTCCCACGAGCCCGGCACCCACGCAACGGTCATCTCATCCTCCTTGACCCCGTGGCGAGCAAGCCCGTCGATCGCACCTTCGAGCAGTTTCGACGAGATGAACTCGTTGAACCGCGACACGACCAGAGCAAACTTCTTGCCTTTGGCAACGAGCTTTCCCTCAATAGTTTTCGGCACTTTACTTCTCCTTTCCTTCATCTACTTCTCCCGCCGGAACCGAATCGTCGGCGAGAATGTGGCCCATCTTCTCCGCTTTGGTCTTGAGATAATGAAGATTGTAGCGCGTGGGTTTGGCGATCAGAGGCACGCGCTCAACAATGCGCAGCTTGTACCCTTCGAGGCCGACGCGCTTTTCCGGATTGTTCGTGAGCAGGCGAATGCTCGTCAGTCCGAGGTCGGACAGTATTTGCGCCCCGATTCCGTAGTCTCGCTGGTCGGGTTTGAACCCGAGATGGACGTTCGCTTCCACCGTGTCCATACCGGCATCCTGCAGCTCGTACGCTCGCAGCTTGTTCACCAACCCGATGCCTCTGCCCTCCTGGCGCATATAAAGCAGGACACCTTCGCCCTCCTCGGCGATCTGTTCCATCGCCATGTCGAGCTGGTCGCCGCAATCGCACCGTCTCGAGCCGAAAACGTCTCCCGTCAAGCATTCGGAGTGTACCCTGACAAGTACGTTCTCTTTACCGGCAACCTCACCTTTCACCAGCGCGAGATGATGGAAATCGTCAACGTCCGTCTCATAGACCAGCAAACGAAAATCACCGACGCGGGTGGGCATGGATGTCTTGACGGAGCAGTGCACCAGGGACTCCGTGCGGTGACGGTACCTTATGATGTCGGCGATAGAGCACATCTTAAGGTTATGTTGTTTGCCGAACTCGATTAGCTGCGGTACGCGGGCCATCGTACCGTCGTCGTTCATTATCTCGCAGATGACACCCGCCGGTTGCAGCCCGGCAAGCTTGCACAGGTCTATGATGCCCTCGGTCTGACCCGCTCTCACCAATACGCCGCCCTTTCGCGCACGGAGCGGGAAGATATGACCGGGCCGCGCCAAGTCCTCAGGCAGCGTTTCTGGGTCAATCGTTGTAAGAATAGTCGTGGCTCGGTCGGCCGCCGATATTCCTGTGCTAACGTTACATTTGCCGTCAATCGACACCGTGAAACCGGTGCCGAAACGAGACGTGTTGTCCCAGACCATCGGGAATAGCTTGAGCTCATCGAGCCGTTCCTCGGTCATCGGAAGACATATGAGACCGCGACCGCATTTCGCCATGAAGTTTATAGCTTCGGGCGTGACCTTCTCCGCCGCCATGGCGAGGTCACCCTCGTTCTCGCGGTCCTCGTCGTCCGTCAGGATTATCATCCTTCCGGCGCGCAGTTCGTCCAGTATGACAGGTATTTCCTCGAACATTCGCCATCACCTCCAGCACGTTCCGCCCTCACCGAACATCCTTGCGTTAATCCTGAATGAACCCTGTTCGACGCAATAAATCGAGCGTTACACCGTTGCCTCGCGTGGCTGTATACTGGTAAATATGCTTTCCGATCACGTCTGCTTCAAGATTGACCTTATCACCGACCGATCTCGTACCCAGCGTCGTGACATCAAGCGTATGAGGTATAAGGCTAACATGAAATTCCGCCTCATCGACCTCCGTCAGGGTCAGACTTACGCCGTCAACCGCTACCGACCCTTTCGGGACGAGATACTTCGTGAACTCGCGCGGCGCGCTGAAACCCATGACCACAGAGTCGCCCTCTGTACGTCTTTCTGTTACGATACCGACATCGTCCACGTGACCTAACACGAAATGACCGCCAAACCGTTCTCCCGCGGCAAGAGCCGGTTCGAGGTTGACCTTGTCCCCGGTACGAAGCGAGCCCAACGTCGTCTTGCTCAACGTCTCCCGCGTGACGTCCGCATGGAACATTTTGCCGTCGAGCCTCGTGATGGTCAGACACGCGCCGTTTACCGCGACGCTGTCGCCCATTTCACTGAGTTCAGCAACGGTCAGCGTATTGACTGCAAGCGCCATCCCGGCGGTAGTCACCTTCGCCTGCGCGACCGTCCCCATCTCTCTGATTATTCCGGTGAACATCGCTAGCAAACTCCGGCTTTCTCTTCGTGAGCGTAACCCACGTATCCTTCTATCAATACATCGTCGCAGACGCGTTCGACCGTAACATCGCGCAGCTTGAACGCGTCGCTTATTCGTTCCACTCCGAGCTCGCCTACGGCGTTGAACCGTCCGTCGCCTCCCACTAAGACCGGCGCGACGAACGCAACGAGTTTGTCAACCGAGCGCGACCTCAGAGCTTCTGTGAACACCTCTTTCCCGCCCTCGACGAGCACGTTGGTCACCTCCCGGCGACCGAGCTCGCGGAGCACCGCATCAAACTCTATGCGGCCGAGCTCGTCAGGCAGTGCAACGACCTCCGCACCGGCATCGCGAAGCGCTCTGACCCGCGCTGGATCAGCTGATTCGCCCACAATCACCCAGGTGGATGCTTCGCACTCGTCTCTTAACACTCGCGCATTAACCGGTATCCTAGCCTTTCCATCGAGTATTACGCGTATGGGGTTCTTCCCCTCACGGTCGGGCAACCGCGTCGTCAGGAGCGGGTCGTCCTGCTCGACTGTCGCTCGTCCGACGAGCACCGCGTCCACCTCGTCTCTCAACCGATGCACGCGCAAGCGCGCTTCTTCGCACGTTATCCACTTCGAATCGCCGCTGCCGGCGGCAATCCGTCCGTCGAGGCTCATCGCCATCTTCAAAATCACGAACGGCTTCCCAGTCATGACGTATTTCACGAACACCTCGTTAAGTCGTCGTGCTTTCTCCTCGAGCAGGCCGACATCCACCTCAATACCCGCTTGCCGCAACGTATCGATCCCTTTTCCCGCAACCTTCTCGAAGGGATCCACCATCGCCACGACCGCTCGTTTGACGCCGGCCCTCGTGATCGCGTCCACGCACGGAGGCGTGCGACCGTAATGGCAACACGGTTCGAGGTTTATGTACAATGTCGCGTCGCGAGCCCGCTCGCCTGCCTCTTTCAATGCGACGATCTCCCCGTGGTCGTCACCGGCACGCGCATGGTACCCGCGCCCAACGATCTCGCCGTCACGCACGATCACCGCACCGACCATGGGGTTCGGGCTCGTCCTGCCCCGACCGCGCTCGGCCAGTTCAAGAGCCATCAGCATGTAGTCAGCATCAGTCATGGCGACCATACTGTTCACCTTGGGAGACCAGCAGCCAATTCGCAGCCAAGCAACCTGTGCCTCGTCGTCGTTGCGAACGCGAGTGAAGCAATCTCGGTTTGTACGCTATGCCACACAACCAGATTGCCGCGCTCCCTGCCGCCTCCGCTGCGCTTCGGCGGCCAGGTAGGTCGCTCGCAACGACGAGGGAAAGCAGAATCGGGGACGCTCCAGACGTCCTGCTCACATCCGGCAAGTTCTTCAACAACCCCACAGACACGTCTCCGGCCTCGCTCTGCTCGTGTCAGCCCCCTTTTTCCGTGCATCAGTCATAAAAACAAAAAATCCCGAAGATACCTCTTCGGGATAATAAAGCTGACTCTACTACCTTCTATAGAACCTACTTCTCCCATCCGGACTGTACCGTCGGCTCTGGACTCTCACCAGATCTGCATGGTCATTCCACCGACCACGCTCGCGGGCTCGCCTAATCAAGGCTTACCGCCGGTCGGGAATTTCACCCTATCCCGAAGTGGCTAATGGTATAATATCAAGTTATCGCCCCGCGAGTCAAGAGAAAAAGTGGCCGGACCGTGTAAGCCGTGTGCCATCAATGTGATGTGGATGCGCAGGGCGGCCAATTCAACTAGCGAAACCGGCTATTCTCCGGCTGAAAAACGGGCACTATAGGGCCGTTGAAAAAGTCTGTGCGGACAATTGGATGTCATTCTGAGCGTAAGCGAAGAATCTGTTTTTTGCAGCGTTTTCGGGAAAAGCAGATCCTTCGTCCGCCGCGGCAGACTCAGGACGAAGACTCGCCGTGGCGAGATGACAGCAAGGGATATCTTTTCAACAAACCCACTATCTTGCGTTCTTCGAGGACGGGGTAGTATGATTGGACAACGGTTCTTGTCTGACAGTGGAGGGTAGGGGAGATGAAGAGAATCATATGTGCGGGTGTGATGCTGGCGATGATGTCTGGCGGAGCGTTTGCGGCGGAGGGAGCTACAGTGGTGGAGCACGTGATGGTGTACGACCAACCGGGACGTTTCGGCGGGTGGCCCGCCAATCACGGGATATGGTCGTGGGGCGACGAGATACTCGTTGGCTTCAGCGCGGGATATTATAAGTACCAGGGTCCGACCCGGCACGCCATCGACTACGACAAGCCGGAGGAGCACCTGCTGGCGCGCAGTCTGGACGGCGGTAAGACGTGGACGATAGAGAATCCTGCCGCTAAAGGTGTCCTGGTGCCGCAGGGCGAAGCGCTCCACGGTGCGGCACCGCCAGGTTTCAAAGAGAAAGCGGCTGTGGACTGTCCCGGAGGTATCGATTTCGCACATCCGGATTTCGCGATGACGGTACGTATGTCCAGCGTCGATTCGGGACCCTCGCGGTTCTTCTACTCGACAGACCGGGGCAGGACGTGGAACGGACCGTTCAAGCTACCCATGTTCGGTCGGCTCGGTATCGCCGCCAGGACCGATTACATTGTTAACGGCAAGCACGATTGCATGCTGTTCCTCACTGCGGCAAAGCCGAACGGTCAGGAGGGAAGACCGTGCTGCGTCCGGACGACAGACGGCGGCAAATCCTGGGAGTTTGTGGGGTGGATCGGACCCGAGCCGAAAGGATTCGCGATCATGCCGGCGTCCGTCCGTCTGTCAGAGACGAGCATCCTGACGACCGTGCGGTGTCGTCGAGGGCGGAAACGGTGGATTGACGCTTATCTGTCGGAAGACAACGGCAAGACCTGGGAGTTCTTGAACACGCCGGTCCCTGACGCCGGTGAAGGCAACCCGCCGGCCATGATCAAGCTGAAGGACGGCCGTATATGTCTCACTTACGGCTACCGGGCCGAACCGTTCAGCATCTGTGCGAAACTGAGCGGCGACAACGGGAAAACCTGGGGCGAAACGATTGTGCTGCGCGATGACGGCGGGTGCCGCGATGTCGGTTATACACGCACGGTCCAGCGGACGGACGGCAAGATCGTGACCGTCTACTATTTCAACTATGGCAGCCACAAAGATCGATTCATCGCGGCGACTATCTGGGATCCAGGCGAGGTGTAAGGGCGAGGGCGCTCCCGCGATGGGCTTCAGCTTCTCATCGGCTGATTTCAGCACCGTCCCAACAGTAGGTGCAGACTTTCTTCTTGGGCAGTCCAATTGCCTCTACGAGGTCGTCGAGTTCTTGATATTGTAACGTGGTGAGCGCCAGTCGCTGCCGTATTCTGTCAATCATCGCCCGGTTCTTATCGGTTCCCTGTGTCGCATACTCGTCGAGAAACTTGTCGCTTGTACCTTCAAGCTCCTTTATCGCCGTTCTCGCCGCGAGATCCAGCTCAGAACGGGATCGGGAAAAATTCAGGAACTTACAGCTATATACCAGCGGCGGACATGCCGGGCGCATATGCACCTCAAGAGCACCGCACTCGTAGAGTCTTTCAATTGTATCCTTGAGCTGTGTGCCCCTGACGATCGAATCTTCGCAGAAAAGCAATCGCATACCCTGGATCAGCTCTTTGATGGGTATCAACTTCATTCTGGCCACAAGATCCCTCACCTCCTGGACCTGAGGCATGAAACTTCGCGGCCACGTGGGCGTATACTTCACGAAAGGGCGCCGGTACGGTATCCGCGCCTCGTTTGCGTAACCTATAGCGTGAGCGGTTCCCGAATCCGGAATACCAGCGACGAGATCCACAGCGACGTCGTCTTTTCTCGCGAGAGCGATCCCGCACCGATTCCTCACGTGCTCCACGTTGATCCCCTCATAGTTCGAGGAGGGAAAACCGTAATAGACCCATAGAAATCCGCATATCTGCATCTTGTCGCCAGGCGCCTGCTTCCGTTCGACCCCATCTCCCGTTATGAACACGATTTCGCCGGGTCCAAGATACCTTTCCACCTCGTAACCGAGGTTGGGGAATGCGGACGTTTCCATTGTCACGGCGTACGCGCCGTCTTTGACCCCGATAACAACCGGCGTTCTTCCCAGCCTGTCGCGTGCAGCATATATGCCCTTCTCGGTCAACAACAGCATCGAGCACGAACCTTCAATGGACTCTTGCGCGTTGCGGATGCCGTCCTCGAACGTTGCTTCCTGGTTTATCAATGTAGCGATCAGTTCCGTCGGATTGATCCCGCCGCCGCTCATCTCGGAGAAGTGTGTTGCCTTCTTACCGAACGCCCTATTGGCGAGCTCGTCCACGTTTGTTATCGCACTAACCGTCACTATCGCATACACGCCTAAGTGAGACCCTATGATCAACGGTTGGGACTCGTTGTCGCTGATGACGCCTATGCCTTTGTTGCCCTGCATTGTCTTGATTTCGTCTTCAAACTTGGACCTGAACTGGGCGTTGGTGATGTCGTGAATGTGCCGCGTGAACCCGTCGGCGTTCCAAACACCCAGGCCGCCCCGGCACGTTCCAAGATGGGAGTGATAGTCCGTTCCGTAGAACAGGTCGGATACACAATCCTCTTTCGAAACCACTCCGAACAGTCCGCCCATGATCCCTTCTTCTCCCTGTCTTCCGTGTGGTCTGTCTTTGTTTGCCCGATTAGGCGGGTGACTAACGACAACCACTCTCCGCCCCGACGAACACATGTTTTCTATGCTCAGCTATTGTAGCATGATCCGGGGTGATGAGGAAAGAACTTTCCGTGGTTTGAGGGTCCTGCGATAAAGCGTTTTTTGCTCGCTAGGACGGGCGTCTCGCCCGCTCGCTGCGGAGAGCCGGCCAATAACGTATGGCGACGCGCAATACCGCTGGTTTGTCACCTTCGTCACCTCCCCCTCGCGTCCAGGCAAGGGGCTGCAGCCCCTTGTCTTAACGGGGGGGACGCAGGTCACAACGGCGACCGCGATCGTGTCGCGCCGCGTGGAGGAATGTGGCGTCCCCAACGGGATTTGAACCCGTGTCGCCGGCGTGAAAGGCCGGTGTCCTAGGCCAGGCTAGACGATGGGGACGCCTTTAACAAAACAGTGCTATCGAAAACACGTGGAGGCGCCGGCTCGGCAGTGCCTCCGGAACTGCCTGTGCTTTCACAGTTTCTGTGAGCGGGGTGGGATTCGAACCCACGGCCACCGGCTTAAAAGGCCGATGCTCTACCGGCTGAGCTACCCGCCCACCTGCGCACAATAAAAGAGGCCTCCGGCCCCCGGAGGCTCGTCGGTGCCATCGTTCTACATTGTGCGTCAGATATTCTAGTATGCGAGCCACCCCGTTGTCAACAGAAAACTTCTCATCCAAGCGGAATTGGCCGTGCGGCGACTGCTCTTGAGCTGGGTCGGGCGAGCTGTCAGCTTGACATCCGGGCTTCGTAGACGACAGAATCGGTACCGGACTGATTGGAGGACACGTATAGAATGAACGCAAGCAGGCCGCCGATAGAACCGTACGTTCCGCCGCAGAAGAGTATCCCGGAGGTCACCGCAGTAGCGCTGCTGCTCGGCGGTGTCCTGAGCGTTCTTATGGGGGCTGCAAACGCCTACCTCGGGCTGTACGCTGGCATGACGGTGAGCGCTTCGATCCCGGCGGCGGTCATCAGCATGTCCATCCTTCGAGGCATACTCCGCCGTGGCACCATTCTCGAGAACAACATTGTCCAGACCATGGCGTCCACCGGCGAAAGCCTGGCCGCCGGCGCAATTTTCACTGTGCCCGCCCTCGTTCTGATCGGCGCATGGCAGGATTTCGAGTTCTGGCCGACCACAATGATCGTCCTTCTCGGAGGCATTCTCGGTATCGTGTTCATGGTGCCGATGCGTCGTGCGCTGATCGTCGAGAGGCCCGACTTGGTCTACCCGGAAGGCGTAGCTTGTTCGGAAGTGCTCATTGTTGGCGAAGAAGGCGGGTCGGGCGTCAGATCGATCGCGGGCGGGCTGGGTATGGGAGCGGTATTCAAATTCCTGGTCAGCGGGATACACGTTATCCAGAGCCCGGTCGAGGGGGCAATCGCTCGCGGCCGCTCCGTCCTATACATGGGCTCGGACATGAGCGTGGCGCTCCTGGCCGTGGGCTACATCGTGGATTTGCCGATCGCGGTGCTGGTCATGTTGGGCGGGACTATCAGTTGGCTGATCGCAATACCGCTAATCGGAGGTGTCGAGGCCGGAGTTGCACCTCTGGATGTCGTCTGGGAACTGTGGTCAACCGAGGTTCGCTACATGGGAGTCGGCGCGATGATGGTGGGAGGACTCTATTCCATCTGGAAAGTGAGGAAGGGTCTCGTCGCGGGGATCGCCGGTCTCCAGGCCGTGAAGCGCAAGATCGGCGACGGGCCGGACGAGCGGGTTCGTACCGACAGGGACATGTCGTTTGGATGGCTCGTTGGAATATTCCTGATCACCGTGTTTGCCACGTTCGCCTTTTACGACTATCTCGTCGGCAGCCTGGGCGTGGCCGCCGTCACCGCCGCGATCATGGTAATCGCCGCGTTTCTCTTCGTCGCGGTGGCAACGTACATAGCCGGCCTCGTCGGATCATCGAACAGTCCCGTTTCCGGTATGACCATATGCGCGCTGCTGATCGCTGCGGGCACGCTACTGGGTCTTGGGATACGAGGTGAGTCGGCGATCCTGGCGACACTGGGCGTCGCCGGGGTGGTCTGTTGCGCGGCATGCACCGCCGGCGACGTTGCTCAAGACCTCAAAACCGGCCAACTCGTCGGTGCAACGCCAGCCAGACAGCAGTGGACGGAAATACTCGGCGCCGTCATCCCCGCGTTCTTTTTCGCCCCGATACTGTCGTTGCTGCACCGCGCGTACGGGATCGGAACCGAGAGCCTTCGCGCGCCGCAGGCTGTACTGTTCGCGAGCCTGACGGAAGGTTTTTTCGGCGACGCCCGGCTGCCATGGAATATGATCCTTATCGGCGTAGCGATCGGTATCGGTCTGATCGTGCTCGACCGCCTGCTCGAACGTTCCGGGAGCAGCTTTCGCGCCCACGTGATGCCTGTGGCTGTCGGCATCTATCTGCCGCTGGCGCTAGCCGTACCGATCTTCCTCGGCGGTTTGATCCGGCGGGTTTTCGGCAAGGTCTCCACCGGCGCACGCACAGCGGACTCGCACGACGCCGGTATCCTCTTCGGCTCGGGACTCATCGCCGGAGAAGCGTTCATAGGAATTGCCCTCGCCATCCCGATCACGCTTGGGTACGAACTACCAAGTTTGGGCGGACATTGGACCGTATCGCTACTGATTTTCGGCGCAATCGCGGCGCTTTACGCGTCTCTGGCGGGCAGATCCGGCCGAGTTGCGCGCGGATGATCTGGATACCGCTCCAGTATGCTCCACTTTGGAATCAGTTGCTCTTTACGATTCTTCCGGTCCGTTCACCGTACGTCAAAGGACCGGAGACTGGGCAGATTGCGCTCCAAACGCGCGATTGCCCCGGACGAGATGTACCCGGTTAAGGACGGTGCTCTGGCAATCCTATTCTATCCCGATCCGAGAGCGGTGCTGCGGCGCCGGCATGTTGCCGCCAACATTACGAGAGCTGTCAGAAGAATCAGTCCCGTATAGTTGAGCGCGTGGAGTTCGGGTACGCTGTCGGCGTCGTAGGGGTCGGTCCCGCACGCGACCTCCATCGCATCTGAGACCCCGTCGTCGTCAGAATCTGCATCAAGGTAGTTCGGCAAACCGTCGCCATCGGGGTCGCCAGTCCCTTCATCAGCGTCGTCCAGACCGTCGCCGTCGGAGTCGAGATCGAGAAAGTTCAGTTTACCGTCTCCGTCCGGGTCGCCCGTCCCGTCTTCGGGGTCGGGGATGCCGTCGCCGTCAGCATCCAGATCCAGGTGATTGGGATCGCCGTCACCATCCACATCGTCATCCCATTCGACTAGATCGCTGATGCCGTCCCCGTCTGAGTCTGCCGTATCGAACATGTACACGCGACCGCCGCGCGGTCCTGCATAGCTCGAGGTTTCGTACGGCGCGCCTAGGATCAAGCGCAGTTGATCACCTGCATCGTTCCAGAGACTTGCTGCCGCGTAGCCAAACTGCCCCTGGGATTCGGCATGTGGTGACACAATCGAGCGAAGCAGCACGCCGGTTCGCGCGTCGAACAGGGAGAGGCGCCCAGCGCCATCAAGTTCCTCCGAGAGGGTTGCCGAAATCTGGGTCAGGAGAAGATCCGGGACAGCGTCACCGGTCAGATCCTCCGTGCCGCATATGACATCGGCGAACCACGCCCCTTGTCCAGCCAGGCGTGGGTTATCTATTGTGCGGAGCACCGTCCCGCTTCCCCCGCTGAACAGATAGACACGCCCTTGATACCAGCTCTCCGCAGAGGCGCCAATGGCGATGTCGCCTCGCCCGTCACTGTTGATGTCCTGCAGACCCGCGACAGGGGACCCGAAACCACCGGACACTTCCTCGTTAGGCGACGTGAAACTGTACAGTATGTCACTTGAGACGACGTCGATAAGGTAGGCACGACCGGCAGAACGGTACTCGTCGCCCGGCCCTTCTCCATAGGCGCCGACAACCATCTCGTCGTGACCATCTTGGTTCACATCCGGAACGCGGGAAAGTGAACAGCCAAAATAGGAGGCCGGTAGGTGAACTTGTTTGTGCCTGGACACATGCGGTGTCGTCGTCGCAGGACCGGGATCATCCTTTACGGTGTCCGCTTGAATTGGGGCCATCGGGGAGCCCGTTGACGGGAAGGGAGAGCTGAAAGTCCGGACTAAACTGCCGTTTGCGCCATCAAAAACGTACACCCTGCCGTGATGGCGCTGACTCTCATCGGGATCTTCACCTGATTCACCGACGGCGATCTCGTCGATACCGTCATCGTTTACGTCGCACACGGCTGCGAGATGGTCTCCAAAGTCTCGATACCGGTGAGGATTCGGTGACGCGAAGACGTGAAGTTGAGCACCGGTCGCGCCGTCGAATGCGTACACGCGTCCCGCATACCCGGCTCCGCCGACGGCTTCGCGGGGGGCGCCAACGAGGACGTCCCCGCTGCCGTTTCCGTTAATGTCCGCGATACCTGCGACCGACCTTCCAAACTGTCCATAGGCTTCCGCATTAGGAGAAGTGAGGGTATGCAACAAACCACCGGTCGCGCCATCAAATACGTACGCACGGCCTGCAGTGTCAAGATTGGCGCCGAGAGACTCCGACGCAGCGCCCACGACAAACTCGTTGACACCGTCGTCGTTGACGTCAGGGACTTCCGATAGCGCGATGCCGAACCTGCCGTAATCTTCAGCATTCGGGGATATGAATTCACCCACAGGCAGCGCCAACGCTGAGAATGCTAATCCTAGCAGTGCGACGCCAGCGCACACCGAACCGCTTCGTCTGAAAAGTCTTCGCGTCCAAAGTGCCAGAAAGCGCGTCATCATGGTCTTAGCCCTCCCCGTAAGTGCAGTGCGTGTACCCTAACTGTTATGGCTGTACTGTTCTCCCACTTCGCTCACCGTACGTCAAAGGTCTGGAGACTGGGCAAGTTGCGCTTCAGGCGCGCGACTGCCCCGGACGAAATGTACCCGGTTGTGGACATCTGTACGTACTCCAGGTTCTCGAGTCCTTCAAGGTGGCGCAGCGCGTCATCCGTAAAGACGCCTCGAATGTACAGCCTCCTGAGCTTTTTCATGTTGGACATGTAAGACAACGCATCGTCAGTGAGTTGGGGACCGCCGATGCTGAGATAGTCCATCTCGGTCAGCCCGGCAAGGTGCGACATCCCCGCGTCAGTGAGATATGCGTTGTATTCGGTCACGATGAGCTGCTTCAATCTCTTGAAATTCGCCAGACACGCCATGTCCTCGTCACGGAGCGCGTGGTGTCTGGGATCCGGATGGGAAGGCTCTCCAACAAAAAGGTTGAGGGATTCGAGACCGGTAAGCCCGGAGAGGTCCAGGCCGGAGTTATCTTGTGCAACCCACACCTTCAAACGCTTCAAGCCCGACAGCCGATTAAGCTGGGTGAGCCCAGTGAGTGTGAGGCCTTGACCTGAAAGATCTAACCACGTGAGGGGTTTTATTGTAGCGAGCGCCGTGAAAACATCGTCATCGAGTGTCTCGCTTAGGAGGCCGAGTCTATGCAGGTTGGGGATTCCGGCGAGGTAGGCTACTCCTTCTGCCGTGATGCGGTTGCCGCATACACTAAGCTCCTCCAAACGCTTTAATCGGCTCAGGTGGCGGAGCCCCTCGTCGCTGATGGGCCCGTTGGATGTGCCGCCTGCAAAGAGGCGTCTAAGGTTTGTAAGTTCTGAAAGCTCGGCCAGATGCATGTCCGTAATATCCGTCACGCCCAGACCAAGATCTTCCAGCGACTTGAGTTCCTTGAGATAGAACACGGCGTTCGGGGTGATTCGTGTTCTGCCAAGTTCGAGGAGTCTTAGTTGGCGCAGGGGCTTAACACGAACAAGTCCCCGGTCGGTGATGTTGTTTCCTACCAGCCACAGTTCCTCCAGACGGGTCATACCCGAGAAGTGCGCCATACCCGCGTCCGTGAGCCCAAGGTAACTGAGCTCGAGCCTTCTCAAGAATGTGCAGTCCTTCAGGTATGCGACGCCTCGGTCGCCTAGTTTAACGGTATTCGTCGCGAAGCGTTCAAGGAGCGGCAGCTTCGCGAGGTGGGCCAGGCCTGGTCCTTGAACCTTAGGGCACCACAACCGCAATTGGCGGAGCGACTGTAGCTCTGCCAGATGCGCTATTCCCTCATCGGTAACCTCGCGACTGGCAAGGTTCAGAACCTCCAACGATTTCAGTTTGGCCAGCTCCGCGACTCCTGCATCCTGCAGCTCTGGGGAGAGGGTGAGGGCGTCTACCGGCAGAAGAGAGGATGTGGGCCGTATCCATAAGTGCGTGAGTGACGTTAGCGGTTCCAAAAATCGCAGTCCTCTTGCGCTGACATCTACATAACTAAGAGCCAACCTCCTCAGTCCGGTAAGCCGCTGCAGATGTGGCATAATGGTCTCGTCAGGGTTGCTGATCTCAGTCATATAACCCCAGATTTCCAACTGATAGAGATCGTTTGGTCCGAGCGACGAGAGCGGCGACAGGTCTTTCAAGGCTGACTTGTTTGTTTGAAGCATGATGCGCCCGTCTCTCGGCACGGGGACATCCCCCACAGCCTGGCCGATATACTCCCACTCGCCGAACTGGCTGAATGCCACGTGCGTCGGATAGCGTTCGCCCGGCCCCGTCTGTATGCTGAGTCTCCCGAGCGACCGGTCTTCCGGGAAGTGAATAACGCGCTGCCCCAACGGCGGGGGGGAATCCGCGAGAGAACCTTGCGCGGCTGACGTTGACATGACATTGGGGCTGTCGGTCTCCTCAGAGGATGCGCTGCTTGACGGTCGTGGAGGTTCGACGCTGGCCTGTCCGGCCGTCTCCCAGGGGGCAGTAGCTAAGATCACACTGCCGAGAAGGATGACGCCAACAAGCGACGCCAGGCTCAGATTCGGCGTGATACGGCGTGTCCGATCCATGACGCGCTTTAGACGGTGGTAGACGTCCGGGCGGGACTCGATCAAGCCCAATACGCCCAACGTGACCGGCGCGCGCCGAGCCGCCACTTCGAGGACCTTCACCAACCCGCCGCCGTAAGCCTTGCGCCCGAACTGTGTGGCCGCCAAAACCCGGTCATCGCAGCACCGTTCGCGCTCGATTCGCAGCGCACGCACTGTAAGCCAGACCACGGGGTTATACCAGTTGACTACAAGCAATACGGTCTCGGCCCACTTGACCAGGATATCCCACCGCCGTATGTGAGCCAGTTCGTGAAGGATGAGAGTACGCAGTTCCTCCTTGGAACAGCGTGTCACGAGCCGTTCAGGCAAAATTATGCGCGGCCGCCATACACCTGCAAGGAAGGGACCCGGCAATCCTGAGGAGGTGTGAAATCTCACACGCAGCAGTGAAGGAGGAGGAATCTGTTCACAGCAGATCTTGAACAAAGCGTAGAGCGGGCCCAACGGAACGGGCTGGGATGCCTTTTCCACTGCACGGAACCGTCTATGCCGTGTCAGAACCAACGATGCCAAAGACAATGCACCAGCCGCCCAGAGAAGGAACAGGCCCAACACCACCCGTGAGGAGCGCTGAAAGGGATTCTGCTTAAACCAATAAGGATTCTGGTCGACCGTTGCCGGCGGAGTACCGCCGACGAAAGGGCCCATAAACTCGCGCCGGGACAGGGTGGCGGATACTGACTGTTCCGTGTCAAACACGGGAGCGAGATTGTGTGGGATGCGATTCAGTAGCGGTTGCCCCAGCCGGCCTACACCGATGGGCGAGGCAAAGGTGGGTGGCAGCAAAAGCCGCACGATCACGAGCATCCACAGCGCATAGCGGAATGACGCGGACCGGTTCCGCGCGAGCCTCGCCACTACCCATACGATCCCGATGACCAGCGCCGACTGCCACAGCATGGATGCCGTGTAATCGAACCATGCCTCTCCCCACCGTAACAACAGGCGTTCTGCAAGATTACCCATCGTCCTCAGCCTCTTTTTCCTGAATCTCGCTCAGCTTCGCGATTTCGTCGTCAGTGAGATCCCTCCGCATACCAGCTCTGCCGGACTCATTGCGTTCACACTGCAAACCCGTAACGCTGCCATCAGAGTGCAAAGCGCCAGAGAGCGCGTCATCATGGTCTTAGCCCTCCGTGTAGTGCATGGACCGCAACTGTTAAGACTGTCCGTTAAAACAAGATTACTCCTTGCTCTTCTCCCACTTCGCTCACCGTACTTCAAAGGACCGGAGACTGGGCAGGTTACGCTCCAGGCGCGCGACTGCCGCGGACGAAATGTACCCGGTTGTGGTCATCCGTACGAACTCGAGGCTATTGAGTCCTTCAAGGTGGCGCAGCCCGTCATCCGTAAACACGCCTCGAATGTCCAGTCTCTGGAGCTTTTTCATGTTGGACAGGTAGGACAGCGCTTTGTCCGTCAGTTGGGGACCGCCAATGTAGAGAAGTTCGAGCTCGGTCAGACCAGCAAGGTGCGACATCCCCGCGTCGGTGAGATACGCTTCGTGTTCACTTATTAGGAGCCGCCTCAACCTCTTGAGATTCGCCAGACACGCCATGTCCTCGTCACGGAGCGCGGGCCGCATGGGATCCTGGCGGGAAGGCTCACTGAGACCAGGGGTGAGTGATTCGAGACCGGTTAGCCCGGACAGGTCCAAGCCGGACGAGTCTTGTCTGACCGGGAACACGCTTAATGATCTCAGGCCCGAGAGCCGGTTGAGCTGATTCAGACCGGTCACGGTGAGCCCTTGAAAAGCTGAAAGCTCTAACCACGTGAGGGATTTTATTGTAGCGAGCGCCGCGAACACGTCATCATCGAGTGTCTCACTTCCTAAGCTAAGTCTATTCAGGTTGGGGATTTCGGCGAGGTAAGCTATTCCTTGTGCCGTGATCCAGTCGCCGCATACACAAAGCTCCTCCAAATGCTTTAATCGGCTCAGGTGCCGGAGACCCTCGTCGCTGATGGGTCCGGTGGAATTGCCGCCTGCAAAAAGGCGTCTAAGGTTTGTAAGTTCTGAAAGCTGGGCGAGATGCATATCCGTAATATCCGTCACGCCCAGACCAAGATCTTCCAGCGACTTGAGTTCCTTGAGATAGAACACTGCGTTCGCATTAGTCCGTGTACTTCCGAGTTCTAGCGATTTGAGCCGACGCAAAGGTTTGAGGTGCGCCAGTCCCCGGTTGGTGATGTTGTTCCCCACCAGCCACAACTCCTCAAGATCGGTCATGTCCGAGAAGTGGGCCATACCTGAGGCCGTGAGCCCAACCCGGTCGAGTTCGAGCCGCCTGAGCGAGGTGCAGTCCTTCAGATATGCAACGCCCCGGTCGCCCAGCTTGACGTTTTTCATCGCGAGGAATTCAAGTGTCGGTATTTTCGCCAGATGGGCGAGGCCGGGGCCGCGGACGTTGGGGCAGCACAGACGCAATTGACGCAACGACGGCAGCTTTGCAAGATGAGCTACTCCCTCATCGGTGACTGCGCGGCTGTATAGCGCCAAGACCTCCAACGATTCCAGTTTGGCCAGTTCTGCGACAGCATCGTTTCCCGGATCATTGGATAGGCTGGGGTAGTTCGTCGGCACACGTATGGACGATGGTGCTACCAGCAGGTGCGTGAGCGACTTGAGCGGTTGCAGGTACCGTAACCCTTCTGCGCTAACATCCACACACATAAAGCCTAGGATCTTTAGCCCGGTCAGCCCTTGCAGATGCGGCATGATGGTTACGTCAGGATTTCCGATGTCTGCCATCTCGGCCGAGATCTCCAACTGATAGAGATCGTTGGGTCCGAGCGATGAGAGCGGCGACAGGTCTTTCAAGGCTGACTTGTTTGTTTGAAGCATGATGCACCCGTCCGCCGGGACGGTGACATCCCCCATAGCTTGGCCTACATATTCCCACTCGGCAAACTGGCTGAATTGTACATTCAGCGTGTAGCGTTCCATCGGTCCCGTCTGTATGCTGAGTTTCCCGAGCGACCGGTCTTCGGGGAAGTGAATAATGCGCTGTCCCACCGGCGCGGAGGAATCGGCGAGAGAACCTTGCGTCGTGGACGTTGGCACAACATTGAGGTTGGCAGTCTGCTGAGAACTTGTCTCGCTTGACAATCGTGGGGGTTCGACGCTGTCCTGTCCGGCTGTCTCCCCAGGAGCGGCCGCTAAGATCACGCTGCCGAGAAGGAACACGCTAAGGAGCGAAGCCAGGCTCAAATTCGGCGTGATCCGGCGTGTCCGATCCATGACGCGCGTCATCATGGTCTTAGCCCTCCCCGTAAGTGCAGTGCGTGCACCCTAACTGTTATGGCTGTACCGTTCTCCCACTTCGCTCACCGTAGTTCAAAGGACCGGAGACCCGGCAGATTGCGCTCCAGGCGCGCGACTGCCGCGGACGAAATGTACCCGGTTGTGGACATCTCTACGGACTCCAGGTTCTCGAGTCCTTCAAGGTGGCGCAGCGCGTCATTCGTAAACACGCCTCGAATGTGCAGTCTCTCGAGCTTTTTCATGTTGGACAGATAGGGCAAGGCATCGTCAGTCAGTTGGGAACTACCGATGTAAAGAATCTCCATTTCGGTCAGACCGGCAAGGTGGGCCATCCCCGCGTCGGTGAGATACGCGTTAACGCCGAGCCAATTCAACCTCTTGAGATTCGCCAGAAACGCCATGTCCTCGTCACGGAGCGCGCTGTGTCCGGGATCCGGGTCGGAAGGTCCTCTTACATAAAGGTTGAGCGATTCCAGACCGGTAAGCCCGGAGAGGTCCAGGCCGGAGAAGTCTTGTCCGACCCTCACGTCTAATGATCTCAGGCCCGAGAGCCGGTTGAGCTGGTTTAACCCGCTGACGGTTAGACCTTGTTGCGCGTGCAGACTTAGGATGGTGAGAGACTTTATCCCAGCGAGCGCCGCGAACACGTCGTCATCGAGTGTCTCGCTTAGGAGGCTGAGTCTATGCAGGTTGGGGATTTCGGCGAGGTGGGCTATTCCTTGTGCCGTGATGCGATCGCCGCATACACTAAGCTCCTCCAAGCGCTTTAGCCGGCTTAGGTGCCGGAGGCCCTCGTCGCTGATGGGTCCGCTGGATGTGCCGCCCGCCCAAAGGCGTCTGAGGTTTGAAAGCTCCGAAAGCTGGGCCAGATGCATGTCCGTCATATCCGTCGCGCTCGTGAGGCTAAGATCTTCAAGCGACTTGAGTTCCTTGAGATAGAACACGGCATTCCGGCTGATTCGTGTTCCCGCAAGGTTGAGCAGTTTGAGCTGGCGGAGAGGCTTAAGGCGAACAAGTCCCCGGTCGGTGATGTTGTTCCCTACCAGCCACAGCTCCTCCAGACGGGTCATACCCGAGAAGTGGGCCATACCCGCGGCCGTGAGCCCAACCCGGTCGAGACTCAGCCTTCTCAGCGACGTGCAGTCCTTCAGGTATGCGACGCCTCTGTCGCCCAGCTTGACGTTCTTCATCGCGAGGCATTCAAGAGTCGGTATTTTCGCCAGATGCGCGAGGCCGGGGCCGCGGACGTTGCGGCAGCACAGACGCAATTGACGCAACGACGGCAGCTTTGTCAGATGGGCTACTCCCTCATCGGTGACTTCCCGGCTGTAAAACGCCAAGACTTCCAATGATTCCAGTTTGGCCAATTCTGCGAGTGCCGCGTTTCCCGGGTCCTTGGAGAGGCTGGGGTAGTCTGTCGAAATAAATATGGACGATGGTGCTATCAGCAGGTGCGTAAGCGACTTGAGCGGTTCCAGGTGCCGCAACCCTTCAGCGCTAACATCCACACACAGAAGGCCTAGGACCCTTAGCCCGGTCAGCCCCTGCAGATGCGGCATGATGGTCACGTCAGGATTTCCGATATCTGTCATGTCAGCCGAGATCTCCAACTGATAGAGATCGTTGGGTCCGAGCGATGAGAGCGGCGACAGGTCTTTCAAGGCTGACCTGTGTGTTTCAAGCATGATGCGCGCGTCTGCCGGGACGGTGACATTGCCGATAGCCTGGCCTAGGTATTCCCACTCGGCAAACTGGCTGAAGTGTACATTCAACGTGTAGCGTTCCATCGGGCCCGTCTGTACGCTGAGCTTCCCGAGCGACCGGTCTTCCGGAAAATGCAGAATGCGCTGTCCCAGCGGCGCAGGGGAATCGGCGAGAGAGCCTTGCGCGGCTGAGGTTGACATGACATTGGGGCTGTCGGTCTCCTGAGAACTTGTCCTGCTTGACAGTCGTGGGGGTTCGGTGCTGGCCTGTCCGGCTGTCTCCCAGGGGGCAGTAGCCAAGATCACGCTGCCGAGAAGCAAGACGCCAACAAGCGACGCCAGGCTCAGATTAGGCGTGATCCGGCGTGTCCGATCCATGACGCGCTTTAGACGGTGGTAGACGTCCGGGCGGGACTCGATCAATCCCAATACGCCCAAAGTGACCGGCGCGCGCCGAGCCGCCACTTCGAGGACCTTCACCAACCCGCCGCCGTAAGCCTTGCGCCCG